>AF_2010_repII_A100DRAFT_1000214_pt1 | contig 10011 bp, 7 predicted proteins | sample AmaForreplIIA100_FD_9198 | JGI IMG/M metagenome (IMG submission 9198) | reverse complement strand
GAACGACCTCAAAATCAAAACTGCAGAAAGCCGGATATAGAATAATTGCGGGTACAGCATCTCATTAGGATTGAATAGGATAGATTGCATTGTTTCTGACCTGGCGCATGGGTGGATCTCACATAATCATTGCGCCAGGCTACATGGATGGTGATGCAAAAAAAGTTTGAATATCAATGTTTTATGGGTTTGGTAGGTTTCACATCTAAGAACCCCAGTGAATGATTAACATATTTAGCTAAAATAATAATCGACGGACGATGTTTGACCCTCGTGTCGTTAATAACCAACTCAGCGCGTTTAGTTCCATTTATTCACGGTGTGAAAAAGATTAGTTACCGACGTGCCTCTTGCAATACCCATAGGCCCCGCACAATGGCTAACGTTGTACGAGTATAATATAGACAAACAAACAGACTACGATAATGGGGAAATGCAAGAACAAGCCAATTACTCATAGTCTGTCTGTCTGCTGTTTGCCTGCGAGATGAGAGTAATTATAACATAATAGTTAACGGTTAGGGAACAGACTACAACCCCAGTAGTGAGCCCCAAAAGAGTTGCAATCTGATAAAAGTGCATTTTTCATATATTCCTTAAAGGTGACCATCAACGCGATTTAAATGTCTGTCTGCAGCTTTTGCAGAAACAAATTATTGAGGTCATTATCTTATTTCATTTTATTTCACTTCATAGGCTATACTGCAAGCCATTCCATTAACCGATCACGAAGGAATATCAAGTATTCACACACACCTGATTTTAAAGAATGAGATTGATTGTTAGGGCATGTGTGTCTTGTTCAGTCGAGATGGCATACACACATGCCCCAGGATTCTGGCTTGCACAACATAGTTTATAATTAAACAGACAGATTGCAATTAGTGAGGTTGTTAAAGATGTTAGCAGATTACAATCCGTCTGTTCTGATACGTGTGTTACAACTCTAATAGGAATCAACATAATAATGAACTTACCTACCTAACCCTGTGGTTTGTTTTGTGTGGTGTGCAGATCTAATAATTAGCAACCATCCGCTTCTAGGTTGTGATGCATGTGGGTATATATTCTCGGATACTCTCTAGGTCCAATTATACTCTAATTAGGTCTACTATTCAGATATTCTAATATGAATTAGCTGAAAAAATAAAGCCCATTGCTTTTAATTAAATATTATATCTAGCAGCTCCCATAATGTTCTTAATGTTACGTTTAATTTTTAGCATTCGTGAAATCATGCAGTCATTGGTTATCTCTGCTGAGCAGGAAAAATCCTAAATTCTAGCTATTATTATTATAGTTGGGGTAGTACTGATCGTGGATAGATTCCGTATCTTAGGCAATCTCCCAGAGTTTTCCTAAATGCGGTTAGCGAGTCAAGGCAAGCTCATGTCAAGTCCTTTTTCTTTCTTTTATAGTATGATATTAATGACTGTGGATTTTCTGTGTATTCTTTGATTATTATCCTTATCGTGCACGACGCGAGTGCTTCCACACTTGGTTCATCCAGACAATTTTCTTTGTAAAGTGCTTTTGCTACAATTGCTGCAGAATCGTACTCAGACTGAGGCAATAAAGAACGTATCTGATTTGAAAATCCGTTCTCCTTCATGTTTGCTAGCTCATATATGTGCCATCAGAGAGATATATTCATTGACAATATTATGGGTCCCCTCGTGTTTTGGAAGACTTTTTGTGTTCTAGGTCGTAGTTACATTCCATGTTATTGAAATAGCGATAGTGTTATTTGCTTTAACAATACCTAAATGGATATACTTAACAGGGATGTTCATCGATTTGACAATTATTGACTAAATTTCAGACTAATCAGCTAGCAAATCCCTACTATAATTCGACTAGTTCAAGACAGCTAACACGAAGTAACTAAATAATTGTTACATATTAAGCAATATTTTATAAGAAATACGTTTATGATAAAAACAATCAAGGTAATATATCAATTGACAAAAATGCTCGAGATTTTTTTATGTTTATTAATTACCTGGCCTTATCTAGAACGGTGATGGTGGTCGACTTTGATCCCTACTGATAGCACAAATGAGCAGAGTCAATTAGTTGATAATAACACCACAAGCAGGGAAAGTATCGAAGATTCTGATCATTCAAATCCATTAATAGAGCCTTCTCCATGGTGGTACGAAATTGGCAGACGTATCCGGTTGGTTCCATGGTGGCTACGGTATGATTTTGGTATTGCACAAGAATCGGACTTGCGAAATAGAATTGTACAATTGGCTTCAAGCTTGGGCTTAGATCGCAAGATAGTTAACAAAATTGTGAGGCACGCAGTATCTGAATTTTCTAAGCATGGGCTTGGACCTGACTATTACGGGTATCATAATATTGACCATGAGCTTGAAGTGACGTTCTTCACTTTGTTAGCAGCTAAAGGTCAAGATAAACAAGGACTTGGAATCGGTCTTAGTCAAAAAGATCTCGTAACTCTTTTCATAGCTGCTCTTTTCCATGATTATGACCCCCTGAAGCGATTTGATAAGCCAAATGAAGATTCTATTGAAAGGTTCATAAGAAATGACCATCGAATATTGCAATTCATAAGCGAGCTCGGAATTAGCTTAGATATTGTAATCGCTTTGATTTATCGAACTGCGTATCCGTTTAAAGGCATGATAGCAGAACAAGCAACAAAAAAGATTCAAGAGCTGTTTTCTGCTGCTGGGATTCCAGAGAATGACAGTTCGACTCGAAAACATTATGAAAGGCTTGGATGGTTTCTGTCTATTTCAGACCGAATCGCAGGTTATAGCCTTGGGAATTTTGAACACTCTAAGGAATTGGCACGACGAAATGCTCACTCTCTGGGCTGGCATCCCTCAGTCATAAACACTGAATCTGTCAAGTACTTCACCGCGCTCGCGCTAAAAGAAGAGAGGGAAATGTTCCAGCGAGTATTTGAAGGTGTCCCAGAGCAGTACAGGCAGAACTTTTCAGACAATGTAATGAATTTCCGTCAAGCGTGGTCAAAAGAAACTGAAATTAGAAGATCTATACGAGATAAGCAGGTAAGCCTAGTAACGGCAGTTGAAGGACCATATACGATTGATTCGAATCTGATGCGATCAATCCAACATATATACAAAGAATCACATGCGCCTATGCGGACAACTCCCAAAAGATTTAGGAAATCGTTGGCCGAAGCTGACACCATTCTAGTGACTCTAAGAATAGATACAAAGAATGGAGAGCTTGTAGGCTATGCGAAAGGTGGATATTTGGAGAAGTATAAACTTCGCCGCGGTACTCACGACGAGAACTTTGGACAAAGAAATACTGCATATATTGAATCGATATGTGTCAAGCCAGACTTTTGGGGTGAGACTGGAGGTGGTCGGCTCAGGATGGCCTTTCACGCCGAAGCAAAACGTCGCGGATGTAAATTCGTAACAGGATATGTTCATCGTGAAGTTGCCATAAGAAGGATAAATGGAGGAGAGAACGTCGATATAATACAAAAATATAATCCAGATAAACTGGATTATTATAGGGCGCATTTGGATAACCTGATAGTGTCAGCCTAAGAAGCGATTTTAAATTTCTTCAGGTTCAAAGTTAGCATTTGTCAATATACATTATTCTAAAAGATGGCTTTTAGATTCAGCTCACCTAAATACAGCAAGCTAGCTATTTTGTCTTTATACTGGTTTGGCAGAATTTGGGCTACCATCCCAGATTGTGCTACAATGTCCCACACATCATACTAGTCGTAGACAATTTTCCCGTTACACTTATCTAATACTAACGAACTGCTAAATTAATGAAAAAATCGTCTAACGTACGAGTTACAACCGCTGTAACAGCGTTCATCCTACTCACAGGATTAATGTTGTTACCAGCTGCAAGCAAGGGACTCGCCATGTCTATGACTACTACGACCACACCACAAATCACACCTCTTATGAATCCCTCACCCGCGCAAGCCATGCAGGGAGGACTGAGGTTGGTTATGGACTCTGCAGGATTCGCTCCAATCACTATGGCCGCGGCTGCTAGTATGGTAGAGAATGGGAAACACATTCACAATGTCCTATTAGTAGCGAATGAAACAACTCTCAAACTACCTCAAGGGAATGTAATTCATGCACTGACTTTCAATGGAACTGTTCCAGCTCCAACAATCAGAGTCACACAGGGTGACCTCATAAACGTAACATTAGCAAATCCGGAGACGAATAAGCTCCCACACAGTCTAGACAACCATGCATCAATAATAAGTGCAGTACCAAACTTTGGACCTATCAACCCAGGACAGAAGAGAACATATGCCTTTATCGCTACACAACCAGGATTCTTCAAATATCATTGTGAAGGTGTTGCAGTGCTTACCATGGACCAGCATGTATTTTCTGGAATGGTTGGAGGTGTTATAGTAGATCCAGTTAACGGATATACAGGCTACAAATATCCAACATATGCCGAAAACGGTACCAAAATAATGCAGAACGTTAGTCCAAATGCAAAGGAAGTAGTGTTAGAATTTTCAGAATGGTATCTAACAAAGGACGGTAACTACAATCAGACTGCAATGTTCAACCACCAACCAACATATACGTGGATTAATGGCATTCCATTTGGATACGATCCAGTAGTCACCAAGACTCCAGGTGCCATGCCTTTACATTTCAAGCAAGGGGATCATGTTAGATTCTTTTTGCTCAATCACGGTGATGCAATGGTGAACTTCCACATAGTAGGAGAGCAGCTAGATAGAATAATTTCTGGTCAAGTAGTGCAAGGATGGGGTAAACAAACACACTTACTTGGTGGTTCAAATGATGCAATAATAGACGTAGTGTTCAACACGCCAGGTGCATTTGCTCCAGTCAATCATGACTATGCTTCACTATTCAAAGGACAAGCAATGATAATCGTAGTAGATGGTCCTGACGGTCAACCAGGCAAGACATTAGGTCTAAAGAACTACAACAACCCTTCAAACGCAATCCCACCAATGGGCAAGAATAGCATACCAGTACAAACCACACCATACCAATTAGGTACACCAGTCAAGTTCACAAAAGCAGATTTAGACAAATACACACCTTGTAAGGCAGAAACCTGTCCGTAAAGTAGATAGCCAAAAAAATAACTAGCTAACCTAAACTACAAGCAAACTGAACAACTGACCAAATGAAGATGAAGTGCTGAGGATAGAAAACATCAGCAACTCCATCTCCATGATCCTTTTTTTAAATTAAAGTTTATTAGTTATCTAGGGATAGTCCCGTCCTGATTAGATTATTCACCATAAAACGAGAGTATGCTTAGAATTAGATAGGACATTCAGATAAGTATAACTTAGCTAGAGCCTATGATCCGAATCTAGTTATTGGAAGAATCCCAGGCATCACTTTTTGCCTTGCTTGCATTTAGGCTTCTGCAGGCAGGATAATATGATGATCAGATAAATTCAATTAAGAAATCTTATTAGTTTGCCTTCTACATAATAATCATGGACTATAAGAGTATCTACGAAAATATCATGGAAAGCCAGCCTGGGATAAGATTGGTTACCATCTGCGATTTAGAGGGAAATATATTGCATTCTGGGCACCGTGAAGGGGTGAAAAATTTGCTAAGTTCAGATGAGAGCAAAAAGTCTCTTGAATTAGCAGTCAATTCATGGAAAAAGCGTACTGAATTGGCACCAAAAATAGGAAAAGGGAAATACGTATTGGCGGAGTACGAAAAAATTAAGCGGATCACAATGCCTCTTGGGGACAAGCATCTATTATATGTGACCACAGAGACTAGTACTAACCACACCAACCTAATTGATAGAATCTCTAAACTGAGTCTAAAATAAAAACGACTTGGTTTCTTCTTCTACTTGAACACTTGACTTCAGAAATCAATCACTTCTGCCCTCTTAATACATGGTCATATGAATGACTTCGAGCTGGAGCTGAATCCAAATCAAATCACAAAAATTCAGGGGCAAGTTCTAATTGAGTGATTTGATAGTAAATGCTGAGCTTGTGTTGGCATCCGCAGAATTATAATCAGAAATCTTCCTATCGACTTGCGATCGCTTCTCGCGTGAAGTGTAAGTCACGCTTCTACCTACAACCTACTCTGCAACATCAATACAAATCGCATATGTATTACCCGTTAATTATCAAGTAAATACGACGAAATCCAGGTATAATAATAGGAGGAGGGATCCTTGTAGTTGCAAGCGTAATTTTGGTAGTGTTACCTATCTAGTCATTTGCATACTTAGCATGTTCTGTACTCACAAACATTTCTGACCAAAAATTATTAAAGGAACTTCTAATACCAATCAGACTAATATCAAAACGTCGCTTAGAAGTGTAGGCATTACCTCAGGGTTCTCTTTCTTCGGACTACTAGTTGCTACAATATCCGGCCCGAGACTCAAACCAACGTACGCTTTCTGATTTCCTAAGATAGGTGTATATCGGGGAGAATATTCTTATTTCAATTGTGAGGGCCACTGATATGCGGGAGGACTTGCATTAAATGTTGGCCTCACCCGTCGGGGGTTGTATTGTTCAATGAAACCGAGGATAACAACAGTAACACGATGAGAGGAATAGAATGCTCAAAGTGTTGGTTGCCGGTGTGGCCCCGCAGCGTCATCTTGATGTGAGCCTCATCTACTAGCAGGGTTTCCGTTCAACCATCATCGATGTAAAGTCTACCTATATCTATTCGTTAGTCAATAGAACATTTCCTTTTAGCACATATTTCTTAAATTGAATGCTCGTCTGTTCTTCCGGGATAAATAATGTTGGGAGGGCAGCAAATTGCAAAATTTAAGGGTAAAATAATTGGTCGAAGGATTTTAGATGCAGAGGGCCCAACAATGGAGACATGTCTATTGTTTACTGGGAGCATTATGGGTACACCGGCTACTGAAATGGAGACGGTCGTGGGCATACCAACGTCTCCAGGAGTAATCCACAGTGAAGGACAAGGAGTATTAATGTCCGGAGATTCTGAGATGGCAACGTACACGGGTGAGGCAATCGGAAAAGTCACACCTTCTGGCATGAAAGTACGCGGAGCGATATTCTTTAGGGCTGTTTTGAGTGGCAAATTAGAATTTCTTAGCAGCATTGTGGGAGTATTTGAATCCGAAATTGATGCTGGAGGAAACGTAAACCAAAAGATTTGGGAATGGAAATAGAACACCTATTCATAGGGTACCAAAAAAATTAATTCTGATGAAAATGATTGATACTGTCTATACACTGCAAATAGACCAATTATTGCTCAATCATCACGAGGATAGGTCTGTGTATTCTGCAATGTATTAGATTGGGTTAGACGACTCTACTCCACCCTTTTGTTGCTGGAGCTATTTTTGATTAGACTCATGAATCGTAGAAAAGGCCGGGAATGTTTGGATGTGGCTAAACAAAGAATGAAATCCTCAAAATGTAATGATATAACCGCAGAAGTTCTTTGCCATTTAAGCGCCAGATGGAGCGGCGGTTGCGGTGTTTGTCGCTGAATGACTGTCTGGGTACTGTCAGAGCATCATAGGGAGATATATAAACAAGTAGAACCAGACGGTTGGTTTAATCGTACGTTTCAGAAATTCTTAAACATAGAATTCATTGGGCTGAAACCACGATAAATTAGGGCCCCTACCCTGCCTTTCTGTTACTTCAATTCTTAAAAGATTGTGTCGAAATCAATCTTTATGATGAGTCTATTTCCGGATGAAGACATCCTAACTAAAGAAATTGCATCATGGATAGGATTTGCGGACAGATTACCTGATAAAGAAAGAGAGACGTTTCTCAAAATGTTAAATGACTGCTACAAATATTCAAAGGCAATTAATGCGAAGGGGCAGCCCTTTCCAACAGAACCTGTGATCATGGCCCTTTTATTTTCGCAACATAATCTAATAGAATGGTTGGAGACTCAATTCTCCAAACATAAAAAATAGTCTATTTTTGAACAGGCCTCGGAGAGATATCAATAAACGGTTGTCGGTATAGGGAATGTTTATCTGTGTGCTTTACGTAGTACTCGTATGGTCAGTATACGCAAGAACGATAAAACAGAAAAGGTTGGAATTACCTTACCAATTTCTGTTCTAAAACGAACAGACAAGGCGCGCGGTGACATTCCTAGGAGCACTTTCATCCGGAGAGCGATTCAGCAATTTCTAGGGAAGGAGGGTAAATGATTTCAGCACGGATAGCACCATTTGTTGCTTTTTGTTGGGCTGATAGCAGGTACGCAATTAAAAAAGTAATCAAAATTGCGTAACTGTTGGTCTATTTGTCACTGCACTAGCCTATCCAGAGTATCGGCGAATAATCGATGTAAATTGGGTAAAAATACAAGTAATATCAGAGATATCATCATACATCAAATAATTTTGTCGCGGGTCATACAGGAGCATTATCAAATCTTGATATTCCATTAGCCCCTAGTGCTTCGGCAGGATTCGCGCTGGTATGGTACGAGGGTAACAGCTACTTAATTGTCTTATTCTGCGTCTCAATCCGAAAAGATGGCTTCGAGTGATTACTTGGGTAATATCGGGTCTCTAGGATCTATATCGAATTCATTGTCATGATTTGGCCTTTGCATGCGGTAAGGAAAGTATCAGGCCTTATTCTTTTATCGCGCCTTCAGAGTAAATTGCACAGGTCTGAGGGACGTGAGATCATTGGACTTTGCCTTGTTAAATTACTCATGACAGGCACGTGTCAAATGTCTTGACAGTAAGCAATGGTACATCTACTACCTCGCCTCTACCAATTTAACGGCCATAATGACGTCAATAACATTCCACTATACTATGCCAGCAGCGATCGAGAATGAAGTAAAAACAAATGTGATTAAATAAGGTTAGATGACGATGCTTGGAGACAAAATTGCCTCTGATATTTAGACACAAAAGAGGTTGCAAGTAATTTCGGCGCACTGTACCCTGAAGCTTTAAGGATTTTCAAGCTGCCTTGCGACTCCTAAATGAAAAACTTGTGTCTAACGCAGGCGTGCACTAAAATGAATAGGCTGGCCCGTCCCAACAAAATTCATTTACTGGCGTTTTATGGTATTTCATACCATTCTAGTCCAGCCTATAAAAGTGATAGAATGCAATAACAAATATGTCAAACAAGAAAGAAGCTGATAAACCGAATATTGAATATGAAACTCGAAGAGAAGTGAGGACAGAACTACACGAGCAAAATCATGCAGTCAATAAAACAGTAGGCGGGACTTAAAAGAAGAAGACAATATCAGAAGAACATTAGATGAGCAAGGAGAGAAATTCCGCGAAACGCCCAAGCAGTCCATGATTATCAAGAACACAATTTGCAAGCAGCTAAAGAAATTACAGAAAGCTATATTGAGTCTCAAAAAGAAATTATACGTTCATTCCAGTCTGTATGGGCACCAATCATTCAGAATAATATAACACATTCTGGAATAGATGGGCTTCTCCGCGAAGAGCAGCCGAAGTATATACAAGAACAGTCAGTAATTTTGCAGATAATGCGGTAATGACAGCAAAAATAGCCAACAATTCAGTGACTGCAAATATGGAAGCATTCAGAACATTCATTCAACGTGAGAGGGAGGATGCAAAGGCATTTTCAAGGATAGCTACCAATACTGCAAAGACGTTTGAAAATACTTCAAGAGAATTCACACTCAATTAGCCAAAAGATAAAAAAGAAAAAGGCCGCAAAAGACCACTTTTATTTCTGCTATTACAAATAATAAATCATCCAAGAATAAATTACTTGCTTTATCACAATTGCTAGATATAGACCTTAGAGAAAGAGAGAAAGAAATTGCCGATTCCCATAAGCGGTTGCATTAAGTCTCGCACTGGGAATCGATTCCTAACGCAGAACCCCACTTACGCCTCCAGGAAAACATGACTGCAAGATACGCTACTTGAACAGGGACATTCGATCCCTTCGAATAATGGTTGAGGTGGTCGCGTTGAACAATAGACCGTCATCTGCTGCT
>AF_2010_repII_A100DRAFT_1000212_pt1 | contig 10029 bp, 8 predicted proteins | sample AmaForreplIIA100_FD_9198 | JGI IMG/M metagenome (IMG submission 9198) | reverse complement strand
CTTGTTCAGTCACTATGTGACCCACTATATTGACAGGAGAGTAAGGTTCAATCTTGTCAGGCTTGCTGATAGGTGTTGGACCATAAAATAGACATAATGCATAGCCCTCAGGCCAGAATGCAACGTCTAGTAAATTAACTTCTGATTTTGCATTTTCTTCTTGTGTTCTTATTAAAGTCTTGTCAGTATATAGCTCTTTACCCCATTTATTGATATTTACTTCAATCGGCAGACTATCTAGTATCGCTTTAACTGTGTTGGGTGATTGTGAATCATCTACTTTTATTAATACCGTCTCCTTCAACTCAGGAAAGACTAGTTGTATGTGTTTTTCCATCACACGTTAGTTAGTATAGCATTTCTATTAATCTTTGACAACGTGTGTATGTAGAGCGAAATATGGCGTCTGTAATGTCCTTAAGTATTTCTAGGACATCCACCATATCATAAGAACCCACGCATTATTGTCTGATCCAAGGATTTCTTTTAGGGAGGTAATGTTGTCTTACTTTAGTATACGTAGGATTATTACGATTTCACTCTTACTTTACTATCACTTTCAGAATTTCTCAACACCCATTTAAGTATACTCAAAGTAACACGAAAAGATACTGTCGTAATAGTTGCTCGCAATTCACCATCTAATAAGCTCCATACAATGGCAAAGTTCCAAATATGCTTATTCTCTGCCAATTTTTCTAAATACTTCCAGGCAACATCTCTTACATCAGCTTTCGATGAGTTAATTATGATGTTTGCATACCGGTCTATAATCTCTGATACATCATCGACTTTTACTTCAATAGCTTCGTTAGGCTGGCAATGCTTGGAAAGACTTCTGATGCAGGACTGGGTGATGGCGCTTTTCTACCTGTCTCTGTAATTCGATCGACAAGCTTTGGTATATTTCTAATAAAATGATTTATCAAATCCGCGGAGTCATTGTATCTAACTCGCCAAACGCCTTCCTCGAAATCTGAATTTTTCTCAAATTTCATCAATTGTTTCTCTTTTTCGTAATTTGAACTGAATGTAAGATGTGGGATGTTTCTTTTTTTAGCCCTTTCATACTCTATAGCAGTTACGGATTATTTATCCGGACACTCGTATATAACCATCACCTTCGTCAACTTTTTTTCTCTAAAGCTACGCGAGGGGAGTCAAGGACATTCATAATATACTCTGACATGACAGATATGTTCTCAGTCTTCATGACCTCGGAACCAATCTTAAATCGCTCTATTAAATCATCCATAGTGGAGCTAATGAATATTTTATATCCCAAATCAACAACCTTGTTCTTCCGACATCGAGTTCACAACTGAGTTTTATAAGATTTCGCACGGCTAGGAACAGCACTTCGATACAGTACTGCTAATAGTTTATTGCATTTACTGTACTCGGGGCGGCTTCTGAAAAGCTCAAGCTCTTTTTATCTCAATCACGCCCTCAGCATCATACTAAAGATAAGCAAACCCAAAAATGTCGGTTACCCATTAATATGGTCGTCTGTCCACGTAATCTTATTTGATGTCATACTTACTATTATCGTGGACAGACTTCCATTTAACAAGGCAACTGTTTTTGTGGGGGGGCTTGAGCAGCTCAAGAAGTAAACCCACCCCAATCTCGCAACGACGAGGAATACGAAAAGTGCTCATCAAAAGGAATTTTTTAATTAATCGACATTCTCTATTGCGAGCTCCTGATTTTATCCTATGAGGGAATAGTGGACGCATAAATCTTGACGGTAGAGCTAAATTGAGCATGTCCTAATAAATGTAAATGGCTGACGGACCAAGCAAAAGAATATTCTTGTTGAAACGCTTTCTTCATGACAGATTACAGCCGGGCAGTACAGTAGGTAATTCTCATTATGAGTGGAGTTATAACTATGAGGAGAATGTTGCCGACCCCCATGATTTCTTATGTTATGGTTGCGATGAAGGGCGTAATGGTTATGTCATAAATATAAGACGCAAGTTAGGAGATATTGAACTTTATGAGCAAGCATGCCGTGGTTGTATGATGTTCTTGGACAGTATACGACTCTTCTCTATTCCATTTGTACAACTCTATTCCCATAAAGGATGTATTAGATGGGCAATATCAATATCAGATTTTGTTGAATATAAAACATTGTTCGCCTTTGACCCGACGGATATTGATACTTTTCCAAGAGACGGTTATATTGAGTTCCAGTTTAGTGATGGGGATTACGACGACGTTGTATTGGTCAAGGCATTAGTAACAGCAGGATTGTTGGAGGTTGATTATTACGAGTCAAAGAATAGAGTAAAAAATCCTACCTTAGAACTTTAATCGTGGAATATTGATATCTTACTGGACCTGTCATTGCATGTAGCTCCTTTGGCTTCCACTCAACTTCTCTTCAACGTATCGTCTCCAATGACAAAAACAACTGAGGTCTAAATCATAATGGAAAAGGCTGCCATACTACGACTCCTTCAAAAGGTGTATGTCTGCTTGTGATGTCTGCCCACGAATGACAAGACAAATCTAGGAACAAGAAAAATGTGGACAGACAAATTACAATGCGAAATATACTATTTGATTGGTTGAGAAGAATCTTCTACAATATTTACAAGTACGCTTACGTTGATTGCAAAAAAGCAAGTCGGTGTTCTCATGAAATAAAAACCTCAAGTAACAGTCACGAAGCTTTGTACACAATAAAGGGAAGTCAACTATTGACTAAGACGCTGATGTCCTCGATAATGTTAGCTAAATACCAACTGTTTCTAACCCTTAGGATAATGTTCGGAATTGGTGGAAGTTGGGCGTGCACAATAAGTAATTGTATCTCGTACCGCAATTTTGGGGGACAGTGTTTTGTCGGAAAGATGGATACTGCTAAAGTTACAAAATCATTTTACTTTGTGCCTCTCCCTCTCTTAGTAGTCACATACCATATATTAGAAGTGACTGCAGCATATCAAAATGCTAACGTCACAATTAGAAAATGCTGACGATAAATACTCTAGTGGGCAAGTCACGAAAGATGATTTATCTATTGAACAGGAAATCGAATGTCCTCGTTGTCATGATGTCATGACGTTACATTCTGAATTTGATAGACAAGGATACCTCTGCGAAGAATGCGACTTTTCACTTCATCTGAGTCATTGAAAATATTATCGAGCCATACCTGTAAAGTGTCACATCTTAACGTGATATAATGCTTCTATTGTTCATTCGTTAAGCCAGGAGGAAGTGCATAGTGGGCTGACACTCAACTAGAACAGAGATAATCATGAAGTCACCTGCTTTCTGCAAAATTCTTCCACTTCAAACATATGCCTATTGCATAAATAGAATTTTATTATTCTCTTATTTTGAGAACCATCTAATGAAAAGATTGCTACCTCACAGGTAATGGTATTAAACGCAGGTTGCCCACATTTATTGCAAATCGGTGTCATATTCAGAACCTTAATCATGTGGCCACAAAGAAGCCCCACTCTGTAGCCATATGCCTACTGCAAATCGTTTCTTTATTTGCGATATATAATAGTCATCATTGTATATAGCACTTATAGCAACGACAACTTTTATTTATGATTAGGTAAGTGCTGTAAGACAAGCCAAGCCTGGTCTGTGGTCTATAATGTAAAGTGGTCACAGACATGAAACGCTAGACCTTCTGGCTGGTTAGCCGAACTTTCATTCTTCAAATTCAAAAACTTCTATTTCAAAGGAGGCAGATGGCACCCTCAGCGAGGTCTGAATTTGTTTTAGATGCATCGTCATTTTCATTATGTATATGAGGTTATTTCTTATTTATTATGATGTTGTCCTTGCCTTAATCGAGTGCAAATGTTTGCAAAAGGTTCGTTATGATTGCATTCTTTCCAAAGGATTTATCAGCTTGCGTTGACTACAAATTGGGACATAATGATACAAACGCGCAAAGGTTCCTTAGAAAAGACATGCGTCCACCACAAGACTCCTAAGTACTGTTGATAATCAGCTTCGGAGAACCGAATCTATTGCGTCAGCGAGCTTCTTAATCATAACTGGTTTTCCATTAAACATTCATTTTGAAATTCAGGGTACAAACTCTTGTATAATATTTGGAAAGCAGGTAGAACATTAAGCGGGCCTAAAATGGTAATTCGATCCTTTACTGGATGCCTACTTAAAGAGTGGAAAGATAAATCACTTTCTCAAGTGTCTTGAATTGGCTTTAAGTAAATTTCAGATTTCAAAATTTAAGATCATATCATGTCGAGAAACATTAAGATAAAGATCATTTTCATCATAATGATCTATTTTTGATTTTGGGATTATATATTCATGCGATTTTATAGTATATCCTTCTATTATTATTATTTTGTCATTATATTCAGCCATCACATTTCCACAGGTGTGGTGATCGCTACTTTTGACTTCCTTTCTTGACTCTACTAGTTGATTCCAATCTGTTTGATTCATGTAAAAGAATTCACACTAAAATATATAACTAGATCATTAGTGATGTTTTTTAGCTTTATCAGTAATGTCAAATTTATTTGCTAAGGCCTTTTCATTTACAACATTAATCCTTTACGAAATTCTTTGCAGCCTTTTGTATCTCTAAATATCCTAATGGTAGGGTTCCAACGTTTCGAGAGGTACTATTAAGGGTAATTATATGAGCTTGGAAACCATGATGATGAATAACTTCTCCGCCGAACCAGTGTGAGAGTGGTGAGGGGTAACTAATGCCCTGTCAGGGTCAGCTAAACCGCTTCCAGCCAAATTTGCTGCCAGGGCTTTTTGGTTACCAATTATAGGCTGCTGCAAATACTAAAGTTACTAATACTAACTTGCAATCGCAATAGCGCCAAACATCATAATTGTCTTTTTTCTGATGTACGAACATGGAAGAATTTGACGAGCTATTAACCCTCGTAAGGTGAGATATGTTCTTCCCTGGTTCTATCTGCTTATTTCATACCGTGGATTGGCATCTCGATTTATTAGCCGTTCGGGAATATTCCATAAGAGAAAGATTTCCTGTTCCTAGATCATACGTCATCGTAAGATCTTCGAGTGGTTCTATCTAGCAACTAGTGGAAGTGATGGATGCCGTCAAAATGATGGAAGCCGAAGCCACCGTGGAAGTGATGGAAGTGGAAGGCCTCTCCACCGAAGAATCCACCTAAGAAGTTAGACAATGGTGAAGGATAGCTAATACCACCGCAGCCGTCGCAACCATAGTTGGAGCCACCACCGCAGCCTAAACCGCTTCCGCACAAGTTGGCTGCGAACACTTTTTGATTGGCGAGTATTGGACCTGCCGCAAGAAATAATGACAATGCTGCAATTACTGATACGCTAAATGTAATCGTTCTCTTTGATACAATTGACTTATGTGACATTTTTCTCTAACTATACAATGGCACTTATCATATTTATATCCCGTCGTATATTCGACGAATGTACTAGGTAGTCCATCTACCTACGTTAGTCTGCTGTAGGCTTTCACAATCTTCTATAATTACTATATACCATACCGTACTAGAATGTATGTACTCCCAGATTTCACATCGCGTGGTCATAGAGTGCGCGTTTCTTGCTACGCTATGACCAAAAAAATGTGAAAATGTCTTATCTATCCATTTAATAAGTTAAAAATCTATTGGCACAATAGATGATAATTCTTTCCATTCTATAGGCATAGAAACTGTGGCTGAAGCAGTTGGTCTGACTGAATAAATTGATGCAATTGTCTTTCCTTTAGAATTCTGATTATGATCAAAAAAGACCTTTCCTTTTCTTCTGATTGTTTTTCATTCCATCGTAATTTTGCGTGGATATATTTTAACCAACATATTGCCTATGACTTCAGCAAACCTTCTTGTCTCATCATATGTGTATGAAGAAATTATCGGAACGAAAATATGTAGACCAGTCTTTCCCTATGTTTTTACGCATGAACTAAATTAAAAAGGATTTTAATACACCTTCTTTTGTTTCAAGCCTGAAACCATAGTGCAGTCTTCTGGCATCATGTTTCTGTACCACAAATCTCATACTACTACTCTTAGTCCTCCGGTCCGTATTTCCTCCGGTTCTGGAGTCTTCATAAAATCTCTCTTATTATGATATTCTCGTATAGACAATTTGATTATATGTTGAGTTGAAGTGGGAATTTTATGTGTCTGTCGGCGAGGTCAGTCCTCCTCATTGGGTATGAAAGTCATGGTTTAACTGATATACATGTGCGTCAATTCGTTAGCTAATATAATAACAAATGTTCGCATGAAGACCTTACTTCATTTTTTCGTTTTCTGCAGACTAGCTGCAGCGGCCACTAAATCTTTGGTACCTTCTTTCTCTTTTACTACAGGTTTAGCATATGTTTTTCCCTTCGATTTTGCTTCTACCAGCTTCTTCAATTCCTATGTATATGAATCAGAATATTTGCTCATATCAAAATGCTTGCTTGAAAGATTTTCGACCAAAAGCTTTCCTAGTGATAATTCTTCCTTATTATCTGTCTTTATTTTCTGGGCATCTGTGAACCCCTCGATTTCATCTACGGGTCGAATTTCCTCTAGATAATGTAATATGTGCATTACGATACCTCTTTGATAAGCTCTAAGTGCAACCACATGTTCTTTATCCTTGAATACAACTTTCCCTATTGCTATTTTGTTGGTTTCGTCAAGAATTCTAACTAAAAGTGAATAAGCCTTATCAACTGAACCACGTTTAGTATCTGGTGCAACATAATAACTCCTTTCAATTAGGATTGGATCTAACTCTTTTGCTTCTATGAATTCCTTAACATCAATAGTAGTTGTAGTCTTGAGTTTGATATTTTCAATGTCCTTTTTATCAATAGCAATATAGCTGTCTTTTGACACCTGATAACCTTTCTTTATATTGGCATAGCCTATCTCCTTTTCATCTATTGGGCACCATTTTTTATATTGAATTCTATGTCCATTTGGGCATAATTGGTTAAAAGAAAGTTCTCTATTTTCTGTAGCCAGGTAGACTTTCGCCGGGANATTGACCAAACCAAAGCTTATACTGCCTTTCCACATGCTTCTTGAAGCCATATACACTACCTCGCTACCCATGCTTCTTGGAATGAAGCTGGCGAAGGAAACCATAAGAATTATCATTAATTAGGAATACATATAGATTGAGGTCCTGGGTTAAGGAACATAGCTCTGCCGGAGTTGTATTATAATAGACCAAGTTACGATTTGAGAGGGGTTAAATCAATACTTTTTAGACACGATAATATAGAATGGGAAAGCGATTTTTATGATTTCAGCGACCCTGAAGTTAGGTTGAAATATGTCCCACAACTTAGCTGCAGTGTGGGCCGCGCAATCTCTATGTTACGCAAATCCTGGAAATCATACAAGGCTGCAAGGCGCGAAGGTTATGAACCTATATTGTTTTATCATATTTGAATCAACATCCACCGCGTAGATCCTCCCTCTAGGAACTTTTTGGGCCAGTAATCTAGTGAGAAGACCAGAACCACATCCAGCGTCCATCACAGTTTCATTGCCATTCCACTTTCGCCACTCTAAGACTTGTTGTCCCCATCTATATTGTACTAGACGTGAAACGTCATCGTAAGTCCGTGCGTCCCAATTTTTTGTATTTATGTTTACTTACTCCTCGATCTTTTTACTACTTGCATTCAGCTCTAAACAAACATCACACCTCATTTAGTGCCTTTAGTGACTTCCTCTTGGCTACGTAGATTGCGGCGTACACGCAATTAGTTGACCCCAACCTATCTTGTGATTTCTTTCATAAAGACATTGCTATCAAGCTTTGAAAATTGTGATAAATCTATGTTTGCACCTAGCTCCATTATTGCTCTTAATGCTCTACCTGCTCCTATTTCCGTCCACCATTTATCGCCAAAGTTATTTTGCATATAGTGATCTAATTCAGCTGCCCTTACAGCAGCAAGCATGTAACTNGGAACATACATTATTGATTCAGGAAGAATATGATGTAGTAACCAATATTCGCCGGATATCTCAAATCCAGTATATTCCTTAATTAATCTAGAATATACATCGNTAGCCTCATCTACTGTTAGGTTTTTATTCCAATATTCCAACTTCATTAACGAATTTGCTGCATAGAATGTGACAAAAAATAATTCCATAAATTTATTTCTTGATTCTAATTCATTAACTGTTCTATCATTGTACGAAAACAACGAACGTATGTAGCGACCATTTTTTGTGACTCTCTCAAGAAAAATAGAAAATATTTCTTCTATACCCATTGGAATCCTGTATTTATCCCAGTATTCATTACCCTTTCCAATCGAGTTTGCATGTATTGCATGACCCGTTTCATGGAAACAGCCTTGAAGATCAAAATAGGGACTTTCCTTCTTATATAGAACACGAATATCATTCGGTATATGTATAAAGAAGCATATTGGTGATGGGTACTTATTTTTTCTGTCTTCAGTATCAAAATGAATTCTATTTATATCAAATTCCATGAATTCCAGAATTCTTTTGACTTCCAGGAGCGGCTTTATTGTCAGAAAATTACTATCGAAATCAGAGAATGCCTTATTTCTAAAGAAATAGAAGTCGTCATAATATTCGGGTTCCCTACCAAGGATCTTTTTGGAGATATCATTCAATTCATCTCTAAATGGTTTCTTGGCTCTGTCTCCCATAGATTTTATAAATTCAGTCAATTGATTATTCGAAATCCTTTCATTCTCCAAGTACCCAGAAAGCGGACTTGTATTATTCTCATGTATGGTAATATCTTCCCTAATACTTTGATATTCTTGATAGACTTGTTTTATTAAGGAAAATCTGGATTCAACTATAGATGATATGAATTTAGTTTTTGTGATAAATTCATCAAAAACCTCTTTTCTATCTAGATGATTTTTCTCAAGACTGTTGAATTGACGCCATGTACTCCAATTGACATGCGAATCATTGAACTTATGTGTAGAAGATATAATCTTCGTATTTCTCGCGTTGTGTAATTCTAGCTCTAACTTCTTGGTCTTCGAATAGGCAATATCCTCTATTGAGCCGAGGACCAAGGCTCTTGGATTAGAAAAGGAATTGATAAATATTTTCGAATTAGATAACTTGAGTTCTGCCAATCGTTCTATTAATTTTTCATTATTATCTATACCTGCATATTTCTTATATTCCTCATCGGTTGCTGCAACATGGATGGCTTCATCTATTTGACACCATTGTCCCAGATCCAATTCTATTAGATTAATTTCGCGTAGCCTATTTTTGTTTTTCAGAATCTCGTAGTGAGTGCACATCTTTGATGTCATTGCTTTTGATGCCTTTAATCGATAAAAGCAATAAAATGGATCTTTCTTGTATTCTTCTTGGTCATTGGTAAGGCAACGAACAAATAAGGACTGTACTTTGAGGACTGAAGTGGATAACGATTCGATCTGAATCTCAACCATTGATCGTACTATGTTCACAATAAGGAATAAGGGATGAAATGTGAACAGATATCTATTACTAATTGGAGGCGCAGTAGTCTTTACTACTATCATACTATTTTACATCTTAAATAATATAATTCACAGACCTGTAATTGTTGCTAGATTTGATAAGTTTGGAATAAAGGAGATCTATCCTACAAAGAATGGTGGAGAAGAATGGTTTATGAATATGCTTGATCCAAACAATGATCCAAGAACAGTTAATACTCCAAAGATGACTCTAAATGAGGATGGATCATGGAAAATTGCATTCGATAATACCAATAAGAATAAACCGCAACAACTAGTTATCCCAATTTAATACAGTGGGACTTGTTGTCAAAATGAAGTTAGATATAGCATACTTACATCTTCAGGTTATGATGTTAATAAAATAATCATAGATCAACAAGAGTTGGAGACGCGAGGTTATATGCAATCACCCAACGATTGGAAGAATGTTGAGATGACCGGATATGTAAAATTAATATCAACTACAGGATCGAATTTTGCAAGAAATAACGGTGGATGGACATGGGAGGCGAGAGGCA
>AF_2010_repII_A100DRAFT_1000211_pt1 | contig 10037 bp, 8 predicted proteins | sample AmaForreplIIA100_FD_9198 | JGI IMG/M metagenome (IMG submission 9198) | reverse complement strand
TGGCTCTGGTAGCATCCCTTCCACCTAGCAATCTCAAAAATATACTTCAAACTATAACATTTGGAGTTGTTCTTTTATCTCTAATTATCCAATACGTAGTCCTTTCAAGATATGTTAGAAGGGTTTTTCCCGATGTACAATAAGGTATGATCAAATATTGTATTTAATTAACAACATTAGACTTTTTTCTTCTCTTCGTTTTTTTCAACTTAACGGTTTGTTGTCTGTGCAACCAAATTTATCCTATCTCTGACCTTACTAGAACGATAAGTATCAATTTATTCATGTACGAATCTGGGGGGAACCCCAGATGTTCTGATTATGCTAATTCAGAATCTTAACTTAGTTTTGGGCTACTCTATCTAAAATAGCTAACTAAATGTAGCTGAATAAAGATTAGTAAAACACAGAAGAGAGAATTCTCATCAGTTGTACACATATGCTTGCAATGCAAGCCAATAAGTGTCGTAATTATGCAGTTAAGCAAGATTTGTGAGAGCATCTAACGAAAAGGATGAATGGGATGATTCTCTTGAAAGCCTAATCATACCCTACGAAGATATCAATACAAAACAACAAAAGATTACTGGAGAGAGATTTCCTAATATCGTACTTGAACTCTGTGATAGTTGCCGGTGAGGTATACGATATGGAATTCAGCAATATTCGTGGAATTACGCTTATTTTTGACAGAAAAAATCCGATGAGATGATAGCTAGTTATTCTAAATGAAGAAAAGTGTCTATAGTAAAAACGTGTTATACAATGATACTTTTATAAGCAACTCTTTAGTCATGTTGTAACTAACTATACTGAAATATGTTAGAAGTAGGTAACACCTAGTTCAACACCAAGACACGCAGTATGACGTGAAGTCGGGCGTCTCATTAGTCGCATAAACTATAATGTCTGTACAATCTATATATTGTAGATACATAAATCATGAGTATGCAACTAAAAAGACAAAATATGCTTACAATCATATTCGCTGCACTAATGGCTGCGGTTCTTTCAAACTTCTGGTTGCTTACTAATGTTTCATATGCTGTACCATTATCGCCAACAACGCAGCTACCCACTGTAAAGATCAGCTTTCCTCACAAAAGTCAGCAAATCCGAGTCGGTAGCACTATTTTGGTCTCCGGAATATCTTCGCCACCACCAGGAGTATTACATACAGGTTGTACAGTTTCAGTTTTACTAAACGACGTAAAACCATATCAAAAGACAGTTGCCTTGGGACACGGAGGGAAAGGTGATTATTCTGCATGGCAGTATAATATTATTCCTAATTATGCATCCCTCAAACATGGGCAAAATAAAATAACTGCCAAAATAACTTGCATAGCAAGTCCTTCTAATCGGACAAAGTTTAACAGTGTAAATGTGACAGGGCTCTAAGCCAAACGTACATGAGAAAACGATAAATAATAAGCCGTAATCATATTTTAACACTTTGTAAACACCCTGAATCTTCTAAAAGAACCTTACATGATATGAAGCAGTACTTCGTATGCCACCAGATGGTATAACATACACAGTTAGCCGCCTGAAGAAAAGTCTGTTTCTGCTTACCAAATCAAATTAATCTAAATCGTATTTGCAACGATGACAGGTACTTTAGGAGTCGTTTGAAGCATACAATTAGATTTCAGAACAACTGCACCTTGGAGAAAAGATGAGATACACTCAAGCACATATCACACATATAGACGATTGATACAGCGGGTAGCTCATATCAATGCTGTTCTAATCCTGAAAGAAAAGCGTAATGAGTGTTATCGAGAGCTTAAAACCGGTTTACTTGAATTTCAGCTTCCTGCTAGTTGAGCATAATGTGATTGAAGGTATGTGAAGTATGACATCGGAACACCATCAAAGTGATAACGATGGTATGTTACATATGAAACAATTATTGTCTGGGGTTTCCGTTGTTGAAGTAATCAGTATTGTAGTCTATATATTTGTCCTGCTTTATAATCTCAACCAGGTCACGGAAGAGAATCTCCATTGAGATCATTTAATTCATTAATTTTCTTTACACTTAGGCCTAATTCCTCCAATTCGTTTATCCACCAACCGTATCTTTCTGGATGTTCTTCCATTGTGGCCATGGTATTTAGTACGGTCTATGTCTCAAATATAAAAACATGGTGATTCATGGTGCTAATAACCGCCACCGCTACTCGGCATACTACCACCGCCGCCATCCTCACTAGTGCTGCTTGCCATAGCAGAAATATGACCGCTGTGACGTCCGTGATGTCCGTAACGTCCGTGACAAGCACTCACATATTGCGTTCCCAATACTATTCCTGTCGGCACTACTGTAGCTAGCAGGGCAACAATTGTGAATATTGTTTTTGTGTTCATCTTAGTCGTAAAAAGATCTATAACATATACGAGGTTCTATAATATTGTAGTAAAAACAAAAAAAGCGATAAATTTCATATATAAAAAAATCTACAAACCTTTAATAACATTGTAATAATGAAGTTAACTCGTATCAAATTATAGGTGTTTCTACTATGGCCGGCTTTTTAAGAAATTCTTGTTTCCGATCCTATGCAACAATAGTGTTCGAATCTGGTTCGTATCTAACTCCTGTTGTCGTTTTTCTATTGAATCTAACCTAGCTGTGTGTCATAAGCTGGTCACGATCCCTCATTGCTTGGTTTAGTTGTTCTAACTCATCAACCCTGCTTTGCATGCCCCTTGTCTTTCTAGTTGAGGGATATTTAGGAATGTCAATGGAGGGTAAAGTGTAATCGTCATTTGTGCTTTCAATATGAAAAGTGCAACCTATAAGCGTATTCGTACTAATCATACTGCAGTATAATTATATTATTAAGGTAATGCATATAATGGATTCAATTGAATTTTCATACAAACAAAAGAGGGGCATACTCATCCCCAGAAGCCTTCACGACCTTCACACATATTACAGCCGCGCGTGGCGACATGTACCTCAAAGATTATCACATCAATCTATTTCGATATTTCTATTTGTCCAGTTTACAAATATTACACTTCATTCTTCAGGCATAACTAACCTTCTCTGATATCCTCTCCAATGCTTCTTCAGTTCCCCTTAAGTTATGCTTTTTTATCATTCCAGTAAAGATTCCATAAAAACCACTTAGCCTGATATCCCATTCCACGTCTATTCTCGTAGCGTGATCTTTAATGGTCTTGAGGGTAATAGTTTTCCTTCCTCTTATTGGTCCCTGTATTATATTTATATTAATCGACTTTTTGTTATCTAGTTTGACAATCTCTCTACACTTAGAATTTCTAAAGACTATTACTACCTCTCTTTCTATAGTATTTTATGTATTCCATTCTACTGTGTACAAACATTGCTTCATACACCACTACTTCGTCTAGGAAAGCCACTAAATTATATTGGCATATTGTTATAACAAATTCGATGAAGTGCGACTGATCAAGCTCAATTTATTGAGGACTACAGAAAATATATGACTGACTTCTATATATAATGTCTATAGATATACTTCAATGAACACGAATATGCAATCTAGCCATTCNCATAGTCATAATTCTTTACTAATGGAACGGCTACTTTTGAGATTGGTGAAAAAGTGGGCTGCAGGCCAGGACATGAAAGATGCCCTTATTGTCGCTAAAGAATGCAATATGAAAGGACAAAGAGCAATTTTGAATTATCTTGGTGAGGAGTATATTGAAGAAGAAAGGATAAACCGAACAACTGAAGAGTATTCTAATCTATTAGATCAATTACATGCCCACCAAATTGACGGATGCATATCTATTAAGCCCTCACAACTTGGATTATGCGTTAGCTATGAGTTATGTCTGAAAAACTTGAGAGTTCTTATCAACAGAGCACTAAAGTCTAGTGTATTTGTTTGGATTGACATGGAGTCTTCCAAATATACAGATGACACATTAAAGCTGTATTTAGAACTTTTTTCTTATGATCCTCAAATAGGAATTGTCATCCAATCTGCACTTAGACGTAGCGCAAGCGATCTTTTACATTTATTTGAAGTAAGTGGCAGCAAAGTAAGATTAGTCAAAGGAGCATATCATGAAAATGAACAAATTGCATTTGTACATCACGAGGAGGTTAATGCAAATTACATTAAATTATTAGAAATGTTATTTAATCGTCATTATATAATAAACAACAACAATGGAGTTGATAATAATAATACTCTTCAGTTTGCTGTTGCAACTCATGATTCCAAGCTAATTGAACATGCCATTATGTTATCAAAGAGCTCCAAAATTCATATAAGAAATTTTGAATTTGAATTTCTAAAGGGTATTCGGGATGAGTTGAAGAGGAAATTAGTCAAAGAAGGATTTAGAGTTGCAGAATACATACCTTATGGTGATGAATGGCTCCCATATTCAGTTAGAAGATTAAGAGAAAGGAAGAGGAACTTATTGTTATTGGCTCACTCTTTGGTCCAATCATAGATCAATATTTGTTATAATCTTTTTTTAATTACTTGTTTTGTCTTCTTTTCTTCTGTCTAAACTGTTAATTTACATTCTAAATGTTATTGTTGAGCTGTCTTCTTCTTTTCGCATTGTCAGCATATTTAATGTGCGAAAGTTTGGCTCTGTTCTCGCATAAATTGTCTTAGATAATAGGGTCCTCCTGTGCCTATGCCTGTTGTGCTTGATCTCTTCCAGCCAACAAACGGCTGACACCCAACCATGGCCCCCGTAGTTGCGCTTTGACGCCGGTTGACGTATATTGCGCCTGCCTCAATGCCGTCGGTAAATTTCTCAACCTCTTCTTCATTTCTTGTATAGATTCCTGCAGTTAAGCCGTACTCTGAGCTATTACATAACCTGAGAGCATCTTCAAAGCTGTGATATTCGATCAAACATAATATGGGTACAAATTGCTCCTCGGTAAGCAATCTATGACCTTCAGGCAACCCGTCTACTATTGTCGGTTCGACGTAAAATCCGTATTTTAAATCACCATTTCTATAAGTACTACCTCCGACAACTATTTTTCCATCACGAGATGCCTGTTTTATACACCTTTTATACTTTCTATATGCATAGATGTTTATCAAAGGACCAACAAAAGTACTGGGGTCAAGAGGATTTCCTATGCTAAGAGTATTTGTTTTTTTTACAAGTTTCTCAACAAATTCAGGCTTGACGGTTCTTTGTACATACACTCTTGAACATGCACTACACTTCTGTCCAGAGTACCCAAATGCAGCGTTGCATACTCCTAGNACTGCCTGGTCTAAATCTGCGCTTTCAGTAACTATTACAGGATTTTTTCCACCTAATTCTGTAATTATGGGTCTGGGTTTGGCTTTGTTAAATTGTCTAAAAATCTTATATCCGACATTCATTGAACCAGTGAATACGATTCCTGCTACTTGTTCATTTAGAGCAATTTCTTGTCCTAGTTGAGATCCTGATCCTGTGATGAGGTTGAGAACACCGTTTGGCAACCCTGCATCTTCCATGATTTGTGCAAATTTATAAGCAATAATTGGCGTATCGCTGGAGGGTTTCAGAATTATTGTATTTCCTGTAACAAGAGCTCCAGTACTCATTCCAATTAATATTGCAGCTGGAAAATTAAATGGTGCTATCACACACCATACGCCATATGGTTTCATAACACTTTTGCTGGTTTCTGTTGGGTATGCAGTTTTAGTTGGGATTGAAAAACCTTCATTTAATTCTATGTTCTCACAATAATACCTTATAAAATCAATGGCCTCATCGACATCTGCTATCGCTTCGTATCTGTTCTTGCCATTTTCATAAGACAGCCAAGCCGCGAGCTCAAACTTACGCTTGCTTAATATTTCGCTTGCTTCCCTGAAAATCTGAATCCTTTTTTTATAATCGTATTTGCGCCATATATTAAATGAGTCTCTTGCAGCATTGATAGCGTTTCTTATATCCTGAATACTTGATTTTGGAAAATATCCTAATGTTATTCGAATATCTACTGGTGATATATGCGAAAATGTAGATTCTATCTTTATTTTTTTACCACCAATAATCAAAGGATATTGTCTACCAAATTCACTTTTGACATCTAGAATTGCTTGTTCATATTGGTTGTGAAACAACTCTTCTTTTTTTGCAATCATAAATTTTAGAAAAGTGTGTTCATTTTCAAACAGCATTAAAGACTAGATCATGTTTCAAATGTTAAAAGCTTGCGCATGTAACTACTATTAACGGAGTAAGGCAGGTAGTTATATTGAATAAAAAGGTTATATTGAATAAAAAGGGTTTTCCTGATTCCCAAGAACATCAGAGAAGAATGAATATAGTTCAAAGGATATCGAAAGACTAGCTAAAGAAATACCATCAACATACTACTTTTTTGACATCCTTTATATCGATGGAAGAAACGTCCAAACCTTGGTAGAGAGACGACAAATATTATCTAGCGTGATTATATCAAATCATAGAATCAGAATATCAGATTTTATTGAAGAGATGGGTATAGAAGCATTTGAAAAAATCAAAGATTTCAATCTTGAAGGAATGATGGCAAAGAGGAAAATCTAGCAAGTACATGCAAGGAACAAGATCAGCAGATTGGCTAAAGATCAAGAATATAAAAACTCAGGATGTATAGTGATTGGATTTACAAGGACGGGCAAGATATCGAATCCAAAATAATGACTCATGTTAAGATAACAGATCTTTCTCCAAGTGAAGTATGAGATAGCAGGATCAAAGAAATGTCTGGCGGATCATGGCATAAACTCTACTGTTATCGTTACCACTCATGGCTATGCGAGAAACAATGGAACTGTCATTAACGAAATCGGGAAATATTATGATCTTGTTGTCAACGGTTTTGATAAATTAATGTTTTTAAATTGCACCGGGACCGCTAAGTACTCTAATCAGACAGATTGTAGAACATACTTTAGTAATGGTACTCTCACTTTTATGAATAAAAATTCTATTAGGGAGTGGAGTCATAACAACATCGATAAAGTAAACTCATATAATGATTCAAAAACATTTAAAATATTCATTGACGAGGTTAATAATCAGCAGAAATACGGGTAGGAACCTGTGTAGGCTATATTAGGATAAGATAATAATAAGACACGTGATAGCACCAGTGTGAGTCTCTTTGCTTAAGAAATGAAACCTACATGACAAAGGTTTTAGAGTATTAACGGTTAAGGATCTAGTATATAATACAAAGAATAATTTCTTGTATATCAAACCATCTGTTGCTGAATTAACCATTATAGCTGCTGATGCCATTCATATAATTTTGTAAAAATTAGGCTATTTAGCTTTTTGCTGCTATGGCTTAGGTTACTCAACCTTTGTTTATAGATATGGAATAAAAGAGACTAGATATTGTATAACTCTCTGATAGGATGCTCTTATGATCTATAATCCTTGAACACAATACAAACTATAGGTCGAACTTGGCTACTGCCAAATCGTCAAGGAAGATATTACGCAAATGTGGAAAGTTCGCAGTAATACTTTATCATATCAGTTATCATATGTGAATGACCAGGTACAGCAAGTATCTACAACTCTCGTCTATGGTATTGCCTTGGATACTATAAAACATACTGGTGCTACTGTGTGTTACGATGTTCTACAAGATGTAGTCTTCAATTTGCGGTATTCGTCTCCTAGCTTCGCCTCGTCTCGCTCTCTCGTCGCCGTAACCACTTATAGACGAATGATAGATAAAGAATTGCCCGGGATTCTAGATCAAAATACAACGGGTGAGTACGGAGAATCATATAGCTTGGACGTGATTACGAACAGAATTGAGGGTAATTAAAGGGTATGGGACGCCGAAATCAAGGAAATATTTCATTGATTACAAAACATGGACGTCAAAATCAAGGAAATAGTCCGTGTTCTCTTAAAACCTGGTTCGTCCTAGAGATATTTCTTTCAAAATTAATGAATAATTGTGTGTCGAAAATGATGATGGATAATAATATGCTAATCGGAATTATACAATGATAACGATAAAAAGATATGTTGTGCAATTTTGTACGACTTAATGTCAACTATCAAATGTTTGTCTGTAGTGGCTTTTATGGTTACTCTAGCAGTTGTTCTAATCTTTGGCAGTTCTTTTCCTAATGCACTCTTATCATACTTAGAAAATAAGACAAATCATACTACCTATTCATAGGGTAAGCTTACACACACAAATAGATATGATATCAGGAGTGCTAGCTTCTTTCATGTCAATAACAGACACAATTTCACCCCTCCAGAAATCTTTCGTGTATTTCTTCAAATTGTTAATGGCACGACTCGATACTACAATGTTCCCATTATTGTATATCACAACATTACAACCAGCTTACGGGATTATACTATCCCAAGTCATGCAACCAGTACTACTCTTGACCTAGTTCAGGAAATGAAATATTTACATGATAATGGATTCAGGGTATTGTTATTAAATCAACTTGGATATGATCCAAATAGTAACGTATTCTACATAAAAGAAATAAATTGATTCCATCAATCATATAATGATAATATAATAAATCTCTTATATCGGATGTATTACGATTGTTCTCAAGGAATAGGACATATCTTGGATTGTGTCAGATAGGTCTATATTTCCGTTGGTTGACACTGAAGAACTAAACCAAGCAAACAGGAATCACGATCTCTCCCAAGTAAACAGCTTGCAAGGCTATACGACAATCACAACCTATATGTATGAATGAAAGCAATCCTTATTACAATGTCCTATATTGTTCCTCCACTCCATAATATACTTCAGAATTTGAAATCAATCCTTCTGTATTAATTCAAATTTTTCGATTACCGACCATTGTATATTATTATCCACTACACCATGATATTCGAATATTACTTTGTGATTCTTGAAGAAATAGTCTACCGGTACGAAGTATAAGTTTGGATATTTCTTTAGACCAAGCGAAAAATATTCTTCTAATTCTGTCTTGTTTGTTATTGTTACAGATGTTCGATTAGGATATACCAGATTCACCTTAGGACTACAAAATAGAATATTCCATACCTTCGTCCATTTGTCGAGATGCTCTTTCACAAATAACTCATCTACCTTCATTGTAAGTGTAAAGCAAAGTGTGAGCAATATAAAGTGCCTAATTTTTTGTTGTCTCCAGTATTTTATCATCGATTAATCCAGAATAGGTCTTACCAATTATTGTTAATTTGCTAACATATTGCTATTATCATCTCTTACTGCAAATGTGTAATCTGATAACACACCTGTTAGTGGGATTCAACGTAAGTAAATTAGAACTCGTATATGTTACAGAACTATATTCTAGATATTTGATCAAGGTTTTTTATAAATAATGCTCTTATGTATTCAACATGAGAGCTTTTAGCCAAAAAACTGACAAGTTTGTATTCTCTGTTACCATCATTACCCTTTTTGCATCAACTATTTGGATTCCTTCTGCCAGTGCCCTACCACAGCATCAACAAACATCATTTGATGTCAAAATCACAGATCCTACTGAAGGTAAACAAGTGACTATTGGTAAAAACTTAACTCTATTGGGCACATCCAATTATAATCCGACTTCTAATTGCGGAGTTTTCATAATTGTAGATGGTATAAAACCATATCAAAAGGCTACACCGATTGGACAAGCTGGAGGAAATGACTATTCTAAGTGGAAGCACACACTTACACCAGCGTATGCTGGTATTATTCAAGAAGGTAATAATAGAATAACTGCAAAATTAGTTTGCCAAGCAAATCCTGCGTCCTTAACAACATTTCATAGCATTTATGTAACAGGTATGAATGTCCCAAAGCAACATTTCGCAATAACGCCAAACAACGCTACTGTAGTACATGCTTCATCAAACACATCATCGAATCTATTACATCCAAGACCACTAATTAATCACTTGTCAGCTACAATGCATTCTACAATGAATGTCCCAAAGCAACATTTCGCAATAACGCCAAACAACGCTACTGTAGTACATGCTTCATCAAACACATCATCGAATCTATTACATCCAAGACCACT
>AF_2010_repII_A100DRAFT_1000210_pt1 | contig 10044 bp, 9 predicted proteins | sample AmaForreplIIA100_FD_9198 | JGI IMG/M metagenome (IMG submission 9198) | reverse complement strand
GCAATTGATCCTAGCATTATGACCATGATGTATATCTTCTTCAGTCTTTGAATCTCTACTTCTTTTGGAATCAGTGCTGGCATTTGTGCCATTCTTATTCGTCATCCTATTATGCGACCAAAGTTCTATATTAAGCTGCCATTCAAATCTTTACAAAAGAGATGAAACAATTCGTGGAAAGTAGACATTGGAATACTATAATTTTGAATAATAGGATATCTGGTTTCAAGGAATATAGCCTACGGTGCGCTCAGCGCCGGTGTTAGGCATATATGATGAGCAACTACACCCTCCGCAAGCTCGTCAACCCAAGAAATCTGAAAGTGTGCTCTGTTTTGAATCAACTTTATGTGCCTTAGAAATGTCTTCTTGCTCACTTTGATTTCGCCAAGTGGCCTCTGGCAATCCCAACATGTTCCGAAATATATTCACAGTTCCCGGCCCAAATCCAGCATAATGATTATTCGCAGTTATTATTGCAAGCCTGACTCGTTTATCATCAATATTTTTAATACTTTCAGCCCACTTTTGCATCTCAAGCACTCTATCTATCTGTACTCTCCCAAAATCCTTTTCGTGAATGCTTCGGTCTCCTATTAATCTTAGGTAAAGAAAATCAGCTGTAACTACTGGCGGTGTCTTCATGTCACCAAGCTGACTCCAGACCAAACAGATGTTGTTTTTAGCGAAGAAATTATACGCCAAATCTTGGAACCACGACCTATGTCTCACTTCTATTGCATATCTAAAGCCGGCATCCAACTTTGGAACCAAACCCCTGAGACTATCAAGTCCTTCGAAGACCTGTATAGATGGAGAAGTTGTATTAGGAGAGCCAACATCTTTTGTGAAAGTGGGTTCATAGCTTCAAAAAATTGCTCTAAATCTTCGCAAATATCTTTTAGCCTCTTATCATGGGTTATTATTTTAGGAAATTTGGCTGTGAACTTGAAATTCCCAGGGGTCTTGTTGGCCCAGTTATTGACCATGATGATGTTAGGAATGCTATAAAATGATGAGTCTATTTCGACGTAATTGAATAAATGTGAATAATATTTCAGCCAGCCGGAGTTTTCAATATTGGTAGGATAGAATGGACCCTGCCATGATGTATAACTCCATCCAGAGCAGCCGACGTAATACTCCAACGATAGACAGCGTTAATTGTATACACTAACGGGTATTTGAAATAGCGGATGCATTTACCACATATTTTTTATATGAAAATTGTAGATCGGCGAAAACTCCAGCTTTTCATAAGCCGAATCCCTTTTTTATAATCTAATGTTCTATCACAGTTTAACTAGAGTTTAAGGTACTATTTATGGGGTCAAAAGTGTCTTCGACAATAGGAAAGCAATCAGACACAGGAGCCTAATCGGGAATCCTCAACGGTTCTGGAATTTTCGTTAGCAATTCACTTTCGGTTAGCTATTAGAAGACGGCTGACAACTCGAACATACTCTTATGTATTAGCTCATAATTGTAATGAAAGTAATGACAATATTGAATCACCCAATAAAGCGGAATGCATGACGATATCGATGCTAAAAGTGTATTCCTTTCAGAGCTAGCGGTCTCTATCTCCTGTATTGTTTGGCTTCGTTATTACGAATTTTAACAAAACCAAACTAGCAATACACTGAACACAGATATTCGCTAACCTGACTAGGAGGCGGAGCTTTTTACCCATATCATTATCGTAATTGGAGGGCTTGGTACACGAGCTTGCATTTACAACCTGTAAGACGTACTCCGTAATTCAAATTGCACAAGTATATTAATATTAACAAATTTCGTGATGATATTGATATTAGAACATTGGCTAAGACTGGGACAAACTTAAACTCTATGGTTGTTGATCGATTGAAAGAATTTCGCGCCAAAAGTGGGATGATAATTGAACAATTACAAAAGTACGCTACGGTCATACGTACAGATTCGCATGTTATTAGACTGGAATCTAATTATCTAGCGAGCCAGGCCGCACAGCTCGATGTATTAGGGACTTGAGCAAAAAAGGGAGCATGCCACAATGAAAATTAACAAAGAAACAGGCGAGCTCTCAGATTTCTGTTGCAAATTAATGGCGCAAGGAACCCAGGAGTCAGATGAGTTCCTTACATTTCAGCCACAATGGAAGGACCATCATTCAGACCCCCCAACCCCGGCGATCTGTCTCTTTAAAAAAGGGTCTAGATCGTTCTCCCATGCGACAACAAATGGAGCCGTGCAGATAGGACCTGAATTGGCAAAGATTGATTTCTGTCCTTTCTGTGGGAAACATATCGAGTTCCTGTCCATTCCCGCTCAATTCGGAAAACTAGAAGGAAAAGTCAGAGAAGTAAGGGAAAAACATGAGAGGGACTGGGCGAAGAGAGAGGGTGTTGAATTTGAACGAGATCGTGCAGCTCCTAGAGATGAATTCAAATGAAGTTGGGTTTAGACTAAGTAGGTTGAATTATGGTATTCAAAAATTCATATGGAATCTGGATATTTGGAAATATTTTTATACATACGTGCCCACTCGGGAAACACTTGAACAGACCAAGCTGGTTTATAGAATTTGCCAAATTCAATACTAACAATTTAAAAAAAGTAAGATCACAGTTTTCTTACGGAATCAGTATTTCATTATTTTTAATATCAGGATTAATTGCTTCCAGTCTGATTTTCCCCATCGCATTTGCACAACTAATTAGCGGTAATCCAATTGCAAACCCAATTAAACATATAGTAGTAATAATGCAGGAGAACCGGAGTTTTGATAACTATTTTGGTACCTATCCAGGNGCTAATGGCATACCTAGAGGGGCATGCGTACCCTTTTCTCCTGGCAATCCAAGCCTCGGTTGCATCAAACCATTTCTTTCCACTGATGTCATTTCAGGAGATCTACCACATGGGTATCAATCCTCTGTGATAGCGTATGATAATGGGAAGATGGATGGATTCATGTTAGGCGAAAATGAGAACAGTAAGACAATGTCTGTTTATGATAACAGAACAATACCGTACTACTGGGATCTAGCAAAACAATATGTATTAGCAGACAATTTTTTTTCTTCAGTTCTAAGTTACAGTTTACCGAATCACTGGTTTGCAGTTGCTGGTCAAGCCCCGGCCACATCGATGTTCTATTTTATGCATAGACCTCCTAAAAACAACATACTGAACAATGCAGAAAATGCAAGTATCATCGCTGGAGGCAATCCTAACGAAACTGAAAATTTCGGAGTTAACCCGAATCCGACATCCACTAATATGAGGGACGAGATTGCTCAGGTCTATCTCGAAGAGTCCAACCTGACCAAGACCGTAGCCGATCTATTTATGAACAAGAGTGCTACTCACAATAATAACACTATAACGTGGAAATATTACGATCACATGGTGCAAGCAGGAAATTATAAATCGGCTGTGGCAAGCGGAAGAGCATTTGAGTTTTGGAATCCGTTCTCAGCAAAAGGTTCTACGTATACCACAGACTACGCTCCACACTTTGTAAACAGAGCTCAAATATTTACTGATTTAAAAACTGGCTCATTCCCCGAAGTTTCTTGGGTGATTCCAAGCTTTCCCATTAGCGAACACCCTCCTGCAAACATAACAACGGGGATGAACTGGGTAAAAGATGTACTAAATGCCATAATGAGCAGTCCGTACTGGAATAGCACTGCAATAATATTAACGTGGGATGACTATGGCGGATTTTATGACCACGTACCTCCCCCTCAAATAGACAAATATGGATTAGGGTTCAGAATGCCAACTCTGATAATCTCACCATATGCCAAACCAGGATACATTGACCATACACAATATCAATTTGAATCGACGCTGAAGTTCATAGAATGGCGCTTTAACTTGCAACCTTTAACACAGCGGGATCTTCATGCAAATAATCTTCTGAATGCATTTGACTTTAACCAAAAACCTAGCTTAGCGCATATTATTCCTATAACTACGGCCGAATTAGCAGCGATTCGTCCTTACATAAATCTAGTGAGAACTATTGATTAAAATACATAATTGCAAACGTGGTTAATCCGTAATTGCACTTGCCGAGAACAAGGTAATCAATAGTGGCATTCTAGGCTAACTGCTACTATCTGTAGTGGTACCACCAGCACCTGTGACTGAATTGCCGTGGGTCGAGAACGAACCGGTATGATATTCTTTGTCATAACACAAATTCACGTCATCAATAGTTAGTTGTCCATGCTTGTTAGCATCTTCTGTCATGCAATTAAAGAATCGCTTTATAGCGAACGCGTGAACTGCGAAGGTACTTGTTGTCACAAGCGCCAAAGCTGCTACTATAGCAATTATACTTAGTGTTGCAGAAGGTCGACTCATTATCATAGAACCTTTGCTTCGAATTTGCTTATAGGAAGTATCGATCCGTATCCTATTAGAATCCAACAGTCTGTGTACGGGGTTCGAAGTACCAGACAATTCTTCTTTAGTTCGAAACCAGATTTTGTGATCTCAAATCCTATAAACAAGTCGTCCCTACCCAGTTGGATGATGCCTTAAAATTTATTCTCTCATTTTTTCAGCGGTCACACTTTCATTGCTGTCAAGCTGCATTGTCTCGATTAGCCGAGTGATGGCTTCAAAAAAAGGAGGGGGTCAAGTTGTCCAATCGCAGGCGAGTACTGGAAATTCTGGCCCTAAATAACGGAATAAACAAATTCGATAGTTGCATATCCAAAACTCACCAAGACCCGCCAACCATCCAGAAGGTCGACAATTGCTATTACCAAACCGTCAGCGGAGTAACTAACAACGGTGGAGCTTCTGGGGCCAGCAACATAAACACAAGTGGCGCTACTTAGGCAAGTACCAAACACCATCATACACATTAAAATTATCCGAGTCGTATCATCCTCAAGACTCGCTTGAAGTTCGTTTCCTAAGCATCTTTGAATATCACCTTGGCAATTTATTCATGAATACCATTCTCTTCAGCTAACATCTTAGGACTAATCAAGTCTATCAACAGCTCTCAAGCTAGGTCTTGTCATTAGTATAATGACAGTAGAAAAAATTTTGCCGCGCTTGATCAACTCTTATTATCCTCCTTCCTCATTTCATTTATCAAACTCATTTCTTCCCTAATCATGTTATGTATTTCCTGAGTCATTTGATGCTGTGTCTGAATTATTTCATCAAGGTACTGGTTCTGCCTCTTACCTACTACCAAAATTAACAAGCCGATGCCTAGTGATACAATAATATCCATCTCCGCATTCTGAATCTGTTTCGGGATTAGATCCGTAAGATAGAAGAAGACGACAGAGACCCCTAGCAATAATAATCCTAGAAGGATTAGTTCTATTTCGTTCATATGTCACAAGTATGTAAGCAATTTTTATGTCTTAGCTTCAGAGCAGGTATGCGCAGCAGTAGCGAAGTCTTCCTTGTAAGTCATTTACAATCCTGATCCTGCGCTCGGATCGTAGGTGCCCTCGTACCCAGGTCAAGATACAAGAGATCTAAATGCTACCTCGTTTTGAAAGTCTACGCAAATGTAGGTTACTCAAAATTACGGTACCTGTAATGAGAAACCTATTTTGTGCAGGGAGTTTAACTTGTTAAATCCCACCCGACTTGAACGGGAAGAGCCGCACTCTAGAACAAGAGTGGTAGTTGGTAGACTGCGATGTATCTCAGATCTAAGGTTACGTTTAATTTTTAGAGTAGCAGACCTACAAAAGACCCGTGAAACGGAGGAGGCAACACACACGAAGAGGGTCAATTTATATGGTTTCTCTAACTCAAATTATCTAATGCCTACCCCCAGGAAACAGACCGATGGATCTAGATTATGTTCAGCCTAATTAAAAAATTGAAAGTCCTTTTGAATAGACGGCTTTCAGTTGCTCCCGGAGTAAGGTACGCGTTTCGCTTCAAAGGATTTCAATGCTTACTTTACTTCATATATAACAGAAAAATATTGGGACATAACACCTTCATAATCTTAGGAAAAACTTATCACTATTTTGACTCTTATAAGACATGGATTGGGGAGCGGTCCGTAGAAATTCCAATTGTAATGGAGATGGTGAGAAAGTATCAAGGAACGAACATTTTAGAGATTGGAAACGTTCTATCCCATCATATACAATTCGAGCACGACATCTTGGACAAGTACGAAGTTGCAAAAGGTGTGCTAAACGAAGATGTTGTAGAATTTAGGTCTGAGAAGAAATATGNTTTAATTGTAAGTGTATCCACTCTGGAACATGTTGGATGGGATGAAAAACCTCGTGACGACATGAAAATATCACATGCAATTGAAAATTTGAAGACCCTAGTCACACCACAGGGTGGGACAATAATAATTACTCTCCCATTGGGATACAATCCTGCAATGGACAAATTATTGAAAGATGGTATAATACAGTTCTCGAAACAATATCAACTGTTGCGGATCTCTAAGGGCAACGAGTGGAAGTCGGCTTCATGGGAAGAGGTAAAGGACGCAAAATACAATAGCCCGTTGCCATTCGCTAATGGTTTGCTTATTGGCATTATAGCAGTCAAACCTTGAGTGGTAGATTAGTTACGAGTCAAACAGGTCAGACCTCCTTTTCCTGGGAGGTAATGTGTCTTATCGTATCCTGTTGTTTTTACGGACTTATTCCTGTGATCATTTTGTGCAGTATAAATTTAGAACTGTTTCTACGAGCATCGTCGTAACGATAAAACGGACAAACGCAGTCTGGATTACTGCAAAGGTCAAGGGGATTGTCGTGTAGCAATTTACCGTGGCCGCAGTTTGAACAAGTCTCGCTGGGCATATTGTTATCTATTCGGCTCGGTCCAGGGCTATATACTTTGCCTGGTTATTCTTGGTCCGCCGCGGTAGGTGGGATGAGAAGTCGGCATCAATTCTAGCGGACACGGCTACTATCGCAATTTTCAGTTAGCAAGCGGCATTCGTTTTTATCATTCAAGCTAATTAGGTATGAGTAAGCGGAATATTTGCAGGAATACTTTTTGCCTTATCTTCGCGCTTTGCATGCAAGAACCTCAAGGAGAAGATCTCTACTTCTCTTTGTGTCACCTGCCTTTGAAATCTTTGCCTTGTATTCGGATAGCTTCAAAGCTTGATTTTTTCCCCATTATAACTTGAATCATCCGTTATCTTAATATTATGACTATTTACGTTGGAGAATTTTGCTTTGCATTATTCAAAGTCTGAAGGTTACACAGGCTCCTATAATGGAAATGTTGTCTAATTGTCTACAACTTGCCTACAATCTGGTCTACAATCTGTCTACAGATGTTTACGTTTGTTAACAAAATGCTAACAAACCTCCGGTGCACAGGACAAAACCTCCGGTACAGACGCCAGAACATCCGGTACAGATATTTCGAAGCAAAGTCAAGTCCCTCGTAAAATAAAACCAAACGTATAAAAAACCACCTAGTAACCATTCGACTTATAGGCTACAATCCTCGGACGATTTTTCTTTTGAGGTTTTCATAACAAAAAATTTATAATGCAGCACTTTTGGGCTGAACGTTGCGGGCTATCGCTCAAAAGTCCTAAAGTTGTTGGGCATATGGCTTGTCAATTTTATAACAGCAGGGGCTGTTATTAGTTCAGTCAAAGTGACGCTAGCCGAATCACTTGTCTATTATATCTATTAGCCTTTGTCTCAATTTAGAGATAGTTATGGGTTTTGTTATAAAGATACTCGGGTCTATATCTGATAAATAATTAGCAAATTGTTGCTTGTCTATGGTATCGTATGCAGTGAGGAATGCGAATTTCAAATCGGGACTTTTTTCCTTCATCACTCTATACAATTCGAAACCACTTTTTGTCATTCTCAAATCAGTTATGATCAGATTATAATAGCCAGCCGGCTGCTCACGGAATGACCGCAAAGCAGATTCAGTGTCGCGGTAAGTATCTACAATGAACTTGATGACACTCCTTTTGGAATAATCTTCACCTAACTCTAGGCCTCGCTTGATGACCCTCAATATGTCTTTTTCATCATCTATAAGCATAACTTTGCAGATTGAAGACAGTATTCAAAAGACGTACCTTGCTTATATAAAAAGAATATACACAAATACCATCCGTGGAATTGGTAATCGATTTAGAACATATTGAATTTGTTTGAATATTATTATTACCTGTGAGCTTCTTTAGCTAAAACACTAAGATAATGTAATTTATTGCAACATAACTAGAATAGCATCATTCGTGAAGAAAATTTTCTAGGATTATTTCACGTAGGCAGGTATGAATTTGTCTTAAACTAAATATATACCCATAATGATAAAAATATCTACGAAAGTCCTAGTACTAGCTATAATCGGATTTATCATGCTCGCTACATTTATGATAGTAGCGAGCATTCCCCTTCAACCGGCTTCAGCATTGAATTCACATGGGTCTGGATGCAAGGATAATAACAAAAATGTGCTCTGCGTACATACCAAGCAATCAAATTCCAATCAGCAGAATAATGTGCCTTTTGAATTGCCCTTCCCATGAACTAATTCAGATAACCATAAGTTGGCCGTCAGCTCCCTTTCCGTGTGACTGACAACATCAGTTTAGTTAGAAATCTTCATCAAAACACAAGTGTTCAGTGAAAAACGAGAGGATACAAAGTAGAAGAACCGTTGATATGCCATAGATCTTGACTCATGGGCTTAAATTACCTTTCATGGTTTCTAGAGTGCTCTGTTTATGGCTCTATTTCAATGCCATCGATAGTACAGTTACAATCAAATAATGGGGATTTAGCCTCGTACCAAGCAATGGGAGGATATTGTAAGCTTTGCAGTAAGAGTTACGATGGGAGGCTAGAAGGGCATTTAGTGCAAGCACATCTAGACAATAGACCTACAGCCCACTACATCGCGTATCTTGAAGGACGAATAGAAACATTAGAAAGAAAGGTTTTCCAAAATATGCCAATCACGTGAATTGCCAGTTACGACATTTGAATCCGTATGTTAGACTGGCAGATAGTTTGAAAATCTGGTGAAGAGATTTTCTTCGTTAGATTGGACATAGCTAAAGGTATGCTTGGATGTTGCGTTACTCGATCTAGAGGGGGAACCGCTTCTTACTAGGCAATTTTTGTCCATCCCGTTGTCCGTCTGTAATTGCACTTCGTCACATATGTTGTAGTGGTGATGAATCTTCCGCTTTGTTACGAACCCTACTGTTATATCAGTCCTAAAAAGGGGTCCTAATTTCTGCTAGCCTACTCTATTACTGTAGCATCGTATACACTACCGTGCGTGTGTGATGATGATGATCGAGGACCCTACTTTCAAGACTATTATGATAGCTAAAATTAAATCGCTAACATTCTCCGAGTTACCAAAATTCATAGCAACTTTTGCTGACCTTAAAGCAATGACGAACTGGTTTCTTTTTATAATCTAATGTTGATACCCTCTAAAGTGAGGAGTGTGCTTCTATTCACCTGACTACGAATCCAACTCAGTTTCGGCATTTCGTAGACATCTGTGAAAAAATACGAGCAGCCACTGGTAAGAATTTGAAAGTGAATATTCTTTCTGATTATCTTCTTTTCTTAAATGATGATGAATCTCTAACTATTGCCGTTCTGTTCCTCTCTGGTAGAATTTTTCCACCGACTTCAAAATATACGATGAATTTGGGATTTAGTACAATATTACAAGCCCTTTCCGAAATTGCAACTCTAGATTCAATTCAGATTCAGAAGATCTACCTACAACATGGAGACGTGGGTGCATTATCCGAATACGCTGTATCAAAAAAGAATATGATATCACTTGTTCAGCATCAGCATTTAACTTTATTATCTATATATGACCAACTTAAGCGAATTGCAGACACTATAGGATCTGGTTCTGGCAGGGATAAGAAAAACATCTTGAAGGGGATACTCATCGATAGCTCACCGATAGAGGCAAAGTACGTGATAAAAATCATTACCGGAGATATGAGGATTGGTTTGACAGAAGGTCTGGTCGAAATCGCGATATCAAAAGCATTTCAACGAAATCTAAAGC
>AF_2010_repII_A100DRAFT_1000206_pt1 | contig 10150 bp, 9 predicted proteins | sample AmaForreplIIA100_FD_9198 | JGI IMG/M metagenome (IMG submission 9198) | reverse complement strand
TATATTTGGCTTAGGATGGTTATCACCATATTTCAATTCTAATACTTTTAATTAATTATAATGATTGAGATTTTTCATTGGATGAAACAGGACCAGAAATATGCGATGCTATTGTCCTCGAACAAATTCTAGCAGTGGAGTCTAGATATGAAGTAACCACGAAATTTTCCTTCCCCATCCATTCATCGAATTTTTTAATAAATTTGCGTTAGAGTATCCTTACCATATGATAAATGCGAAAATTGAGAATGCATTCTTTGTTTTAATGTGAATGTTTTTTCATCTGCTTTGATTTTGACTTCAGGTCTCAACGTTTAATGACTATTATAAGTTGCATCCATCAGAGGTAGGAATTAATTTTAACCTATATTATATTTAGGTTATGATTTTAAGCTATCGAATAGATCACATAAGAGCTAACTATAGATCCGAGGAAATATGAGGTCGCTAAATATAACAGCTGCATGATCGTGATGGTCTAACACTAGGAAGCTGGACATATGTTTCTAGAGATATTTGTATCTGATTCAAAAAGATCAGCGTGTACTACCGAGGATAATGGTCCTGTTTATCTTCTCACTATAATTGTCTTAATCGATCATCCAATGAAAAATCTCAATCATTATAATTAATTAAAAGTATTAGAATTGAAATATGGTGATAACCATCCTAAGCCAAATATATCATAACACGGAAAGCTAACACGATGATGAAGGTAGCATTAGTATTATTCACAACCATGTTGGTGGCAGCTGCGTTAGGATACACTTACCATGTGGTATATGCTCAAAGTTTCTCAAAAAAGAGCTCCACCAATTGTGAAGGCGACGTATGTCACACATCGATATGTATCAACAACAATTGCCATACATCAATTTCTAAACCAACCGAACTCCTAAATTCAATGCCACAAATTAAGTCGCAGGGATTACTTTCGAAGTCAATTCAACAACTATTAAATTCGACTAACCCGTAGAACCGGTTCACAATACCATCCCAACAACTTTTTTTTATTTCATTACAGACTATACTAATCAACGAGAATATTCGTCACACTTATGTATTGCTCCACTTTGTTTACAATTCTACCGATATAGTCGTTTGAAATCTCGTGTCGTGTAAACGCCGTTTATAATGCTAAGCCAAGGGTTTTGATGCATCGGAACCTAACCTAATGATACAATAGCTCTTTCAACAAGGATAACCCAGCTTAAAAAAGGCATAACAGAATGATCTAAATTGTAGACCACAACATCAGCCGAGTCCTGTGATGTAACAAAACCAAAAGAACATACGAATAAACTGTTAACGAAAGATATAGTTTTTTAGCTATGTGATTTATTACATCAATCAAGGACGATTTCATTAGCGGGATCAGGATAAACTTGAAATGAAGTGTTCGATTGGCAGCTGTATCTAGACGTTGTGTAGATTATGAGTTGCATTCAAAATCGCCCGGTGGGAGCGGTATTCCGATAGAATTTATTATAGTATAGGGCCGCTTGGAATTTCGGATAAAATGCATCCATTTCGCCCATGGTATTGAGGAAGTTTCCATATCGCTAATCAATCATCAATAGTTATTTAAATCTGAACATCATAGACTCGTAGTACACCAGCATGCCAAGACGTAGACCTAGATTATGGTTGACCCCTTGTGCTCTTCATACTGTTGACGCTACCAAGATGTACTACCTTGCGTGCGAACTCTGGATATTTCTTATAATAGCATCCGTTAACATCGCCTATGTTTAGCATACCAGTTTTGTTCGCAATACCGGTCATGCAGTTAAAGAACCGCTTGATAGCAAGTACATGATAATTTGGTAAAATATATACTGTGGTCAATAGAGCCGCTGCCACGGCAGCAATAACTGAAAGGCCCACACCTCTTTGTTTATTCATATAGGTTCTAAGCTTGTAATATAATTAAGTATTGCAGCTCCTTATTACAAAACAAATGCATTTAGCAATTGAACCTTTTTCATTCCTGACATAACATGAATGGAGCTTTTACTGGTATATGGACAAATTCTCAAACTATAATTTCGCCATATATCAAACATAGAGCTGCGGGAATGGAGATGTTACCGGTGATGGACAAATCTTCAAACTATAATTTCGCTATCGCAAAGCTAAGCGTTGGATACTGCATGTTATCGCCATCTATCAAACATAGAGCTGCGCGAACCAAGGTCATACATCTATGGAGAAAAGGTAAATATGAGATTAAAAGATTTTGAAATTTATACACGTCATTATTATATGAATCTATGTTAAAATGATGAGATTACCACTCAGTCAAACTCTAGATAAAATAAAGTTCAAACGAAGAATAATAAGGATTACCAAGTCCATACTCCTGGGATCAAGTGCGATTATTCACAATTTTTATCGTCTTGCTAGTGAAATAATTTCAGTTTTACCCTTCCTGAACAAATTTTCAACGATTGATATGATATATATTTGCTAAACATAATGGAAAAAAGTTACCTAATGCAAGTTATCTTATGCATATCACCATAATCTTTCTAATGATTTTATTGTAGGTCTAATATATCGACAATTTCTTTTATATTGTTAGCATTAGATTTGAAGCATCGCAGATATACTATAGTGGAAGATAGTTTCTGAGAAATTAACCACAAGATGACGATTGTAGCAACGAACCATATCTCTTACAGGACTAGAAATGTTAATGGAGGATCAAAATGCAGGAGTCTAGGTACTTTTTGTTGCTAACGGTTATCCCGCTCCTGTTTATTTCTACTCCAGTTCTTGCTCATACTAAGGCTTTCACAACGGGATTCAAAGCAGGTATAACAAATGAAACTGAGGCACGATGCTATGTATACGACGATGCTACGGGTTTGAATTCTGCTGAATACGATTGCAGGAGTGGCTTTGTTCAGGGTCAACTGAAACTAATGCAATCGACACCTCAATACCAATTCGGTCTTATGGCTGGTAAGCATGATTCTATAATTGCTAACTCCACTAACGATGCGCATGAATGCAATATTTACACCAACATTTTTCAATATAATAGCTGTGCAAAGGGATTTGACTCCACCTACCATTATTCATACAAGGGACCTTTAGCGATAATAGCAGCGACCGCCGTTCATTGTAATGCAAGTAAGAACGCGTCAAATTCTTGTTACCACTTGGGTGAAAATGATGGAATATACGCTGCTACAGCCCTCATAAAAATATGCCATAGAAGCTTACCACAAAACCCATCTGGCCACCATAGTGCTGGATATATCGTGGGTTTCAAGAATGGTTGGCAAAATGCAAATACCGCTTCTGAGAATATTGATGGTAGCTACGGAACGAATAATTGTAAAGAATGATATGTTCACAAGATTTCGTTTTCACACACACACGATAAGAGAAAAAAAACGATCAGAATATATGACATAGCAACAAACACCGTGGACAGTCAATGATCGTCGTTGACTCACGTCTGTCCCTATATTATATGGAGACATCTACCATCGAATTCCTTTTTCTTTTTTTGCTGTTAATCGAAATTGTGAGTTTACTTATTATAAACGATTGGAGAAAATATGGAATACTAACAGCAACTTAGGAATAAAAATATTACGAATGGAGATGTTGTCAATCCTAATAGAAGCCATCAATCCACTCTGCTAAATGATGGAAAAATAAACAATGATTAATCAATTCCTGGCCTCTTCTGATTCCCATCCATTTTGAATGATCGGTGCAGTTCCGGTCTCCTTACTATTAGTATAAATACTAAACTCATAATACNNATTACAACCTTANCCACGCAACACAACTTTGGATGGACGTATGGGTTANAAAGGCTTTATTACACGATGTCTAGGGATTAGATGTGCCGAGAGTTGCGCTTGCTCAGATTGGANCACAAAATAACCAAGAAAAGGCGATAAGACGTAGCTTAAAGCTGCTAAATTTTGCTGGGTCATCTGATTCAGATATAGTATGCTTGCCAGAGTTATGGTATTCAAAAATAATAACAAATTTTCAAACACAATTTGTCAAAATAATCGCTGCTGCGAAAGAATACAATATGACTGTAATTCCAGGTGCTTTTATAGAAAGAACTGAGAATAGAGTCGGCTTATTACAGATCGCTTGTCCTGTGATCACAGATAAAGGAACGATGTTGGGTAGTCAATTAAAAATTCATCCGTTCGGTCCGCAACGCAAAGTCATAAGAGCTGGGAACAAACTACAAGTATTCGAATCTAGCAATATTAAGTTTGGAATAGGCATATGTTATGATATTGTTTTTCCAGACATATCCAGAACGTTAGTAAAGAAAGGAGCAGATATACTGTTTTTCCCTTCGAAAATAAGGTACGAAGGGATAAAACCATGGCACATGTATGTACAGGTAAGGGCGCTTGAAAATAGAGTACCAATTGCTGCACCAAATATTTGTGACACCAATAAAATCTTTAAAGGAAAAAGCATCTTGGTTGACTTTAATTACGACAGTAAAACAGATATTGCTCTCCCAAAGCTTAGAATCGGATCCTCGGTAAATGAACACGTACTTATAATGGATATTGATTTGAAATATGCTAGAAAGCTACGCAAAAAAAGATTTGAGGATTTTTGAAATTTTCAGCCGGCTGTTGTCACTCCAGGATAAGGAGAAAGTTATAGCCACGAGTGTGAGAAATAGCAACCACTCTAATTCTACTGACCACAATAATACCATACTTGTTATTATGCACAGTAGGCCACTGCAACTCTAGGTGCTACAAGGGTTGTTTCAATTTTCAACCAATCTGCTCCAATGCAGATTTTTTCTTCTTTTTTGCATTCTCAACTTTTAACTTTTCTAATTCCTCTTCGACTGAGGCCTTCACACTAACCTGTTCTAATTCTCTTTCGATCATATCATCGCGTTTATTGGTATAATCTGTTAGGACTCCCGAATCGATCATTTCATCTAGCGCTTTCGCTTTTGCTTTCATTTGCTCTGTTTTATCTTCTGCTCGGCTCATCGCCATACCTACATCTGCCATTTCCTCTGAGACACCTGTCACACTTTCCTTGATGCGCACTTGTGCCTCAGCTGCTGAATATTGTGCTTTTATGACTTCCTTCTTGGATCTAAATTCTTCGACTTTTGTAGCTAGCTGTCTTTCTGTCTGTTCTAGCTTGTCCTGTTCCGTTTTCATTTCTGCTATCTGCTTGTCTAGAGGTTGCAATTGCAACATGTTTGCATTCTTTCGCTCCAATGCGAGTCTAGCAAGGTCTTCCCTATTTTGAGATATTGCACGCTGCGCTTGTTCCTCGAGAGTACGAATATTTTCCCAGAGTTTAGCTTTTTGCATTTCAAGCTGTTTCTTAGCGGTGATCACTCCTGCGATATCTCGTCTTAACTTATTGAGCAATTCTATCTGTTTAGTATATGAATAATCAAGCCCCTCTCTAGGATCCTCAAATCTATTGAGAAGAACATTCAACTTCTGCTTTAATAAAGTCGTAATGCGACTGGTAAGACCCAAACTGACTTCAATGAATATCACATCATTATGCATTATTAAATCTAAGCCCTTGATCCGAGAAGCATTCTGGGTTGTGTCTGAAGTCTACATAGCATGCGTATAGTAGGTTCTGGAAAAGGACTATCATGAGCATTATTAGATGGTCACAGCTACTTTGGATTTACCACAATTCGTAAACCTTACCCTGTACGGCGTCGCGTGCACACGTGAGATAACTCCTATATAGTAACGACCTACCTATAGACTCATTGACAAAGTGTATCGCTTTTCATTCTTATAAAGGTGGCACAGGCAAAACAACCCTTGCTGCCAACTTTGCTGCATTATTGGCAAAGAAGGGATATCGTGTTTTTCTGTTAGACCTAGATGTTTATGCTCCAAGTCTTCAGTCATATTTTCAAGCTGATCCTAAGAAATGGATCAATGATTTTCTATTCGAAAATGCCGAACTTAAAGAGGTAGTTCTAGATTTCACTCCATTAATACAAAATCGTGGAGGTGGTAGTGTTAGTAATACTGAAGGCGAGACGAAGTGCGGTCAGCTGTGGGTTGGTTTTTGCAATGCAAAGAAAGATGAAATTTACAAGCTGGAGGGATCCTCACAAGGTAGACAAGAAACGTCAAAAAAACATTTGTTTAGAAGATTTGTATTGTTAAGGGAAATGCTCCTTTCTGAGTATCAAGTAGATTATATTATAATTGATACTAGTTCCGGTATAAGATATTGGTCTATCAATGCTCTTGTAGTTGCTGACGCACTTCTCCTGACACTTAAAATGGCGGATCTAGACGTTATTGGTACTACAGAGCTCGTTAAGGAAATTTATGGCTCATTTACAAAATTCGGAACAAAATCCTTCTTATTATGCAATAGAGTAAGCGGGTACTGTCTTCCACATGATGTTTTGAACAATATGACGCTCCATTCTAGGGCAACGGCGGTTGGAACATCCACACCAAAATCACTTCTAATGAATCAACAATTGAATCAGACGAACATGGAAAATTTTTTAATTAATGAAACCGGCATTGACTTAATTTCTACTATCCCATGCTATTGTGATATACAATTCAGCACGAAAGAATTCCTGACAGTATTAAACCAACCAGAACATCCTTTTGCTAAGCAGCTCGAGCAACTAGTTCAAGCAGTTGAAACTGCGCTAACGCTCAGCGTGTGCTAAATTTTTTCCAGTTATAATGTAGAACATCATCAACAGTGGCAGGTGATAGTGCGGTTTTATACATAACCAAAGCTGCTTTGATTCTAAATTGAATCAATACTTGTTCCTTCGTAAGCCAAGGTACCATTTTATGGCATAGGGCATATACAACGAAGAGCATTCAGAGTCTAGTTGACAGTATACTACCGACATGTAAGGCTACTAGTTATAAGATTCTAAGTACGATCTAACGGATTGATTCGAAGCACTCGATATATCAGATAATGGATATATATAAGATTTCAGCATGATGATCGCTCATGTCCATAGGGGTGGTGACCATACACGATGCATGTCCTGCTTTTTCGCCAAAAATATTCAAGTTTAGCAACGAGCTTGAGAGATTAAGCATAAAATTTAATATTGCATTGGTGCCATTTTTCAATGAAAAAGAGAACCTTTCACTATTTCCTGACTTTGTAGAACAAATCAAATCGTATAAGGGATGCGAAATTGTTTTGCATGGTCTCTATCACGAGGATAGAAACGGTCAATTTGACGATTTCTTCTATAAAACAGAAGCACTCGCAGAAGAGGAGATACTTGCAGGTCTTCAGATATTTCAGAATATAGGAATAAAGACTAATGTGTTCATACCGCCAGCTTGGAAGTTAAATGAAGGTTCTATCAAAGTATTAGAGAAATTAGACTTCAGTTTAGCAGAAATGCAAGAGGAATTTTTATTACTTTCACACAAACCATTTAAGAAAATAAAAGTTCCAAAGGTCTTAAATTGGGATTCGACGGGACATCCAGAAAAAAACATCCCAAATATTCGTAGAGATGGAAGACGCTTCGAACTATTAGATCATCAAAATACAAAAATGATCAGAATTGCTTTGCATCCACGTGATCCCCACGAGGCATTACAAGAACAAAAAAATATGATATGCGAATTAAAAGATCAAGGATACACGATCCCGTTATATAAGGATCTTATCTCGAAATTGAACGAGGCTCCATATACAGTTATCTGATTGTATTAAAAATGGCCGAAAAATGTACGGTCTAGTTGAGCAAGATTAATCTTGATAGGAAAATATCATAACCTTTGCTCCTTATATATATAAGACATAATACCTTTAATTTGATGTCTCGGGTTATTATAGCAATCACATCAGAACTGGCTCTACTGTTTATAACAGTATCACTGGTATTACCTGGATCTATACCTCAACCGTCGCTAGCACAACATCCACCTACAGCAGCAAACACAACCACATCAGCAACAACAAACACCAATTTCCAGACCTATTCTAACACTTCTTTTGGAATAAAGGTGAAATATCCGTCCAATTGGCTCATGCTACAGTTGTCTCGTAGTAACTCCTCAGTTCCAGTTGTTGAATTCAAACCACCACAACAACCAGGGAAAGTACCGATATTCTTATTACTAACTAAGAATGTTAATTATGTAAAGAATGTTAAAGACTTAACATTAGCTTCTATCATTAGTACGAGGGAAAAACAATTTACAAATGCTGGAAATATTTTACATCTTGTTTCATCCACCCCTGCAACTCTTGCAGGTAATCCCGCTCACAAAATAGAATTCACACAATTAACACCACAAGGTAAATACGAGCTAATGCAGCTAATTTCGCTAGTTGGCAAGTCAGGGTATTTTATCACCTATGGAGCTCCTATAGCGAATTATAGCAGTTATCTACCAACTGCTCAGAAAATAATCGATTCAGCTCTGATAACAAAGTAGTCATAAACGATTGAGCTCTAATAGATAGTATAACAGATTAGAACAGAATGCTAAGCAAGAGAGCAATATTGTAGACGTTAACAGGGATGTATTTCAAATCAAAAAAAATATACAAAGCGTATTATACGGATATGACCCATTCGAGGAGTATACCGTGAATATGCCCATATCTGTCATTTTACAAGCAATTTGGCTGAAACCTTTTACAAATTTTACGCAACGCTTGAATTTGCATGGTATATAGATCGTTTTATTCTATATTGAGGTAATGTGTTCATTGCCAATAGCTTTTTGTTTCTACTAGTAGTATTTACTGTGTAAGGGACTTGACTAAGAGGTCAAAAAAAAATATGATAAGCAAAAGGCTTCTCACACCGAAAAGTTTGCAAGTTTATGAACATCAAGATAGTGTGAAAGAGAATCATAAGAACGACGTCAAGACAGAATTACAATTTGAAATTGAATGTCCCCGATGTTCTGATGTCATGGAGTTATGCTCTAGCTTCGATAATCTGTACTATTACTGTGAGCTTTGTGACTTTTATCTTTACACACAAACAAAAGAAGTACTCAGATAGGACTCGCGATTATGATACGGCTAAGAGTGAGAAGAGAGGTTCGCGCCTTATCATGGCCTCAATACATAACCCATTTGCTCTCGGTCATCAATATTTCTTAGCAGTTTACCTATGTTTATGATATCACGGACATCTTTGTTCCCCTGATTCCATACTCGTTCCCCAATCATACGAGCAGTCGTGTCCTTTAGTTTGGGTAGCAGCCTAACCGCTACATCTAAAAATTGCTCTTCAGTATAAGCCGCCAAATGTAGCCTTTTAAAATATGATTTCACAGATTTGGATAACCCACTGATATCAGTACAGGTGGCGAAAACCTTGCAATTCTGTATTTCATAATGAGAGCTGCGTTCCTTGATGTGTCCATCTTCTAAAAAGTTTAGTAGTTGGTTTTGGAAATCTGTCGACATTTTATCAAGCTCGTCAATGCAGGTAATCTTTGGCGTCTTCTTGTTTAGCATATCTAGGGATTGATTATAAACGTCGAAATAAACTCCTTTTCTAGATTCTATTATCCCAAGTAAGAAGAGGGACTTTGCGCTCGAAAGTTGACCTATCAGTAGAAGATTGAAATTTTCTGTGCAGTCCAAGACATGCATTATTATATCCTTCACGTCATCAAAACCGCAAATATTTTTAAATTCTTTGTTAAACATACGTAAGAACTTCATTTCAATATCCTTTTCCTTTATATACAGCGATACGGTATAGAGAGCTTTTTGGAGCTGTTCTCAAGCTTTCTTTATCCTCTTTCTTTTTGCCTTAAAATCTGTACACTGCAATTTTCTGAAAGTCTGGAATCCTCATTCCCTTTGGAATATGACAGCAGGATTTAGCTTTATTGCCAGATTTTTGTTCACCTTCTAGTCTAGGGCTGTCAATGCTGCTGTAACAAGTAGTTGCTTCGACATTCAGAAGATCCTTTTTAGCGTGTATCGACAGTATCGAAGCTGCTTCAAGGGCGATTTAATGATTGCTAAAAAAATGAATTAGCATAAGTCTATTCTTCAAACAGTTCTCCAGCCATCCTAGCCAGGGCTGCCTGGTCCACCTGGGCCGCCCGCATCGCCAGGGCCTCCATTACCTCCATTAGTACCTTGCACAGGTCCACCTGGTCCA
>AF_2010_repII_A100DRAFT_1000205_pt1 | contig 10159 bp, 9 predicted proteins | sample AmaForreplIIA100_FD_9198 | JGI IMG/M metagenome (IMG submission 9198) | reverse complement strand
GACCCATTGTACAACATTCTGCGATGTAGATGTTGGTCCGTGCATAAGCATCCATGTCTTCCGTGTATTGAACACGCATTGAACACGCATTGAACATTTCTTATGTAATATCCGTTTACAGAGTTTACAATGTTAACAGAAATGATTATAAATTGTTATAGGTGCTTATTACAATAGGCTTCAGGAACAGCTACGACAAACACTCCTGCAAGTATTTGTAGAAGAGACATCCACCACCTCATATTATCAAATTTGGTTCTGAACTTGACAACTTTATTGTGCATAAAGACGAAGATTTAGCCATCTGTATACATCTCGAAGAGTGCATACTCCAGATTTCATACTGGATAATAGTCATCAAATGCTTCAGTTCTTTCAACTATATTCAACAAATACTGTATCGTTCTTTCAACTATATACTCTTTTCATGTGGTGAATGTAATCTGTGCTCTAGTCCTAAGGATATGCATGCTTCAGGATACACATGTTCCTCCATCGCTATAAACAACACGTCTACCATAAATCCTGATTAACGATCTTAGGAATAATCCAGCAAGTATCATATTCCTGTGTCTGAGACATAACCCCCAATTTGTTTGTGTATTGATTCTATAGCGACCCATAACCAAGCTTCTCAGCGCCAATCTGCAACATGGTTTCATGAATTAGAAAAGCAGATACCCTCAATGGTAAAGATGGTTGGGATTGAATTTCTAGACCCATTTCCAAACGGCTACACGGTTCCTCCCTTGTAGCAGCATTTAACTTCTGAAACTTAAGCATAGAAAATATAAGCATAATGCATACAGTATAATCTCTTCGGATGTTCTCTCACGTTCAATTATTCTCGTAGAATATGAATGAATGTTCCTAGCTATAGCTTTATCGCTAAAGTTAACGCGACCTAGCGAAGAAACGGAATGTATTTAAGCCCCATCTCTGACACTTTCAATTATATGAGCAAGAAGAAGAACGCTCCTCTACCGGCTTCTAGCGCAGGATTGTTGAGGTTCTTTGAAGATGAGACCAAAGGGGTTAAAATCAAGCCTGAGATCGTTCTCGCTGTTACAGGCGGGCTCATCGGCATATCAATCTTGATAAGGATTCTGTTTCCGGTTTAAGTATGGGTAAGTCAGATTCTAACAGCGTATCTGTTATCCATAAAAGATGGTCTTTTACAAGAATAAATCCCTCTTCGTATAAGTTATCATATCTCATTTCTCTCCTCGGAGGAGCCGCAGTAATCGTCTTGACTTGTACCGGGATCTTCAAGGTAGGCACATCGACACTAATACTCCATCTTGTACTTGGATTAACTGCAATGACAGGTTCGCTCTTTCTTGATTATTATGTTCTGCGTGGATCATCCCTCAATAATATCACAAAGGTTTTTCATGTATCGGCTTTCTCGAACCTACTCTGGGCGCTCACAATTTTTCTCGGAATAGTTTCACACACAATATTCTCAAAGACATCTATTCCCGGTAGTTATGTCATCGAGGGAATGCTGTTGGCAGTTGGTATGCGCATAGGGATTTTCGTGTCTGTTTTTGGTGCTGGCATCACCAGAGCCGTCTTCTCTGCATTCATTCAACCAGTCGTTTTTTTGTTGGCTTTCGTGCCCCTCGCTTTCTATGCATATATCGACTCCATCATCACGGGAATTATTTACGGTTCAGTTTTCATAATTCTAGCTCTGGCGTGGGCTCGACTCGCAGATAAGGCTGGAAGACCCGATGTTAAAAGCACATTTAACGTCTTACAAGCATTTCTGGCCGCTTGGACAGAAAATAGCTCTGAAAAGATGGAAGAAATAGCTGAAGCTCGAGCGAACAAAGAAAAAGTGACTACGTACATTGCAAGGTTCAGATTGATAAACTCCCAAGTCTCTATGATTCTTCCTGACCTGCATCCAGGTCCCTTTAATCCCGTAGGTGGCAGTAATCTGCCGTATCTTCTATATTCTGAATATTCGAGAAATGCCATCATTCTCCATAGCGTATCTAATCATTCTCGAAACCTGCCTTCCAAATCAGAGGTCCATAACTATATTCGAACTCTTTCGCAGGTAACGGTTTCTCAGAGATGTGACACAAGCACCGTTCCGTTACAGTCTCGGGTCGGAAAAAGCACGGCGACAGGAATTATTTTTGGTGATATTGCGATGGTGATCCTATCAATGGCACCTGAGGGTATGGAGGATGTACCTGAAAGTATAAGAATAGCCTTGGAAAGATATTCATCCCACCTCGGCTTGAAGCATATACTCGTAGTCGACAGTCACAACGCAATGGGAGAAGATCTGAAAAAATCAGAATCTGAAGCTTTATTATCAGCAGGGAAAAATTGCTTGAAAGAGTTGATCAACGCTCCCCAATATGAGTTCAAAGTAGGTTTCGCCAACATGGATGATATTTCCTGCAACCCAACACATCTAAATGAAGAATTGGGACAGTCAGGTCTTGCAACTATCGTCTTCGAAGTCGACGGCAACCAATATGTCATTGGGTGGGCGGATTCGAACAACATGCATAACAATCTACGAGATAATGTTATTACAAAGTTGGCCCGGAATGGAATTCAAACGCTAGAACTCTGTACTTCTGATACGCATTCTACTTCCGGAAAGAGAACACGACATGGATACCATGCCCTAGGTAATATTAGCAAGCATGAAGATATTGCCGAGATTTATCTACAGTTATCAAAAAAATCTATTGAGAAAGCCACCTCAGCTAGATTTGAACTCGCATCATCCGTATCGATGATCAAGGTAATGGGTAAGCGACAGTTCGATGATTACGCGTCAGCTCTCAACAGATCTATGAACATAACTAAGATTTTCCTGGCTATTACCTCAGCAGTATTTGTTACGATGCTGATTTTCTCGTAATTCTTTTTAATATAATGGATGGGGAGAGATTTGAACTCTCGATCACCTGTGTGTGAGACAGGTATCTTAACCATGCTAGACCACCCATCCTTCTGTAATCAATGCTGCCTAGGAATCAAACATGAAACAAATTGTGGGTATTAATATCTTGATATGGGGTTTAACAGTTGTGTACAGCCTGGACCTTGTCTAAATAGGAGATATAAGAAATACAACGTTTATGTCCCTTCGCTGAATCCTTCAGAATATAGTCTCTGCTCATCTGTCAGGCGATCAATCTGGATTCCCATGGATTCCAATTTAGCAAGAGCAATTTCCTTGTCCTGAGATATGTCTACATTATATACCAGTGGTTTCATTGATCCTTTAGATTCGGCAAGCTTCATAACCGATAAAAATTGATTAGCAAAACTCATATCCATAACTTCCGATGGATGACCCTCGGCCGCTGCCAAGTTTACTAATCTTCCCTCAGCAATCAAATAGATTCTACTACCGGTCTTCAATTTGTATTGAACCGTATGCTCGTTAATTCTAGTTGAATTCGTAGATTGTGCCTCTATGGCAGGGATTGAAATTTCTACGTTGAAGTGACCTGCGTTAGCAAGGATCGCGCCATCTTTCAACCTTGAGATATCTTCTTGGGAAATCACATCCTTACAACCCGTGGTTGTAATAAAGACGTCTCCCGTTCCAGACGCACTTAACATTTGGCTCACAGAAAAACCATCCAACTTTGCCTTTAAAGCAGCGATAGGATCTACTTCTGTCACAGTAACGTTACAACCCATTCCTGCTGCCCTTTTTGCTATACCTTTTCCTACATGGCCATAGCCCGCAACTACAATATTTTTACCTGCTAACAAAATATTCGTTGCACGGATAATTCCATCTAGTGCGGATTGACCAGTTCCATATACGTTGTCAAAATCATGCTTAGTTTCAGCGTCATTTACCGCTATAATCGGGTATTTCAGCTTACCTGCATTTTGTAATGCACGTAGCCTAACCACACCAGTCGTCGTTTCTTCTGTTCCACCGTAAATAACTGACTTGCCGATCATATCTTTGTGCATCTCGACAGTCAGATCTGCACCATCGTCAATTGTAATATTCGGTTCGATACCAATCACAGCTCGGATATCATCATAATATTCCCTTGTAGATACTCCTCGCCTTGCAAACACTGAGATGTGTTCATTAGTAGCAAGCGAAGCAGCCACATCGTCTTGAGTGCTCAGTGGATTACACCCGCACCAAGCTAGCTCCGCACCAACCGACTGAAGTACTCTTGCAAGTACGCCCGTCTCTTTTGTTACGTGTAAGCATCCTGCGATCTTGATACCATTAAGTGGCTTTTCGTCCTGGTATTTATGCCTTAAAGCGACGAGTACAGGCATGTGAGCCTCTGCCCAATCTATTTTTCTCTTTCCCTCGTCTGCCAGAGAAATATCTTTAACATGATAANTCATAGGCTAAAAAAAAGCACTCCCTATACTTTAAGGATACTGGAAACTCGAAAATTCAATAAAAGACAGCTCTTACTTCAACTATACCTTGAAAAAATGATATTTTTATGTAGCTGTTCTTCATCATTACATGTCAAACTGCTATCTATTCGTAATATGTGTTACGTAGAGACCTGTCTGCTAAGAATCTCTCTAACTTCGTCATCAGCAACAGCATTGAAATTTTCATAGAATTGTCCGACAGAGTTAAGGGTTTCAGGACTAATAATCATATCTACGGCATCAGCCTCTTGCTTAAGGATATCCACAGTTTGTGGTGGGCACACAGGGACAGCAATTATCAAATATTTTGGGTTATGTTTTCTTATCCATCGTGCTGCGGCTATAATTGTTGCCCCCGTCGCAACGCCATCATCTGTTAGGATTACGATCCTATCTCTAATCTTGTAATCGCGTTTCTTTGGATAAAGAGTAGTACGACGTCTTATTTCCGATAGCTGTCTTGCCTTCTCGCGTTCAACATAATCTTCTGATAATTTCAATGCTTTGATAAGATACTCGTTAGTATAGGTTGTACCGTCGCCCATAATAGCTCCAATTGCAAGTTCTGGATTTTCCGGGGCTCCCAGTTTTCTTCCTATCGCAATATCCATCTCAGCAGAGAGTTTTCTCGCGACTATTTCCGCTATGATTACTCCTCCGCGAGGAATACCCAAAACTATTGCTTGATTTGGCTCTAGAGAGTTAAGTGTAGGATTAGAAGTCAATTTTTGAGCGATCATCTCGCCTGCATGCACTCGGTCTCTAAATTTCAATTAATCTAAATTAGGTTCATTCTTTTTTAAAACTTTCATCACAAAGTATAAGACAAAGAGCAATAGTCGGATATTGTGCGTAAGTTTCAAATCGCTGTTGTTGGATATAATAAAGACAGGTGTACTGAACAGGCTAGAAATATCGCATATGAGGTAGGAAAAGAAGTAGCGCGTGCAGGTGCAGTCTTGATCTGCGGTGGACTGGGAGGAGTTATGGAATCTGCATGCAAGGGAGCGAAGGAGATTAATGGATTTACAATTGGCATAATACCGCAAGAAGAATTTTCTTTCGCCAATGGTTTTTGCGATGTGGTCATCTGTACAGGTATTGGATTTGCCAGAGATTTCATTATAGCGAGTTCCGCAGATGGAATTATCGCTATTGGTGGTGGTGTAGGGACGTTAATAGAGATGGCCGCAGGATATATGTCGAAGAAAGCTATTGTTGTAATAGCAGGCAGCGGTGGCGTGGCGGATACATATGCTGGAAAATATTTGGATGAACGGAATCGTGTTCCCATAATGGTGGCTAAGGATGCTCGTTCCGCAGTGCAAATATTTTCTGACAAGGAATAAGGTTTATTTGCTTTTGTAGTTCTCTAAATAAACATCAGGTTCATATCTCGAACCATACTTTGCAGCCATCTCTCGCAATTTCTCCACAACATTGTCCATGCCAAACTTCTCCGCTGTGTTAAATAGATCTGTCTTTAGCCCCATCCCTAGTCTCAGTGCCTTGTCCAGGTCTTCTCTTGTACATACATCATTTGAAATTAGCCAAGCTGCATTATTAGTGCAAACAGCCATCAAACGTATTGGATTATACTTTGCTGCTTCTTCTGGCGTTAGACTTATGCGTTCATAAGTGCTTTTACTGTATTCATAAAAACCCTTGCCTGATTTCTGCCCAAGATTTTGGGCATCAACCAGTTCTTTTATTTTTGGGTGTGGCTTAACTATTCTATTGTCTCTGGAAAACATCTCGGATGTGGCTTTAAATATTACATCAAGGCCTGTATAGTCAGCAAGCTCAAAGATACCCATTGGAAAACCCATCTTGTACTTTACTGCTGAATCTATCTGAATCATCGAAACTGCGTCTGCTTCTAAACAGTACGCTGCTTCATGAACCAAAGGTATGAAAATCCGATTTACGATAAAACCAGCAACGTCTTTTCGGCATAATACAGGTTCCTTTCCAACCCGCGTTACGAAATCCAGGGCTGTCTCTATGGTATACTGATTGGTGTTTCGTCCTGGTATGACCTCTACAAGTCGCATCAACTGTGGGGGATTGAAAAAGTGCAATCCTATAAACCGTTCAGGTCGACGTGTTAATGCTGCCATTTCGGTTATAGGCAACGTGCTGGTGTTAGAGGCGTACATTGTTTTCTCTTCTGCATATTTATCCACATCGGCGTACACTTTTCTTTTTAGCTCGAGATTCTCCGGTACTGCTTCTATAAGCAGATCAGCGTCCTTCAAAGACATTTCTAGGTTTATTTCTGGTGTGATTCTATGCAATATCTCTTCGGCTTCTATTTGAGTGAACTTCTGTTTTTCTACGAGTTTATTTAGAGACCATCTTACTTTCTCCAATGCTTTATCCAGTAAAGAGCGATCTATATCGCGTAAAGTTACACGATAGCCCGCCATTGCAGATACTTGTGCAATTCCATGACCCATAATTCCCGAACCGAGGACGGTTATTTTACTTATCGACGGCATATCAGAATATTAGATTTTGCTAGAATTTAATTTTACTAGAAACACAAGACACAGCTTAATTAAAGGACCACTTCATGCTATATTGATATTTGGATATAGACCGTTTCACAGCAGACGTAAATGGCCTTTCAGAGAAAATGACATCTGGCGAAGGAGTAGAACAAAAGCGGCGAATGAATTTTGTAAAAAAAAGATTGATTGAATTGTACACGAAAAACCTGGTAAAAATAAACCATTCCGTAATGGAGCTCATCTGCGCCAAGCACCTTATCCATTATGGTTATGCGGTGGATGTCGAAAGGCAACTTACAGACACTCTTGTATGTGATCTCCATGGAACTAAAGGAAACGGAGAGACGGTCGTGGAGATTGAAACAGGATTTGTCCCTCCTGATCATGCCCTAGACCCCCTTTCGTATTATTATGCAAGACTCGCAAGCAAAATAGCCCGTTATAGTAAATTCGCGAATCAGTTTGTTCTCGCAACGAACCCCGTTAGTATTCTTCCCATACCAGAGATGTTCAGGAGACCACCACGTGATAGAACAAATCAGGAGGTAGCGACGCTCAAGCGTTTTTGCGATAAATATTACCGGAACCCGCCCGTAAGCGAGGAAGAAATTGTTAATGGAAGGATACATATGATCTATATAATAGACATAGATAGAGGAAATGTAATCGAGATGGACGTGGATTCTTATTTCGAATCGGTCCGGCTTATGATGCCAATGTCAAGTATAATTTACGGCGGCCGATGAACAATAGTTTCATAGACCTTCAAAATATGATGCGCGAAAAACCAGATCATATTGACAGAATGCTAGCTTTACCAAGGAAACTAATGTAACTACGGGCACCATATTCTGAATAGGGATGAAGTGGGTCATATATCTAATCAATTTGAAGTAAACTTTGGATTGGAGGTTCATGAAATTGTCTAATCTAATGAAACGATAAAACCTCGCGGTGTTGTTAACGAAATCGATCACATCTTAAATCACAGGCAAGCGAAGATGTCTAATGCGAGTACAAGTACTGCTGTACAGGCAAGATGATCCTGCCAAGTGCACCGCAACTAAATTAGTCAAGTTTGGTCTAGCTGAATCCATTAGATCTATCCGCCTAAATACATTATTACTAAATCCTTTTTGCAAAGTCGTTCTGTCAAACGAAGACAGCAGGATCATCAAATCGGTTTGTGCACTTGACTGCTCTTGGGAAAAGGCGATGGACACATTACATAAAGGAAAAGTGTTAAAAAATGGCATTTGCCGACGCTTGCCTGCTTTGTTGGCCGGAAACCCTAACAATTACTGCAAATTATCAAAGTTAACTACTGCTGAAGCTTTAGCTGCATCCCTGTTCATCTTGGGATGGAGAAATCAGTCAGAAGAAATATTGGACAAATTTAAATGGGGACATACCTTCATTGAGTTAAACTCAGAGATCTTAAACGATTATCGTAACGCACTTAACGCGGCCGAAATAGTTGAAATTGAGAAAGAGTATTTTCCTCACCTATCTGTTTGACTATCTCGAGAACACTCAGTTAATATATCCGAAATTCGTAGGCAGAAAAGTGAGCTAGCGTGCGGGTTACTCGAAAGAGAGGAAACTCCTCCCTCATTGCAGGCGGCTCGAATTAGCGATAATTAGCTGGAGACAGCTGGCAACGGGACAGAAAAGATATCCAGCGATGAGTATACTGATGATGGTGAATAACCTGAGGCTCATTAACCTGGAATGAAAACTCCGACCCGAGCGGAGCAAGGCCAAACAGAGCATAAGGATCCTGCATCTGCTCGGGTTGGCCGCTAAGCGGAATCCCGCATAAAACAGAAGGAGGGTTACTACTAGCACACACCTACGACACATGTATACTTGAGATTCAGACGTATATCTATATCAACGGAAATGAATTTGAACGTGGTTCGAAAAAGGGATCAAGAACGACCTGATCCTAAATCTGTGAGAAATATCTTCTAATTCTATGCCAACAACCCGATCTGACATGTAATACCCGCAGTTTTTAACTGGCTCATGTCTTAAAATGGAGACCCCTCTCCGACTCTACTGGATCTTGGTACCTCTTCTCCTCCTGCAGATGGACTCTTTCCAGAGGTGGTCTCGGTGGTCTTAACAGTTTTAGGTGTTCTTGACTTAAAGAGCACAAAGACGGCAATTCCTCCCATCATGCCGCCGAAGACAAGGAGCACCTCAGTCGGGAAACCTCCTGTAGCAGTAACCGTGCCTGAAGGTGCTTGTGCAGACACATAGGCAACGTCACCACCGTTTCCGGATTTTTGGTTCTTGGAGAATCCGGCGATCTGAATCTGGGCACTAGGTGGAGGAGTCGAAGCATGAACGCCAACTGTTTCGCCATTTACGGTTGCGGTTGCATCCCTAACTTGTTCGGTATAAGTCCCTTCCCTGAGACTACTCTCTCCTAGAGCGTATACCGAAACAGCCCTAGATCCTGGTTGTTGGCTGAATAGACCAGAAGCACCTGCAATACTTCCTGTAGGGTCAAAAAGAAAGTGCCAATTATCCATAGGTGCTCCGATAGTTTGGAAGTTAAGTAAGGGATCCTGCATAATATCAGCAGCTGGTGAGTTCAAAAGCTGTTGTGCCACAGCTGGATGTGTAACCTGGAATAATCCAATAGGAGCATTAATATTTACTTTCCCGTACTTCGGCGCATCAACTACTAGCGGTTGATTAACGATGACACTTCTCCAATTCAAATCAATGATAGAGCTATTTGATGATGATGATTGCAGAACATAACCGGAAATAAATGCCTTAAGGTCCATTTTGTACGAGGCTAAAAGAGAGTCAGGTTGCCCTAGCATATCACCATTATATTCTATAGTTGCATTGGTAATTCGCACAGGACTCTGTTTCTGGCTCGCTATATCTTGGTTAATCGTTGATATGACATTCTGTGGTGCATTCATCGTAAATCTAACATGTTCTGATTTACCATTAAACTGCTTGGCCAAGGCACCTCCAGCTGGGTATGACAAAGTAAGGAATCTTACTCCTGTTAGATCAACAGAAGCACTATTCTGCTTGGGAGAAAGAAACACAGTAAATTGTACAGCGTAAGCATGACTCGTAACACCTGCAATTATAATTGCCGAAATAATGCAGACCAGCAGAACTGCACTAATATTCACACAAGAATTCTCATGTTGTCCTGCTTATATTCTTTATTGATTGCCTAGGTACAGATTGTTAGTAGTATGTGTTGT
>AF_2010_repII_A100DRAFT_1000204_pt1 | contig 10160 bp, 12 predicted proteins | sample AmaForreplIIA100_FD_9198 | JGI IMG/M metagenome (IMG submission 9198) | reverse complement strand
TACACTATCGATTCGCGGAAGAAGGGGCTCACCAGGTCATTGTAAATATAGGTACCAAAGAAAACGAATTAGCACTAGCTTCTTTCAATGTCCCGATTTTATTCCCGGAATGACAATACGCCCTTGCTGTAGAATTTCCATCCATTCTTGTTTATGTAGTTCTTTACGTTTAGCATTCATTAATGCACCAAATTAGCTACTGCATGTATATTAAGAAATAAGAGGCTCACTCGATTTAGGGGTCAAAGACGGATCTGTTCTGCCGAATAGTTAGCTTTAATTATTATTCGATATCTAATGACATCATATGTTAAGAAACCCTTACAAATTCCAAGCTATCATTATCGCGACTATTTTATCAATGGCGATCTTACTGTACGGTAATAATTCGGCACATTATGTTTTAGGACAGTCAAAAACTTCGTTTGTTTCAATAGTTAAGGGTGCTTCTGAACCTACCAGCAAGGAACCTTACAATCCATCTCCACTCGGGATCACGGTGGGAACTAACGTGACATGGAAAAATAACGATAATACTGCACACACAGTTACGGAAGGGAGCCCATCTGGCAACACTCCTCAAAATGGATTTGATTCAGGTATTTTAGCTCCCGGGCAGACTTTTTCTCATACTTTTGATAAACCAGGGACTACTCAATACTATTGTACCCTTCATCCAACAATGTTAGGAGAAATCAACGTAAAGTAATTTCTTTCTCTACTTGGACTGTAGATATCATAGCAGCAAAGATAACTAAACCTCTAGCGATTACTTACCCGCTTGCGAAATCACTCTTAGACGATCCGTTATGTGTTCTAACTATATGATCTCCCGAAAAAGGTTATAACATAACTCTTCTTTAGCAACCAGACCGATCCGACTTCTATGTTTGCACCACAAAGTATTTTATGAGGCGTCGGGAACCCAAGTATGGTCGACTTTTGTGATAAAGGGGTACAGTCTGTTACTATTTTTCAGGTGATAGGTTCTGCTGAGCTGTACCCAGTATAATGTAAGATAAAGTCATGGCTTCAGGAAGAAGGCGGAAGAGATTTTCTTCAGAATATACAATGCTCTCAATCCTTGAATATCTATATGTGTATGCACGAAGTACACCAGTAAGTAAATACAAGATTGTTACCAACGCCTCTGGAATCAGACAACAAAGGCCAGATAGGGTTAATAATATAATGGAAATCCTTGAGCAGAATGGATTTATAAGATCAATTAGGGCATCTTCAACAGTCACTTTCTATCAGATAACTGACCGGGGGGTAGAAGCCTACCAAAAATGGATCAGAGACTATCTAAACTTTGTCAGAACCACTACCAAAGTAAAGGATGACCGATGATACATGACAGGACAATCTGGCTGTGGGAGTCGCAGCCATTTCGTTCTAGGGTTCTAACCTGTCGGGATGAATACCGATTGCTGGCCCGACGTTGACGGATATGACGGCTTATCTATAAGCAGAAGTAGATTAACTGATAGTCTTCCTCTTCTTTCCGACGTAAAGTAGTTAGCGAGTTCTTGAGCCTCGGGTCTAATTTCTTCACCTATTATTATGCTAAGACCAATTTGTTTTTTTGACATTGAAACATACTTGGTTAGCGAATCTATGAAAGATTCTACATCATTTCTGTCAATGTTACCATCTACAATTTTGACTATTACTGCCCCATAATCTTCCAAAACGTTTCTTAGACTATTGCTTTTATTCATATCATCGTCGCCACCATTCATTACGCGACTTGAATCTATGAGAATGTCGTAAGTGGTTCTTGATTTACCTTCACCCACGGACACATCGAAAAACTCCCTCAAATCAGATTTACTTGACATCATATATTTTTCTAATGGTTCGCTAATCTCACCGACAGACTGTGAAAGGGCACGTATTGCCTCCTCTTTGTCTCTTCTAGTCATCGCAATCCTCATGGCTGTTGCAATGGTATTCCTGTCGAACATTTCAGTCCACCTTTCAAGAACCTTTCTCGATTTCACTAATAGTACAACTAGTGGTATCAACACAGCTATCAGGACTACTAATAAGGTAACGTCGACGATTCTATCCGCTCGGGAAGATGAAAAATAATCTAATACTCCAAGTATATTCATTATTGAGAGTAGTGCAATCGCTCCTATTAATCCGATCACTACGTAGAGGTTCTTTTCTACTGAGTGGATTAGTTCCCTGGAATGACGACCGAAGTTGGCAGTCAAAATTGTTGACGAAGACAAATCAGAATCACTAGGTCTATCTTTCATTTCTCATGTATACAAACACAACGTACAGGGATTGGAGTATATATAATGACATGTAACTAAGTTATGATTTGGCATAACTCAGTTACTATGGTATTATTATAGTCGGTTCACTTTTCGATTTCGACAGACAAAGTTGTGGAAACCACTCATTATATACGTAATATTTGCCCTGATCTTAGCGACAGCAATAGTCTATTTTGTTGCTGCATCCTTTGGTGAGAACTTTGAACAGGGAAGTCATGAAGCGAAAGCGGCAGAGTCAGGCCAAGAGAATCTGGAGGGAATCCCTCAACATGAGTCGGCAGAGAGTAATCACCCTATGACTAGTACCACCGCGGGAAAACATGCATCACATAATGAACCTGTTGGTGTAACAGATACAGCTGTTCAGGGTACTAATTATGAAAGTACAAAAAGAAGTCTAGAGTTGCCATTATTTTTAACTGCCGGTATAGCGTATGCGGTAGTGGGTTTCTGGATAATAAATAACAAGCACGACAGTAGGATTCCTTATATTGTAGCCGCAGCAGGGTCTCTAATATTAATAGGACTTTATTCTACATCCCATCTAATCGGAGTTCCCTTGATAGGGTTGGAACATGTTGGAGTCCCAGACCTACTTGTTGCAGTGTTACAGGTAGGAATAATTGGTTGTTCTGCATATATCATACTATCACTACCAAGACAGAAGATCGCAAGAAGTGCGGAAAAAAGTATATGATGTGGATATATGATATGAGAAAAAGCCAGACCCAGAAGAGAAGGCAAATGGCAGTACGTCCTGTGGTTAGTATCATGGCTGTCGCTATTGCTACTGTCATGATCGTCGGCGCGTCAACTTTATCGTATTATGGTCTAGCTGAAGCAGTACCACAGCAACAGCTCTCTTTGCGTAATCTAATCTCACAAGGGTCTCCGTCGTTAGGCAAATCATCTGCACCTGTTACGATAGTAGAGTTTGGTGATTTTCAGTGTGACAGATGCGCAAGGTTTGCAAAATATACTGAGCCACAGGTAAATCAGACCTACATTCAAACAGGAAAAGTAAATTTGGTTTTCAAGTATTTTCCAATCTATGGTCCAGATTCCACTCCTGCTGCAATGGCAGCACAATGCGTTAACGATCAGGGAAAATTCTGGAGTTATTATGGGCTTTTATTCAAAAACCAAGGACCTCCAAACTTTGGTTGGGCCAGCAAAGACAATCTCAAGAAGTTTGCATCTCAGTTACCTGGAATAGACACGCAAAAGTTCAATTCCTGTTTTGATAGTCAAAAATATCTTTCATTTGTACAAAAAGACTTTGCTTTTGCCACATCATTAGGCCTTCAAGGAACACCCACTTTCGTTATTGAGAAGAGCGATGGTTCCAGCTCCCAAAATCTCCCAGGAGCATACCCATTTCCGTCGTTTAAAGCAATTATTGACAGGATAATCGGAAGTGGATAACGTTATTATAAGTTTGAATAGATTAAGATTAACTAGGACAATAACAACGATGTCGCGTACTGTACCTGATATTTTAGCATTAATGATTACTTCAAGTAAATTGGTCTTTTCTAGATGGCCATACCTTGTGTTGGCCGGAGCTGTTACGGCTATTTTCTGGATTATTTTCAATCTCTTTGATCAGCTACTTTTCTTTTCCCCTGTGGTGACATTTTATCTCCCTGATGACGCCATCGGAGGATTTATTCTTTCGAGTATAACTGCCTCCCTTATCGGCATTGTCATAAGCATGAATCTGTATGTCATAAGACATTCAAACGGAATGAAAACGGGGCTCCTGTCGCTATTTTCAGGTTCATCTCTGAGTGTCCTCTCAAGCACCTGTGCCAGCTGTTCTTCGCTGGGATTCCTTCTTATATCGACTTTTGGTGGATTGGGAGTGACAGCCTCAACATTTTTGACAAACTATCAACTGCCGCTCAGAGCCATCTCTCTTGTACTTTTGATATGGGCATTTTACTCTCTGAGTAAAAAACTAACTGGTAGCTGCGTACTATCTCATAAGGTAGCCAAAATTCCTGACGGATAGAAAAGTGCGGATATGAAGCTACTGCTATGGTTACTGAACCTTTACTAGAAATACTCTAACTCTGGCATCGGCTATTGTTTCAGAATTAAAATGAATGAGAAACTAATCACCCTTGATTTTGAATCACGACTTTGCTACGTTGTCAATTATATAAGCTACTATGCCATTGTAAAGTGGTCTTATCCGTTTGTACGCTCTCATAGCACTTTATATCGAAGAGAACGTACCTATGTCACGTTAATCTGAAACTGTGCAGTTTCAGGATTAATCGGATTGAACAGAATCCCATACACCGTGACATTAATGCTATGGGCTCCAGGTTCTTGGAATGTATAAGGTATTGTGACTACGCCCTCGGCAGTGTGTAGCGGCTGATTTGGATGTCCGGCAAGAGCAGAAGCCTGAAATATCTGTTTACCAGCAGCATTAGAGATTGTAACGTCATAATCGATGTGAGGTTGTACGGCACTGCCCCCCTTCTGGTCAAAACTCACTTTAAGATTTGTTTGTGTGCCCTTAACAACCGGATCCGGTAATGGTTGTACCACAACGTTGAGACTTCCTCCACTTGTAGGTTTAGTCATAACAGTAGCGTGAGCTAATGATGCCGTTGACAGAATGCCAATAATGCAGACTATTATCGTGGCCGTCATTGTAGTAGTATTCGTATAGGAATGGCGAAGGTTAGTTCTAATCAATGTCTCATTAAGACATCTTACCCTATAAATAGATTGAAAATTATTGGTCCCTATTCTGAGCATCCTGTGTCATAAATGTTTAAGCTCAGTCCAATAAATGAGGAACAAACCCGATCCGTGACTATGATAAGTTAATAAGGGCCAAGAACTCTTGGCGTAAGATTCGTTTATAGTCGCTTTTACAAGTACAGTCCGAGATCGCAAAGTTTAGGTGTAAGGTAGGAGCTACAACTATTCCTAAGGCATATGTTTAAACTCTTATTAGTCATCGCGGTCTTTTTGTTAACCACTATCATCATCACTTTTCCTGCGGCATATGCTGAAGATGTAATAACAATTATTCCATGCTCAAGTAATCACAACAATCCGAAATTTTTCGACCTAACTTCAGATTACGTACGAAAGGGGCAGCAAGTACGTTGGTTTAACGCCGATGACATAAACCATAGGATCATAATAAGTACACCTGAGAGAAAACAGGTTGTCGCCGATTCAGGACCAATAAAACCAAATGGTTCGTTCTCATTTCAGTTCAGTAATCCCGGAATGTACAGTTTTTCTTCTCCTATATACCCCTGGATGAAGGGTAATGTTTCTGTCACAGATGATTTGTCTTCAGAAATAAGAACTAATCCGAAAAGTAACGTTGATGTACAACTCATTTGGAACCCAGCTAGCCCGAAAGTAGGCCAACTTACACATTTTAAAATCGTCTTCCTTCACAATAATACCAGCGTCAATCAACCCCACATAGATTATGTGTTTTCAATAATCAATTCAACCAACAAGACAGTATACCAACAGGGCCTTCATTCTTCATGGGGAGTCGAATCAGCTTCTTATAAATTTAATACCACAGGAATCTTTACCCCAAAAGTCACGATCACCGCGGTACTCTTTCAGCCGGTGGAACCAACTGAATCCAATTTCAAAATCGATGTGACATCCTAATTGGTCAACTTGGGGACACATTTGTTCTTGCTATTTTAATATGTTGATCTAAATAGCTTATGGGCTTACTGTATAGTGACTANCTTATTGTTTTTCCTTATACACAGTAATCTTTAAGATCAAAAAGGAAGCAACGCCGGCAGCCACCGCTATTAGAAGACTGATCTCAATGATGTAGTTTCCTCCGATGAGGTTCAAGGTAGATTGCAGGGCTGGCACAGCAACTGTAAACGATGCTAATGAAGAGACATCATGAGACTGTGACGTTACCCTTGTGATAACTTGGTATGTTCCTATATCAGGAAAGATGACATTGACAGAGTAATGGCCATAGGGGGCTGATATATTTGTCATTCGAAACGTTGTTTCCTGATTACTAGGACCTCCTAATATCACCAATCTTGCCAATAGGTTTGTTACAGGTTTACCTGTTTGCAAATTTTCGACGGTAAAGCTCAGGGTAGATGGCGTTGCAATTGTGGGCTGCGCAGGCGCTGAACTAAATATAATTTTTATATTGTTTTCCCTATCCAACCACGTTTTGGTACTACTTGTGCCGATCTGGCAATACGCTATACTGGGAATAAAGTAGACTAACATTGTAGTCAAAGGAAACGCCGTCATTAAAAACCGGCTCGAGAGTAGAATTATCATTTGAGGACAGACGAATCATATGCGTGGACTTATAAAAGTAGTCGCACTTTAAGATCCAAGTCCTGGGAGTAGTAGTAATTTCCAACAAAAGCTTGACCAAACGTGTTAATACATCCACGGTCAGAACATGCAGGAAGATTCAAGGAGGCATAAATGACGCATTTGGGACTAGATACATCGAGTTAGTACTACCCCTAACCTCGTGCAGAACGGATATCTAACTGCTAGTATATAGCGATGTCCAATAAATATAACCTCATGCATTCAATTTGGTTGCTTTTCTCCTATTTAGCACGATCAATAAGGTAGCAATCCCCGCGGCCGCGAGAATGACAAGGATGATCCAAGGGCTGAAACCCCCACTGGGATTATTCAAAGAAAATGCGTTTGGTTGGCTTGGAACAAGCACTTTGAACGATGACAGTGAAGCAATATCATTCGATGGTGAGGTTATCCTCGTGATCACTTGATATAATCCCACATCAGGAAACAGGTACATAACTGAGAAACCGCCATTAGGTGCGGTTATATTATTGAATTTAAAGATTCGTTCCTGACCACTACTATTAGTAAGTATAACGACCCTTGCCAATAAGTCTGCTAAGGGCTTACCTGTTTGCAAATTTTCAATATTAAATTTGAGGCTGGTAGGTGTGTCAATTACTGGCATTGTTGGCGTATAGCTGAATAGTATCCTCGCATTATTTTCCCGATCTAACCAGGTTTGTGTAGCGCTGGTGCTAGATTGTCCATACATAATATTTGGATAAATGTAGGTTATCACGGTAGCCAAGGGAAATATCAGGAGCAAAAAGCGGACGATCAAGTTATTCGGAGGTAATCCTTTCACCAATTAACCTTCACATTTAGCACACAGAGGTATAAAAGTGATGATCAAGAATCTTCCTTTTAATGTCATTCATGTTTGAAAGGTGTCCCCTGTCCCATCGATACCACCTAGTCTTTTTTTGTATTACAGACATTAAGAGAAAAAATAAGACTCAATAATGGTACCTCATATTTTGATCGACTCCTGAACTATATCATTAAATACCTCAAAACTCAATTTCAGTTAATGGATTCATCGAAGGACTCTTTCTTTTTAATTGTCCTTCTAATCAGTTCTATTGTTATATCCCCAGTTTTATTATCACTTTGGTCAAAACCCGTTTTTGGAGATGGGTTGACTCAGGAACAATTAACGGCTTCCTTAGGTAATAGGAAGGCTGATCTTCTCATCAAGATGATTCCTACTGTAGTCACGACAGAAACATTACAAAATGGCCAAAAACCTATTGTGGAGTTTAGATTATTTGATTCGAACACGAATAGAACCTTCACTCACGTTACTTATTATATCATTATAGAGAAGGACGGTAAGCGGATACTTGCAGACCTGTTTCATGACCACAATGGTGATCTAAAAATACAAGTTAATCCGAATAATTCGAGTCAAGTATCCATTAGTGGACAACAAGATCCTCTTCTCGGCACTTACACGGGAACTTCAACTAGTCCTGTAATTGCATCAGGACCTATCTTTATAAAAGGTGGGTTATATCATTTCATAGTTAAGATAGCCACAGTCGATTCTGACACCACCTTACTCCCAGATACTCAGGAGCCGGTATATGATAGTTGGTTGAGCATCGGAAATGCGGTGAATCAACAAATAGTAGTCAACGGAAAACAAATTCCAATCAAACTCATATCTTACTATGACAAACTAAACGGCTTTAGATTTGATAATAAGAATATGCAGATGCAATTTGAGATGCCTTTCAATTGGAACGTAAGTAGGATCAATAACACCAACATCTTCGTCCACGAAGAAGTATATGTACCCAACCCAACCCCTTTCACAGCAAATAAATCATTTTCCGGATCTGTGAATGGGATTAATGTTTCAAAAGACCTGATGTTGGATAATAGTAATCCAAATAGAGACGTGATTCATGTTATGCTACCAAAGAACGATTTAGTTGGGATAGCAGACCAAGTTAACAAGAGCACTGAGGCATCCAGCGGATTGATGAAATTCACCCTACAACCAGCCAAAGGGCCGATGTCCTCCACGTCCTCTATGTCCTCCATGTCTTCTATGTCAGGCTCTAATTCCACGTCCTCCACGTCCTCTATGTCCTCCATGTCTTCTATGTCAGGCTCTAATTCCATGTCCTCCATGTCCTCCATGTCAGGCTCTAATTCCTCTACTTCTGCAGCAAATGCAGCATCCGTTTCGATTGTTAAGGGGGCTTCTGATCCTAGCACACAAAAACCCTACAATCCTTCACCTGTTAACATTGCACTAAGTAGAACCGTGTTATGGAAAAATAATGACGTTACCGCTCACACAGTCACAGAGGGGAATCCTTCAGGAATTACACCTTCAAACGGATTTGATTCTGGAATACTTAGTCCTGGACAGACTTTCAAGCATGTTTTTGAGAAACCCGGAATGGTTGGCTACTTTTGTAGGCTCCATCCATTCATGCTGGGACAAGTAGTAGTAAAGTAGATCTATTGGAGGCTTTTACCGAATACCATTGACTTATCGCAATTATGACGCAAAAATTACCTAGTATATTCGACGAATGTATTACAAGTGTGAAATAGCAGATTTGTTTAGTGAAAATAAGCAAGAACCGAACCTATTTGTTAGAAGCATTAGGAAGGTAGATAAATAATGAAGGTCTTCACATAGAAAAGGAACGAAAGATGACCAGTAGAAACAGAGCTCTAAAATTGATTGTCTATTCCGGCTTTCTTATAATAATCCTGATATTGTATCCACTCGGTATTTTTGTGTCATTTGTTTCTCAGTACGTATTCAACCAAAAAGCTTATGCTGATGGATTAACCCAAGAGAATCTCCCTCCAGCCTCAGTAGGGAACAGGCAATTGAGTCTTTATCTTAAGGTAAGCCCACCGATCTTGACAACTGCAGCATCTCATAATGCTTATATGCAATTTCGATTATTTGACGCAACCAACAATCAGACTATTCAGCATGTTACCTATCAGATAACAGTAACAAGGGGTGCTTCAACTACAACATTGGGGGCTCTTACCCAAAAGCCGCTCTTGCTCGACTTCTTCCACGCGCATAATGGATTACTAACCTTACATGTCGAACCCACTCCCGGTGCTCTTACTATATTTGGCGAACAGGATCCTATATTGCAAGCTTGGGTAGCCGATCCCGGTGGAAATATCCTTATAAGAGGTCCTTTACTCCTACAAGGAGGTCTTTATCATTTCCATGTAGAAATATTCACCGTTGATAATGATAGAAGTTTATTCATTCCAGAGCAAGCCCCAAAATTTGACGCCTGGCTTAGTGTAGGAGATGTATATACTAATGTTTGGAATTATCAAAACCAAAATTATAATACCACGCTAATATCCTACTACGACAAATTACACTCTAATCCTAATTTCCAACCATCAAACAGAACATTTACTTGGTCAATGCCATTTAATTGGAATTTAACACGAATCAAACAACAGCCCATATTTGTTCACGAAGAGATGAGGGTCCCAAAATCT
>AF_2010_repII_A100DRAFT_1000203_pt1 | contig 10172 bp, 7 predicted proteins | sample AmaForreplIIA100_FD_9198 | JGI IMG/M metagenome (IMG submission 9198) | reverse complement strand
CAATTGTAGTAGTGGATCGAAAATCGTCACTTGTAGTAGAATTGAAAGATGATGAAAAGGAATCGTCTTATGAAGCAATGGGTTTCGGTACATACTCAAATAGGAAAGCAACTGTACTGTCTTATGTATCGATTTTTGAAAGTCTTTGGAAGCAATCAGAGTTACATGAAAAACTAAATGAGTTATGCGAACAATTGAAAATTCGTGATAAGATGCAGACAGAATTTATCAATATAGCAGCTCATGAATTACGTAATCCTATTCAACCTATAATGGGACTTGCTGAGACTCTTCGTTCAAGAAAAGACGAAATTGCAAATTCCAATGTACTATCAATGTACTATGATTACCTATCAATAATAATTAGAAATGCAAGAAAGTTAAAGGCTGACATAAGCATACTAAGAGAATTAATGCCCGTATATACACTAAAACCAGGAACAAAACCACCTGACGAAGTTAATGTAGTAGTAGAAATTCCAAAAGGTAGTAGGATCAAATATGAGATAGATCCAAAAAATGGACGTACATCTGTAGATAGGATATTGTTTCCTGCAATGTTTTATCCCTATAACTATGGTTTTATTCCTCAAACAAAAGAAGAACAACCCGGTAGTAATGGTGAAGCAGATCCAATTGATGTGTTTGTACTTGGAAATTATTCTTTATGGCCCAAGTCTGTTATCAGCTGCCGTCCTATTGGTGTGATACTATCCGAGGATCAAGATGGTATCGATTCAAAAATTATTGCAGTCCCATTAACAAATATAGATCCCACTTTCTCAACGGTTCTAGATATTAATGATGTTCCAGAAAGTATGAAAATGCAGCTCAAGCATTTTATTGAGCATCATAAGGATCTAGAAGAAGGGAAATACGTGACGATAACAGGTTGGCAAGGAAAAAAAGATGCAGAAACAAAGATTACTAAAGCAATACAAAGATATAATGATGTCAATCTGGATTTAGTTTAGTTGCGCTAGATGTAGCATCTGCCTCACATGACTGAAGTCTTCAATAGACCTATATCAGTTTGCATACCCGTGGGGCAGATATTTGAATTCCCTCGCTTTCTATGGACTTACTCTACCTATACTCCCTTACATGGTATCCAGATAAATTTATGTGTGACATAATACCCGAGTTAGGTGCTTGTAAAAATATAGGATATTGTACTCCTATACAATGCAAGCTATGTGGTTACTCACAATTTATCACAATTTAATATCCGTTTTAACAACTGTTGCTGGATATAGCACAATCTTAAACATCACGCCCCCTGTAAGACCTTCGGCGGTTCTATATAGCAGTTAGTGGAAGTGGGTATGCCGCCAAAATGATGTATGCCGAAGCCACCGTGGAAGTGGTGGAAGTGGAAGGTCTCTCCACCGAAGAAGTTGGACAGTGGTGAAGGATAGCTAATACCTCCACAGCCATCGCAACCATAGTCTGAGGCACCACCGCAGCCTAAACCGCTTCCGCACAAGTTGGCTGCAAACGCTTTTTGATTGGCAACTATTGGACCTGCTGCAAGAAATAATGATAGTGCTGCAATTACTTATACGCTAAATGTAATCGTTCTCTTTGCTACAAATGACTTATATGACATTTTTCTCTAACTCTACACTGGCATTTATAATATTTATATGCCATCGTATGTTCGACGAACGTACTATGCTTTTCCATGAATCAGAGACGACATACTTCGCGAAGACAGAACCTTGCTCATTAATCAGTCCTGATATAACAGAATTTTGCTGCAGCTCATAGAATAACCAGCAATCATCTCATCGGAATTTTTCTGTCAAAACCAAGTGTAATTCCACGAATATCGCTGAATTCCATATAGCATACCTCATCTATGTTCATTAGAATTTGCGAGTTTTCCGTACTACAGATTGGGCATTTCATTATCAGGCCTCTAGGATTAAAGCACGTAGCGCACCATCGGCATCTATCGCAGAGTTCAAGCACGATATTAGGAACTCTCTCCTGTAGTCTTTTGTTGTTTTGTATTGATATCCTCGTACGGTGTGATTAGGCTTTCAGGAGAATCATCCCATTGACCGTTTTTGTTAGATTGTATCACTTTGAGCCTCCTTTCATAAATTGTATTTATGATACTTATCTTATTGGTACACAATTAGTGATCTTGTACACTTATCACTACATGATTTAGTCGTGAGCTCTATTGAATACCCGGAATACCTGGGGTATCCGGCTTTTGTCAATATATCTTACTACAATTCTAGGAATGAACGTCAGTCCAATGCAAACATGGAGAATCGTTCATGACCTTGTCATAGTTATGACTTAATTATATTCAAAAATATAGAAAATATGGATTATTTATTATCAAAAGGAGACAGATAGCCTCCTTTGGCTACAAGCATTTATTTATAAATCACAAAAATTGTTTTAAATTTGAAGTTGCAGTTTTTAATCGGTTGAAATTTGCGACCGATTAATCCTAATCTAGAGTTACATAGTATCGTCTCCCATTTGTAACCGGGGTAGTGATGGCACTACATAATCTATAGCTAAATAACGTAAAATTGCATTTTCACACACAAAATTATTTTAAATCTTTCGTATGAGTGTATCTATTGGTACCTCTTGTTGCAGACTAGAATTTTCTCAGCTACGGGTTTGGCTATTAATCCGTGGTCGACAGCACCACTTTCCCCTTAGCAGTCATCTAAACTCAGTTCTAGCTTCATAGCTTGACATAGCATGCTGTTCTATACAGCTATTGTGTCAACTAAATGATTGTTTAACTAATGGTCTAAAAACGATAATATTTACGCCTAAATCGGCTATAGAATGACATGTGTTAGCTAGAAAAATGAATTCTCAGATATGTTTTAGCTAATTTCGTCTACACCCTTAAAATTTTCTTGGGGAGTCAGTCAGGGATTAGGCGAATTTAAAAATTGTTGAATCACATTCGAAGGTAATCCATGCGACTTGAGCTGTCGAACTAATTCAGCTGGATTAGAAACTGATGTCTGGCAGTTTTTGTCGATACACACTGTCGTGTGACATACATTCCCTTCACAATTAGTAGAGCTCTTTTTTGAGAAACTTTGAGCATTTGCTACATGATAAGAATATCCTAACGGAGCCAACATCAACATAGCTGTGATTAATGCTAATGTTATCTTCCAAATCATAGTGTTGGGTTTGGTATTATACTATATTTAACTTAGGATTGTTATCATCATATTTCGATTCTAATACCTTTAATCATTTATAATGATTGAAATTTTTCATTGTAGGTTTGATTGAGACAATCATAAGAAGCAGCTCATAGTGCAGCTGTCGGAGCTTTAATTTCAATTTATCTATGATCTAGAAAATAATCTTGATTCTACCTATTATTAAAAGACAGCAAGTAGTTACGCCGTTGCATTAGTGGTAACTAATCATGAGACGCAGTCATCAGTTGACGGAACTCACAAGAGGGTCGCTCCACTTGGAGGTAATGCTGTGTCATATGCCAGTAAATATAGGATCCACGTTGATTATCGGTCTGCCAGATTAGATTTAGGCCCTTGTCCTCCTCATGGCATATCCTTTGCTATAAACGAAAGAGGATTCACAGATGTTGCAGATGATTAGGCCTACATCACCATTTTAGACGACCATAGAAGTGCTGTGTTGGAGTCATGACTTCGTTACCTTAGCTGCCATCTACTGAACCTTGTAATCTTTTAATTGGGATTCTTTTACTTCCTGCTGCCAGTTATGAATTAAAGTAACATCGACGGTTTTTATTACGTTATCATGAGTGTTATTACTAAATTGGTTATTTAGTACAAATGCATAAGCATCACTTCTAGTAGGCCTAAAGACATCATTAATACTTATGCCCTGACTCCTGTAGTATGGAGTAATCTGAGAACTTATACTATTATTATTTTCTTTCCATGCTGGAACATCTTTTCTGCTTAGAATTAAAACTTGTATTTCCTTGTTTGAATTCTTTACTTCTACATCAAAGGAGAATCTATAGTTAAGCATGAGTATCAAGTTTACACCAAAATACAATATCTCAAACCCATGAGAATTTCCAGCAGGTATGTTAAATTCATTAATATTTCTCATCACATGTGGTAAAACCTTCACGTTGATCAGCTAACTATGGCCATTATTATACTTCCACTTGACTAATCTGTTCCAAGGAATTATGTTCCTACTCTAATATTGACTCCAGGCTGTCTTTAGATAAGAGTTTATAATCTTAAAGTGCTGATTAGAGGCTATCTAATGTTAAGACGCATTTCACTACTAGTACCCGCAGTAATAATAATTGCTTCTTCAGTTATGACGACCACAAATATAGAACAGCAACAACTTTCATATGCACAAATTAATCAAAACTTGTCAAAATCGGTCCTGAAAGAATTTCCTGTTTCACCAGGCTCACATCCACATGACGTTGCACCTGTACCAAAGGGTGGAATTGTTTGGTATACAGCTCAGGCTTCAGGTAAATTAGGATGGTTAGACCCAAATACAGGCAGTACACAAGAAATAGTACTTGGTCAGGGTTCGGCGCCTCATGGTGTAATTATAGGCCCAGACGATAGCCCTTGGATTACAGACGGTGGATTAAATGCTATAGTACGTGTTGATCCTCTAACTAAAAAAGTACACGTTTTCTCACTACCTCAGAACAGTAGCTATACTAACCTAAATACAGCTACATTCGATCATCATGGTATACTATGGTTCACAGGTCAGAGTGGTATTTATGGTAGCCTTGATCCGTCTACTGGGAAGATACAGGTATTCAAAGCTCCTCGTGGGCCAGGGCCATATGGCATTACAACAACTCCCAATGGTGATGTCTATTATGCTTCATTGGTCGGGAATTATGTTGGTCATATCAATGTGACAACAGGAGCTGTCACGGTATTGGATCCGCCAACACAAGACCAAGGAGCAAGAAGGATATGGTCTGATTCACAGGGGCGATTATGGATTAGCGAGTGGAATGCAGGAAAGCTGGCTATGTATAATCCTAGTACAAGCAAGTGGCAAGAGTGGCGCCTTCCAGGTTCCAACCCTATGCCATATGCTGTATACGTAGATAGACACGATATAGTGTGGTTGAGTGACTTTGGCGCTAATGCTCTGGTAAAATTCGATCCTACAAAAGAAAGGTTTGAAGTATTTCCACTATCTACTCCTAATGCCAATGTACGTCAAATTATCGGTCGACCTGGTGAGNTATGGGGAGCTGAATCTGGACTCGATAGGCTCGTCGTACATAGGACTGGCGATTAAGATACAACATCCTAATCNTTTTATTTAAAAAATAGAAAAATAGACCTAATTAGTATGAATAAAAATCATTTTCTGGGATAGTCATCTAAGTAGCTACTTGCTAATCTAAATATAACCTATTCTTTGTTTCTCCATGCCACCTGGATTGACTTATCCTATTTCTGGATTAGCATGTAATCCTGAACTGGAAATTTTCTAGATTACCTACCAGGTCAATCTGCGGTTTCACTTAGTTATCGATGAGATGACCCTGCAATCCAAATATTTCTTTCTCCTGTCAACAAATACTTGACCATAACTATTTGCCGTCCTCCTGATGTGTTTACAATTTGACACCTACCAGTAATCGTGCGTGACAACAAGTTTCTGGATGAACAGCTGGAACCGTAGTATTGATAGTTTAGCAAAATTTTTACATTTCTAATTACCATGTGTAGCAAAATATGTCTTGCAGTTTTGCTTAAATTCTGACAATGCCATGACAGGATTGTTAGATGTATGTACCTTGATTTTTTTTGTTAGCGTTATGTTATTATTATCTTCTATCGCTGTCTTGAAGGTTACAGTAATATCTACATTGTCGTCTACAATCAAAATTCTTTTCCAAAATCGTTGTTTGTCTTTTATAACAACAGGATGATACAGAGGATCTTCTGTATGGGTATGGCTTGAATATAACATATCTTAGTAATTTAAAACCAGAATGACAAAAGATGGGAAGAAACTAGTATCCGTATCAATTTTTTGCCACCAATAAATGAATCTGATAAGAAGCATAAGGGTATTCTGAAACATATTGTGTCACTGTGCACTACAATGACCCACAAAAATAGCTGCTAACCTTGTGACTGCAACTTTTGCCTGGAAGATCTCGCCTGGGGTTCTTCTTGAATAAGATCACCCCTACAATATTGAATTTATTTGTCTTAGTAGGGATTCATTGTCCACAGGCTTATGAATGATACAATTTTCATTGATGTTGGGATAATTCTTTTTTAAGATTTCATAGTAGATATCATTGGTTGCTGTCAAAAAACAGATTATAACCTTATTATCCAATTTTTTAATCTTCTCATATAAGCTAAATCCATCCGTCTCTGGCATTATAACATCAAGTATAACAAGGTCGTATAGACCATTCCTAAAATTTTGTAAGGCCTGAGAAGCATCAGTAAATGAATCAACTTTGAAGCCGTTCTCTTCTAAAACTACTTTTATAGTTAAATTGATATCATATTCATCATCTACCAGTAGAATTCTTTTTATTCCATTGTCTTTCTGAAATATGCCGGTGATTTGATTCCCTCTCCTCCATTATAATTGTATACTTAATTTTTGCGCACAACACAAAAAGATATGATAATAATCAGGCCCAAAGTTTTATGCATTCTATCTTAACAGACATGACTTACAACTGGACAATAGCTATATAATAACCACGCAAACATTTGCAAACATTTGCAAACATTTGCAATGCTAAACGTAATAGCGATAGCAAACCCATTCATTCCGTGTTTCTTAGTGTTTTTTACCAGCCGGTGAAGTTCTTAATGTCATTCCACAACATCGACAGAATCTCTCTACCTGGTAAAAATAGACATCACATCTTCTACAATATCTTTTACCGCCTTCATAAGGACTTTTACCAACGGTAATTTTAGAATATAGTCTTTCACATAGGTTTCTACAAACCATAAGAACCCAAAATAAGTTGATTGCTAAAAGACTTGGGACTACTAATAGAGGGCGGGGGGTGGTTAGTGTATTGTTCCTGATAGCGATAGCAATGTTGAACTAAAACAATATTCCGGGGTTCTCAACAGAAAGCTGAACTTATGGTTTTATCAACAACAATACAAGAAGACATTACGCACATTTAGTTTTCTTGTCAAAACAATGCTTAAAATAAAAAGTGCCAGCGTATTACTGCATAAAAATATGTATATCTATGACATCGATGCTTTATATCTCTTAACTTGAAAGTTGATTGGTTCCTAATATGTCGCAAAAAGGGTATATATGTAGAATGGGCTAAATTATCATACGTCTGATACAGTGTATTAAATAATCACAATCCACATACCGCTAAATCAGTTGCATTACGTAGAAATAATTAGTAGTATAGCCGGCCGACATGAATGTAGTTCGCCTCAAAGAGACACCTATTAATCCAATTCTGATCTGATGCGTTTAAGCAAAGAATCTATAGTAATTGGCTTTCTGATAAAGCATCCCTCCTGTCTTGTTGGATACATTTCCCTTAGTGCTTCCCAATTTATTTCACCAGAAGACATCAAACAAACTCTGATATTGATATCGATAGCAAATATCTTTTCACATAGTTCAAAACCGTTCAGACGTGACATATTAATATCAACCAGCAGAAGATCATAGAAATTTGGTTTGAATTCTGACAATGCTACAACAGGATCATTAGCGGTATATACTTCAATTCTTTTATTAGCATCGTTCCCATATTCTATAGCTGCTTTGAATGTTGTAGTTATATCGTTATAATCATCTACGATCAAAATTCTTTTCCAAAATCGTTGCTGTTCTCTAGTGAGTTTTATATGCATCTTGTTTTTCTCTTTTGAAATTACTTTGATACGTGTTATGACTTTGCTAGCGTCTCAAAGCCAATAAGACAAAGTCTAGTTATAATATCTAGCAACGTTTTGTATTCTCTTTCCTCATCAAGACTCGTACCTATGTGTATTAGAAAACCTCTTCCAAATTTAACGACAACGACAGGATAAATATTGTTATTATTATTCCTCAATGAATCAGAACAATAGACTAAAGGTATAATATCTTCAGACAATTTCCTTACAGGTTAGACACTGCGATGACCTTTGCTCCCATTTTCTTTCCAAACTGCGTAGCCATCATACCTGTATTTCTTGAAGCAAAGATTACCAAGAATTCATCTATCTTTAAAGCAGCTTGTTTTAATACATGATATGGTGTCAGAGTCATTACTGGTATACTTGCAGCTAACTCTCATTGCGTGTTGTCTGGTATTTTAAAAGAGTGCTCTTTATGGTATTTCAAGGTGTAGAAAGATGGAGCAAGGTTGTTGGTAATGTCTTTCCAATATATCGCTGGTGCCGAAAATCCACTTTCAACGTCTAGGACATTTTTTGCAGAATGCAACTGGGCAAATTTTCCAACTAACATATACAGTGCATTTTGTGCCTGTCCAAATGTAGTGGTTTTTCTATCCCAGTACCCGAAGTTTAGCATGGTTCCTCCGGTTGCTCGCATAAAATAAGGTGTAATAAAATTATAACCATTAACTATGTCAGATTCATTGCGTCTTTAAGTCCACAATTATGGTACTAGTCATGATAGTAGTCATCGTATCCTCCTTCACGATAATGGTATTTGTTATAATGTTGGTCTTCGTAGCTTCTTTGGATTTTGGCTATCTTGTCTATCTTCCCTTATCTAACCACGCTCCCCTGCAGGAAGGACAGTAATCAATATCAACCTCATACCTTTGTATTAGTTGCGTTTAAGTTGAACAATTTGACATGGCATCAGTGGTGCATATGGTAAACACCGTCACCTCCAATAACAACACCACTACTTCTGGAACGAACGAAGTCTAATGCCAAGTACTGCAGGTTGTCCCACGGGACAGGGGTTTCAAGGCATCGAATCTACTTGCTAGCAATGGAATAAGCGGATACTTCTATAACATAAAAACGATTGTGAATACTAGTACATATCACGTTGTACAATAAATACTGAATTTACTTGTATTCCATCGATGAAATCTATTATCACCGTACTGTATGTAATAAGGTTAATGATGGTAAAATATATGCATCAGACTACAAAACTCTGTTCTACAAATGCACCGCTACCTGTGTAGCAGTATTAAATGAAAAGATTGAGAAGTCATTTCATAGGAAGAGTGAAAGCTGTATTTGCAGTGACAATTTTCATTGGTTTACTTGCAGTTATGAGTATGACTTTGACCACCCAAAAGATATCTGCTCAAACTGGCAGTCTGCCTTTATCACAAAACTCCTCCTGCTGCTGATAATAAGACAATCCAAACGAATATCAATACTCCAGTAAATATAAGGCTGACAGTTAATAATAATACTCAAGCTCCTACTGTTAGTGATATTCATATTCAAACCAGCATGAACACACCTATAGAAATTCGTTTGATAGATACTGATCCTAATCCACAAAATATCCTAAAATTTTTTGTAGTAAATCTTCCACAACATGGAAACTTGACTGATGGCATCACTCCTAACAGTGTACTTTATACTCCAGATATGGGGTTCTCAGGCACTGATAACTTTACTTACAAGGCTATCGATAGTCAGGGAGTAGGTAGCAAAAAACTTGCAACAGTAATTATGACAATCAACGGATCATCGTTAGGCGTTAGTAATGGATCATATCATGGAAGTAGTTACAATAGTAGCAATATGGTAGATCCATTTGGAATAAGGGAAATCTATCCCACCAAGGCTGGCGGCGAACAATGGTTCATGAACATGAGTGATATCACTCATGATCCCAGAGCATTATTTACAACAGGTAATCCAGCATTAACAAGAAACCCGGACGGAAGTTGGAAGGTATCGTCTACAGAAATACGGTTCAATGTATATACTTCTTCAGGTTATCATCATGAATTAATCAATACTCTTGATCAGCTACAGCTAGCAGCTAAAGGCTATATGCAATCGCCCAACGACTGGAAAAATGTAGAGATAACTGGATATCTAAAGTTAAATAGCCAGGGTGGAGATGTTCGAGGCCATTCAGGGTCTTTAGTTGGTGGACATTACACATTGATTGCAAGAGGAGGAAAACACACAGGATTTGGAGCGCCTAATGGTTGCGAAGGA
>AF_2010_repII_A100DRAFT_1000202_pt1 | contig 10191 bp, 7 predicted proteins | sample AmaForreplIIA100_FD_9198 | JGI IMG/M metagenome (IMG submission 9198) | reverse complement strand
GTGGCTAACGGGTCTTGCGTCTCGCCCCTATCTATAGGTTTTAATAAATGTTCTAACTAAAAACCAGACCAAGCCACCTAGATGTATCGATCAACAAGTACTTTTGAAGTCAGGTGCACAGACACCAGTTTTCAGTCCGAATTTTTTGAATTCAGGATATACTGCTGCATCTGCTGGAGTAGATAACGCAACAATTGTTTTCAAATACAAAGTGTTAACACCCTCCAACAAATCCTTTATTAATGATAGCATATCTAGGACATATTCATTGAAAGTTCAATCCCAGCCTTCGGCTGCTTCAAAAAAATAAATCCAGGTTGTAACGATGTAGGCTACACTATTTTAAAAACATGATGTATATATTCATTTTAGTTTCGGGTTCTTGTGTTGAAAAGATGCGGGTCTAGAAAGACCGACATGATTGTTATAGAATACATTATTCTTAGACGTGGGATCTTGTTGAATTTTCAATCCGGCAGTGGTGTTGCTACTCACCGCGTTAGAATAAAAGATGTTTGATGATGAGCCGTTATCTACAAATATAGCATGAGCCTTGGAATTCTTTATGAAGTTTCCGTAAACCTTGTTGAAATTAGAGCCCGATCCCACTTTAATTCCTTCTACGCTATTCGAAATTGAATTGTTATACACTTGGTTATGATGCGATCGGGTGATAAAGATCCCTTTTGGTTCATTGTAAACAATATTGTTCTTCGCAACGGAATCGTAAGTAAACCTGCTAAAATCAATTCCATCGCCTGCGTTATCATGAACTTTGTTATTTTCAATTAGTATATTGTAACAATTGAGGGAACAAATTATCCCACTTCCATTGTTGTTAAATACTGTATTATTCCGAATTATCATATCGTGTGTACCTGTATGGGGATCAAGTCCATAGTGACCACTATTGCTCACGATATTATTTTCGATAATTACGTGGCTTAAACCAATGGAATAAAATCCAAAATAGACATCATGTATATTGTTATTTCGGATTATACTTCCGTCACCACCATAATAGCTTAGCCCCGAACCGCCCTTATGCTTTCCAGTTTCGTACCCTAAATAAGCTATCTCCGAATTTGTGATGTTTGTAGTTCCAGTGGCATTGTAATCTACATAAATAGACGGTCTAGGTGTACCGAAAATATACACTCCACGTCCAGTTCTTGAACCATTACTTAAGGGATAAGTATTCTTTAGCTGGTCCCAAGAAGTTATCTTAACTGAGTCGATCTTTAGACTACCATGTATCACAATCGAATATGCTGGAACTGAACCTTCTACGACCCTAGAATTTATCTTTAGCCACTTGGTATCAGATGAGTCAATCTTGAAGATAGCCCCTTTAGCTATTATCAAATTAGCATTCAAAAGCCACACGCCGTCAGGAGTTTGCTTGGCTAGAATGCTATTATCGCGGAGAGCGTTATTTACATCTGTGAGTCTTGTGGGATAGGTACAGCTGACAGTAATTGATCTTGTAACAGGATTATAATTAATGCAGCCCGTTGGTGCATTGCCAGATATCGAAGACAAACCAGGATTGCCCTTGCCTGGAGATGTGATTTGGTCTGGTAGAGACGCCTTGTGCTCGGCTGCTTTTACCTCCTGTATAAGATATGGAGGTATTTTGAAAGGCACTAGTTGAGATGCCATAAGTGAAGTAACAACTGAAGTAGTAAGTAATACTATAACGAAGACTGGCATGGCCGTCCGAGAATCTCTCTTCAAATGTGAATAAGAAGATCTTGTACTGAAATATATGCTTTTGAGAGCTTTTGAACAAGGTTACTAATCTACAATTCCTCAGAATGAATGATAGATTTCAAATTTTGAGAGAAGTAATTAATCAACGACTCATGCATGATTCTAATATTATCATTGGACGTCCAACAGTTTCACCGGATCGAAAGTACATCAAAGTTTGGTGATCTTCCAAAACAGTAACTCTCTTCCGGATACGGCACAGATATGATAGGATGGTTTTCGATCTCATGAAGTCAACCTATCCATCCCACTAATCACTGAAGGTGAGACTTACGACCACCTGAGGTCAAAACTGGTTTGATGGATGATTTCAACGTAGACGTTACAATTGCTTGACACCATTCTTAAAAGTATTGGTCGGCAAGACATTCCGAGAGTTGGTTCTATTGATCAAAATAAGTGGTCATCGTAAAAGGTTAAGCTAGCGCGATTCAGTAGTTTTAGATCTTGTACATGAAGCATGATTGTTCTTATTCTACATCCATCGAAATGACGTCCTAATGTATTTCAATAAAAAACTGTGACGCATTTAATATTAACTGTTGTCGCGTGTCAATCTACTAAGGCGAGTTAAAAGCATGAGTCGGGTTGAGATCAATTGAAGTAGTAAATACCAATGTGTTAAAGACAAACTATCAACAAAAGCCTATTTTCTAAATTCTAAACTATTGTAGATGTTTTTTGACTCGCACTTTGTTATCAAGTCCTTAGTATGCATGATAATCAATAGTACTAATCCCAACCGAATTCGGAAACTAGAGCCTCGCATGTAGCAATGTAAATTTATACTGAAGCTCATTTTGCGCATTGTACACCTCTGCTTTCACTGGGAGTGGTAGATCGTGAGAAAGCCAAATTCTGCTAGGCTTTATGCCAGCTGTGTAACCAAGTACATAGGTTGTAAAGGTGCCAGCCTTTGTTTGCACTTGTTCCCTATCAAGAATTTTAGCCGAAATTGTCGATCCGATGGGTCCAACGGTAAGGGTATTCCACTCAGCCCCTTGGACCAAATATTTTGGCCCGTCTAGATCGATATCTCTAATCTCTAAGAGGGATGATTCAATTGGCTCATAGAAGGGTCTGAAATCTCGGGAAATGGGACTTGCATTAGTAAGTTGTTGTTTCGAAAGTAAAATAGTGCCAGATTTGCTAGTAGTACCATTTTCAATGAAAAAAGAAGCATTCCAAAGATTTCCCTCTGACTTGATGAAATGAAGTGTGACCGTTGCATTTATAAGAGAATTGGGTCCAACCAAGCTACTCCAGGGTGAACTGTGACCACCAAGCGCAGTGAGGGAATATGTCAATTCTGTTCCAGGACGGATATTTTCACCGACGGTCCATAAGTCAGCATTACTCGGGGGCCTGAGAAAAGAAGAAAGTGGGGCCGAGAATCCACCCCCGATTGCTACGAGCACCACACTTACACTGACCCCAAATCCTCCCAAAATTCCGAAAGCGAGAACAACCTTATTTCTTGGCGACACGGCAGTAAGGATATAAGAAATCAAATATTTAATTTTGTGTCGGGAAACCTCTCCCAGCTAGTTTACATGCAAGATGTATTGATACAGTTATAAGCGAATTATGCAATCGAGGGCTGTATAAGACCAACTCACACGGATATGAAAAATTATTTATACTTGATAGTTTGTAGAAATGCATCGAGAAGCGAATCAGTAGTTAGTGATGTAAAGAGTAATTTCGATACTGTGGAAAGAGCAAATCGAAAAGCCATGATATCTTACAAAGTATTCACTGTTAAAGTGGTTGAAAAATCATCTCATCATTCTACCTAGTCGGTATGGTCTATTCATAATGTAAATTAAAGGTTACCATCAAAGCTCGGACGCGCCCTCATTAGAATAATATAGCGGGTTGTATTCAATGACACAACATTCCGCCGGCACATAGCCTCATATATATCATACAAATGGCCACTACACAAATGAATCTTTGTGGGTTATTGTTTAGGCCACTTATCAAACGAGTATTAAATAAAATATATAATATTATTAATTTCTATAAATAGATATATATGCTACTTAATAACAATTAAGATCCTTGGCAATTGTAAGCGTGTCTCTCAATAAGAAAATATTGGATGACATGGAAAGGTTGCAACAAACATATGGTTTTTCAGGCCGCTCAGAAATTGTTAGGGCAGGCATCCGAAACTTACTGTTGGAAGAAAAAAAAAGGGAGGATCTGAGTGGCGTTCTTCACGCATTGTTTTTGGCGATTCATGATGAAGATTCTGACGAGGAGGTTACTGTAATGGGGCACGTTTATGACAAATTAATCAGCACACATCTTCATAGCAAAATCGATGGAAATAGATGCCTGGAAATATTCCTATTAAAAGGCGAAGCACGTGAAGTTAAGGAAATGGCCAAAAGGTTTCAAGCAACTAAGAATATGGATAATGTCCAGTTAATTGTTATGTAATTTATACGGCTTTCCACTAATGGCAGTGAAATTTCTAGCTTTAGTAGAGGTTATCTGATTTATTATTGGATCGCCTATTTCCTTCAGGGTGACGCTATTTATATTCCAGGTCTTCGAATTCTTTCGACTAGATTTTAAAATTACCTTTTCTCTCCACGAATTTAGCTGAGTATACAAAATTTTACAAAGAAAATAGATGTACACTAAAGATGAAAATTGCGCTGAGTATAATGCTCCCAAAAGATAACAATTTTAGTGATCTCCCAAGCTTGAGTTCTTATGCCATAGACTCATCCAATCAATATTAGCTGAGAATACTATTTATATCATTTACATCACGTTCTTAGCTGAAATTGCCTAACAGGGTGTCCGTTAACAATTATGAGGAATCAGCTACCACTAGCGGGACACCAAACGTACAGGCTCCAGTGTTCTTCCTTTGTGAATCGTGTTATTGGTGTGCAACGTTTTTAGACAAGTCAAGATTTCCACTAACGAGTAGTTGCCCACTTTGCTCCAGTGATTCGATTTCGAGCTTTCCAATATTACCTACGGAATCGTTCATTTTCGATTATAATGAAAAACGAGGTGTAGAGCTAAATTTTAGACGAAGAAAACGATAGGGACACTTTGGAGCTTATTTCTTCCAGTAAAGGTTGAGACATACAATTCAGGATAGAGGCTAGTGTTATCGATCTTGACTAGCCATTGGGGCTGAGTTTTAAAGCCTACAATAGGTATGTCAATCTTTTGTTTTGATTCCTCTAAGTTGTCAATTGTTGAGTCAGAATTATCAGAATACTCAGGTTCATTAGGTACTGCCCAATCCTCTTAATTATGGTCGCATCAACTTTCTGGTGTGACTGTATCATTGCGGAACCTAATGATGGCTTCATTGGAAATCAAATTCCATTTAGGCCTTTTTTGATTTTTGGTTGCACTAAGCAAGGATTTTTGGCCTATGGTAGGGTATATTTCAATATATCCCAGATGAAGATTTCGAGTCGAAAAGATGCAGCAGGTGACACTCTCATCGATACTGTAGTAAAATTGGCCAAGTCCAGTGGATTTAGACAAATTCGATAGATTGGGTTGTCTCCTTCCAATTGAGTGGTCTATCTGGTCTAAAATGCTCGCATTATCGGTATAATTATATGAAGGAGATCAGAGGAATAAAAGAAGTAGAAAAATATTATGAAATATCCAAAAATAGTGCTAAGTGCAGATCGCACTCTTATGTCGCCTTACAGGGGGATCTCTCTCGCATCTTTTTTTGGTTGTGCACCGGCACTTGATTTGCAAAGGAATCATGATACTTTTTGGTATCATGTCCTTGGACAACAGGTCACGCCGAAACTACTGTTCGACTTCATCTGTAATCCTATAGAACATACAAATGGTCTTGCTAACTATGCCCCATATGGCCTCAGGAAGGTAGAGGCAGCTCTAGTAAGAGATGGTTATGCGAGAGATGAAGTAGTAGTCGCACATCCAGAACATATTGAGAAGTTTATCGGGCCTCAGACCGAAGTGGTTGGAACTTATGAAATGGATCCTTTAGGGATGGGCCCCGTGACCATGACTTTCACTTATGGAAGGAAACAAATGTCATATGATGAATATTATAGTAGACATCTACATAAAAGAATATTAGATGCTAAACGTAGAACCGGAAGTAAAGCCAAAATCATTGCTGGTGCCTCTGGAACATGGCAGTACAATTATGACCCAGCGAAAATCGAGGAGTATGACCTTTATGGGATTGTGGAAGGCGACTTAGGGGGTATCGGACCAGAGATAGATGGAACTGGAGGCAGATTTTTTGACGCCCTCATCAAAGGAGAAATGGATGTTGCTAATCCTTTCAAGAAGACAGAATTTAAAGTTGAGATTAAGGAATTTCTAAAGAACGACAGACAATACCATGGTAGATTCATACATAGTTGGGACCAGCCAACTGTTGATGAAATCCCTAACATCATTAGACCAAGTATGCATGGCCAGATCGAAGTGATGCGAGGGTGTGGCCGAGGGTGCAAGTTCTGTGATGTGACCTTGAGACCTTTGAGATACTATCCAGTTGAGAAGGTTCAACAGGAAATAGAAGTGAATATGAAATTAGGTGGATTGAAGAACGCCTGGGTTCATAGTGACGATATATTTGTCTATGGTTTGAATCCTAGAACAACCAAAAACATGCAACCCAATAGAGAAGCAATAGAAGAATTATTTGAGGGTATAATGGCAACGGGCGTTGAACACACAAACCCTACACACGGCACGTTGGCAGGAGCAATTGCCGATGAAAGATTACTTCCAAATATCTCAAAGATTATTAAAGCAAGCTCTTCTAATCACATCGGGATACAGTGTGGATTTGAAACAGGTAGCACTAGATTAATAGGAAAGTACGCCGACAGAAAGCTGGCTCCGTATCAACCAAGTGAATGGCATTGGGTAGTCAAAACTGCTGTGAAGAATCTAAACGAAAACTATTGGGTACCAGCTTTCACTATTATAATGGGCTTGAATAATGATGAGACTCCAGAAGATAGCTGGGAGACAATTAAATTAATCCATGAGCTTGAAACAGAACAACCGGATTCTAAGTTCACAGTAACCCCTCTCACTTTTGTCCCTATAGGGCTATTGGAGAAATCAGAATTCTTTGACATCGGAAATACAATGGATCCTCCAAAGCTTGGGGTAATGTACAAGACATGGCAGCACAACTTCAAACACGGGATACAGAAGTTCATGCGCAAGGTGGGTCGTGACAACCCTATAAAGAATCTATTCTTTGCTGCACTCGCGAGGTCATTGGGTGGCGTACCTTTGGGTGCAATGGAGAGATACGCTAGAAGGAAAGGCCCTGAACACGAACGAGTTATCGAAATTATAAAAACAAAATATTGGTAGATTACATAAACCGATAGCCCAACCAACCACGTTTAACTCATGCGCATCGTGAATCCATTATCCCAACGAATCACAAATAGCTTGAGCCCTCGGCAGATCAATCCCTAGCCTTTAGATTCTGCAATCCTTATAATCATACCACTAATTTGGAGCATTACTTTCTGCGTAATTAGGGCGATGAACTATGGCATTTCAGCCTTGCCAAAGTAACTAGTTTATAAGTCCCCGATTAATTCCTGTTCAAGTAATGTCCTTGCTGAAATAGTCAGAATCCAATTCAAGAATCAGTCTATCAAAGTATTCTCAACCATTATTGATTTGTTGTCCCGTCCTCCAAACTAGGAACTCGAATCCTCAAGGCACCCATGATCATTTTACGTAGCATCCACTCTACTAGATTAGCTATGGTGGGATATCAATTATGTACTCTTAGATGCCGCGGGATAAAGGCTCAATTGTAATTCGTACCACTTATCCTACTCAACTTATNCTACCCAAGAATTGAGTCCCATTTCATGGTTCACGTATATTGATTTTCTAACCATACGAATTTTATCTCGGCAATTGGGTTTACTTGAAATAACTCGAAAATGCCCTATTCTGAGATATATGATTAAGTTGGCACTGAAAATATTGGAGACGGTAGTTCCTACATCAGATATGAAGACGAAAATATCCACTTTATGCATTTTATTTAGATTGGTAAAGTGATTCCGCAGCTCCTAAGCATTGAAATCGATAACCTCAACTTTTCATATTTTCAGAAGTTGACATTGCAATTTCTAGACCACTAACTCTACCCAGTCTACACAGCAAATCCTTTATCTGGCCATGTGTTGGATTGAGCGCTCTAACTACATCAACGTCGATTTTGAGACTCTTAAGTTTTGAATAAATTTCTTTGTATTCTAAATTATCAACCAGTTTGCGCAATCGGAAGGGTTTCTGTATTGCCTCCACGTATCTCAGATCTTTAGCTGAGTCCATAATGGTATCATTAGTAAATGCAGAAGCGAAAATTACTCGTTGATTGGGGTTAACGGCTAAAATCTCTCTAGCAACTTCTAGTCCGTTTATTTTCGGCATTTTGTGGTCTAGTATTACTGCGTCAAAAGGCTGTTTTTTTGTTGCAATACCTTGTTTCACGTTCCGTGTACGCTCGAGCTCTTCGTAGTAAAGGTTAAGACATTCTTCACCATCCCCGCTGGCTACGACTTCATGGTTTCGTCTTTCCATTGTGTACCTGTAAAGTGATATAAGATCTATATCATCTTCCGCTATCAGTATCTTCATATAATGTTACTAATACCAGTCACTATTTGATATAAATTGTTCTTCTAAATTTTTTGGAGATAAAAATTACCTAACTAATTGATTAAAAATCTCACCGGTAATTCCTTGCGGTTAAACGTGATGAACCCAGAGAGTTGCAAACTCCTTCCTTAACTGAAATTGTACGGGGGAACAAAAAATTTTAACAATCAATACTATTTAATTTTCTTATTGTGCAAATAACAAATGGTTCACACTATCCTAGACCTCAGAGATGTTTTGCATAAACAGGTTCGAGAGCTTTTTGAAAAGAAGAATGCGGCAATAGACGACATTGACAGACTGGAAATTCAATCCCAAATAAATTATATATATACAAAGATCGAAAATCTTGCATTAGTCGAGGATTTTTGATAGGGAATTGTGCCAACTAAACGGACAATTTTTTGGACCTGTCGCTATTGGCTCTTTCGAATTCTGAGAAATATTTCCACGACAAATGCTGATACTTAATTCGTCCAGCTTCCCTTTATATCATCGTTTCTTTTCGGTTAGTATCAAACGTCTTATTAGTAAAAATTATACGGAATCGTTTAAATCAAATTAATCACGTTGTAAAGCGATACAAAAAATAATCTATACATTAACATTTTCTCTGACCCATTCTATGAGTGATCCAAGGTCGTTAACAACATGATCACTTCCGAACTTATCAACTGTGATATTAAAACTGCTAGGTGTAAATAGTACTATTTTAAGCTCCATACGTGTCTTTGCCCTGATAGCCCGAGTGACGCCATAAAGAAAATTCAATGAGCCTTCTCCAGAAGAACATATACATGTTATCAAGAGGCCCCTTTTGTTGCCGCAAAGTTTTAGAGTATACCTTTGAAAATCAATATCAAAAAATGGATCGATATGTTGCTCGACATTTCCCAGGTACAATACTTTGAATCCCAAAATCTGAAATGCCAGAGCACCAATCTTGGCGAAGAAAATGTAGTCCTCTGAGGCTGCTACGAAGATAGAAAAAACACCATTCTTGCTTTTAGCTGGTACAAGAGTATATCTCAAGTAATCCACGATCTCCACTATCAAAGTGAATAAATGAAGTCGTTCGGTTTTGCCTAAACGACCTCTATTATATAACTCATTAAAAGTGTTTACAGTTGGAGCTATTATGTCACTCAATACTTTTAGATCTTCAATTTTGGAATTAATGACGTTAACCAAAATATTTCGAGCCCAATCCCCATTACCTAGTGAAATGGCCTCCATAAACTTCTGCTGGATTTCGAAGACGTTGGCTGGAAGTTCATAATCATCAGTGCCTTGTTCTATAGACCACACGTTTACTGCACCAATTTTTTTTTGTCTAATTAACCTTAAAGTCGCAAAAATATTAAGATATTTGGTGATGGTCATCCTACTTATGCCTGTGATTGCCGCAATTTCTACTCCGGATAGCCCTCCACTATTTTCGTTTAAAGCGCTAACAACTTTTCGCTTTACCTCATCAATTGTGTAACGTCTGTACTCAGACTTGGCGACCATTATTGATGAACAAGTACGAATGCATAACTATTAACTGCTGCCGCTTAGATAAGAAATGACATTCAAGCACACACCACAATAAAAGAGTGAACAGCTGACTTTAAATCGTAACAGTTCTATCAATAATGGTACAAAGTAAATTGCCTGGACGAAGGCTCCAGAGATCAAAACATTAAATCAAATGAAGACTACATAATACCAAGTTAGCGATTAAAAGAGCCTTGC
>AF_2010_repII_A100DRAFT_1000200_pt1 | contig 10250 bp, 7 predicted proteins | sample AmaForreplIIA100_FD_9198 | JGI IMG/M metagenome (IMG submission 9198) | reverse complement strand
ACGTAAGTGCAAGCAGAGAAAGACGTAAGTGCAAGCAGAGAAAGACGTAAGTGCAAGCAGAGAAAGACGTAAGTGCAAGCAGAGATAAAAGTGTGTCCGATGCAAGTCACTGAAACGCTGTCCGAAGGCCTGAAGCGCGAATACAAGGTCGTCGTTCCCGCCGCCGAACTGGATGCCAAGGTCAATGCGCGCCTTGATGAGTTGAAAGACCGGGTCCGCATCAACGGATTCCGTCCCGGCAAGGTACCGGTTACCCACCTCAAGCGTATGTATGGCCGCTCGGCGATGGCCGAGGTAATCGAGGCGACCGTTCGCGACACCAACAACCAGATTGTCACCGAGCACGGCTACAAGCTTGCCGCTGACCCGAAGGTCACGCTTCCGACCGAGGAAGGCGCAATCGAGCAGCTGATCGCCGGCAAGAGCGATCTCAATTACACGATGGCGCTCGAGATCGTGCCGCCGATTACGCTCGGCGATTTCAAGACCATCAAGCTGACGAAACTGACGGCGGACGTCTCCGACGCCGAAGTCGACCAAGGTCTCGAACGCATCGTCCAGCAGAACAGGCCCTACACGCCGCGCGCGCCGGGCGAGAAGGCGGCCAAGGACGATCGCGTGACGATCTCTTTCGCCGGCACGATCGAAGGCCAGCCATTCGAAGGCGGGTCGGGAGACGATTCCGTCGTGCTAATCGGATCGAACACGTTCCTTCCGGGCTTCGAGGATCAGCTCATCGGAATCACCAGCGGTGAAACCCGCACGCTGAAGGTGACTTTTCCGCAGCACTACATGAAGCAGGAGCTCGCCGGCAAAGATGCGGGGTTCGTGGTCACGGCCAAGTCGATCGAAACGCCGGGCACGGTCGCCGCGGACGATGTTTTTGCGCAATCGCTCGGTCTCGAATCGCTCGCCAAGCTTCGTGATGCGGTGAAAGACAGCATCGCGCGTGAGCATACGGGGATGTCGCGCCAGAAGCTCAAGCGCCGCCTGCTCGATGAACTCGACAAGATGCACAAATTCGAGCCCCCGCCGACACTCGTCGAGGAAGAGTTCGAGCGCGTCTGGAAGTCGGTGCTTTCCGAACTGGAAACCGAGCACAAGACCTTCGCCGACGAGGGCACGACCGAAGAGAAAGCCAAGGCGGAGTACCGAGCGATCTCCGAGCGCCGGGTCAGACTCGGTCTCGTACTCGCCGAGATTGGCGAGAAGAACAATATCACCGTGACCGAGGAAGAGCTGAGCCGTGCCGTCATGGAGCGGGCCCGTCAGTTCACCGGCCAGGAGCAGCGCGTGTGGGACTATTACCGCCAGAATCCACAGGCCGTTGCCGCGCTGCGGGCGCCGATCTTCGAGGAAAAGGTAGTTGATTTCCTGCTCGAACTTGCCAGCGTAACTGAAAGCAAGGTCTCGCGGGACGAACTCTACAAGGACGATGATTCGGCGTGATGCACGGGGGGCATTGCGGAACCGCCCTTCCGAAAATAGATCACCAGACGCACCGGCACGGCTAATCTAACCGGTATGATTCGCGTCAAGGAGATGAAATGAGAGACCCGCTCGATACCTACATGAACTACCTGGTGCCCATGGTGGTGGAGCAGACCAACCGTGGCGAGCGGGCCTACGACATTTATTCGCGGCTCCTGAAGGAGAGAATCATCTTCATCACGGGCGGGATCGAGGACGGCGTAGCCACCCTCGTGGTGGCACAATTGCTGTTTCTCGAGGCCGAGAATCCCAAAAAAGAAATATCGATGTACATCAACTCGCCGGGCGGGGTGGTGACCTCGGGCATGGCGATCTATGACACCATGCAGTTCGTCCGCCCGCCGGTATCGACGCTCTGCGTGGGGCAGGCCGCCTCAATGGGGTCGCTGCTGCTGGCAGCAGGTGCTAAGGACCAGCGTTTTGCGCTGCCGAATGCCCGTATCATGGTGCACCAGCCCTCGGGCGGGTTCCAAGGCCAGGCCACGGACATCATGCTGCACGCGCAGGAGATTTTGAACCTAAAGAAGCGCCTGAACGAGATCTACGTGAAGCATACCGGCCAGTCGCTAAAGAAGATCGAAGACGCGCTCGAGCGCGACTATTTTCTCACAGCCGAAGCCGCCAAGGACTTCGGTTTGGTGGACAAGGTGATCGATAAGCGCCCCGAGGAGATGCTCCCCAAGCCCGCCTGAACGGTCCTGCAGGCGGTTCCAGCCGTCCTTGAATTTGATTGCGAGCGGGCGCTTTCGCGGCTGTGAGTGCGGCATTATCGTTAATAGAATCTTGATTACCACGTCGTTAGCATGCTTCGCTTAAGGTGCTGGGGGAGTGGACGGAGCGCAGGCCCCCGAAGTTAGGCCCGCCGTGCTGGAAGTCCGGCGCGAAACTTGCTTGGTTTGAAGAGCACGGAAGCGTGTGACGGAGAATTGAATGAGCAAAGTCGGCGGCAGCGATTCGAAGAACACTCTCTACTGCTCGTTCTGCGGCAAGAGCCAGCACGAAGTGCGCAAGCTCATTGCCGGGCCGACCGTTTTCATCTGCGACGAATGCGTTGAACTCTGCATGGACATCATCCGCGAGGAGAACAAATCCTCGCTGGTGAAGTCGCGCGACGGAATTCCGACGCCGAAGGAAATCCGCAAGGTTCTCGACGACTACGTGATCGGCCAGGATCACGCGAAGAAAGTTCTGTCCGTCGCGGTTCACAACCACTACAAGCGACTCAACCACCAGGCCAAGCACAACGACGTCGAACTTGCGAAGTCGAACATCCTGCTGATCGGTCCGACAGGATCGGGCAAGACGCTGCTGGCGCAGACGCTCGCGCGCATTCTCGATGTACCGTTCACGATGGCGGATGCGACGACTTTGACCGAAGCCGGCTATGTCGGTGAGGACGTCGAAAACATTATTCTGAAGTTGCTGCAAGCAGCCGACTACAACGTCGAGCGCGCGCAACGCGGCATCGTTTACATCGACGAAATCGACAAGATTTCGCGCAAGTCCGACAATCCCTCGATCACCCGTGACGTTTCGGGCGAGGGCGTGCAGCAGGCGCTTCTGAAAATAATGGAAGGCACGATCGCTTCTGTGCCTCCCCAAGGCGGCCGCAAGCATCCGCAGCAGGAATTTCTGCAGGTCGACACGACGAACATCCTGTTCGTGTGTGGTGGCGCCTTNGCGGGGCTCGAGAAGATCATTTCCGCGCGCGGCCGGTCCACCTCGATCGGTTTCGGCGCCAAGGTTGTGGCTCCGGAAGACCGCAAGCAAGGCGAAATCTTCCGCGAGGTCGAGCCTGAAGACCTGCTGAAGTACGGATTGATCCCGGAGTTCGTCGGCCGTCTGCCGGTCGTCGCCACACTCGAGGATCTCGATGAGGCGTCGCTGAAGAAGATCCTGGTCGAGCCCAAGAACGCGCTGGTCAAGCAATACCAGCGGCTGTTCGAAATGGAATCGATCGATCTGACGCTCGCCGAGGAAGCGCTTGGCGCCATTGCTCGCAAGGCAATCGACCGCAAGACCGGCGCGCGGGGCCTGCGCTCCATCATGGAGGGCATCCTGCTCGACACCATGTTCGATTTGCCGAGCCTGGAAGGGGTCGAGGAGGTCGTCATCTCCAAGGAGGTCGTCGAGGGAACAGCCCGGCCGCTCTACATTTATGCGGACCGCAGCGACAGGACTGCCGAGACTGGCAGTGCGAGCGCCTGATCACGCTACCCACCGGCGTTAATTTTCCCGGAAAGGGCGACCGGTTCCCCCCAATTGTGGGGTTGTTACCTGCGAGGGACTCGCTTTAACTGGAATAAAGCGGGCCTTCTTGCGCAGGGTTTAGCCTCGCCATACGTATAGTGTCCGTAGAGAAGTGGCGTACGAAACGTCGTATTTGACTACCGACCGAGTGAGGGTTCTTTCGACTCCCCGAAAAGCGCGCCTGGCACTTCGCCCCTGCGCCTCCTCGCTCCTCCTACTGGCACTGCCGCGCGATGCCGCACCAGCGGGTCAATCGGCAGGGGCACAACAAAAGGACAATGGCAATGACGAACAAACCACGACCCCAGCTGCAACCCGGCGAAACCCGGGCTTATCCGGTTTTGCCGCTGCGCGATATCGTGGTGTTTCCGCACATGATCGTTCCGCTCTTTGTCGGCCGTGAAAAGTCGATCAAGGCGCTGGAAGAGGTGATGCGGTCGGACACCTTCATCCTGCTTGCGACGCAAAAGAATGCCTCAGACGACGATCCGGCAACCGATGCGATCTTCGAGGTCGGGACGCTGGCGAGCGTGCTGCAGCTGCTGAAGCTGCCCGACGGCACCGTCAAGGTGCTGGTTGAAGGCGCCACGCGCGCGAAGGTTCTCAAATATACGGACCGGGTCGACTATTACGAAGCCGACGCCACCGCGATTGCCGACGACACCGGAGACCGGGTCGAGGCGGAAGCCATGGCGCGTTCGGTGGTCAACGAATTCGAAAATTACGTGAAGCTGAACAAGAAAGTGTCGCCCGAAGTGGTCGGCGTGATCCAGCAGATCGAGGATTACGCGAAATTGGCCGACACGGTTGCTTCGCATCTCGCCGTCAAGATCTCCGACAAGCAGGACATCCTGGAGACGCCATCCGTCACCCAGCGCCTTGAGAAGGTGCTCGGTCTGATGGAGAGCGAAATTTCCGTCCTGCAGGTGGAAAAACGCATCCGTACCCGCGTGAAGCGGCAAATGGAGAAGACCCAGCGCGAGTACTACCTCAACGAACAGATGAAGGCGATCCAGAAGGAGCTCGGCGACGAGGAAGGTCGCGACGAACTCCAGGAGCTGGAAGACAAGATCAAGAAGACGAAGCTTTCGAAGGAAGCTCGCGAGAAGGCCACGCACGAACTCAAGAAGCTGCGTCAGATGTCGCCGATGTCGGCCGAAGCAACGGTCGTGCGCAACTATCTCGACTGGCTGCTTTCGATTCCGTGGAACAAGAAGAGCAAGGTCAAAAAGGATCTGAACCTGGCCGAACAGATTCTCGACGCCGATCACTATGGCCTGGAGAAGGTCAAGGAGCGCATCGTCGAGTATCTCGCGGTCCAGCAACGGGCCAACAAGCTGACCGGACCGATCCTCTGCCTCGTCGGACCTCCCGGCGTGGGCAAGACCTCGCTCGGCAAGTCGATCGCCAAGGCGCCCGGCCGCGAATTCGTTCGCGTGTCGCTCGGCGGCGTCCGTGACGAGGCGGAGATCCGCGGTCACCGGCGCACCTATATCGGCTCGATGCCCGGCAAGATCATCCAGTCGATGCGCAAGGCGAAGAGCTCCAACCCGCTCTTCCTGCTGGACGAGGTCGACAAGATGGGTGCCGACTTCCGCGGCGATCCGTCGTCGGCCCTGCTCGAGGTGCTCGACCCTGAGCAGAACCATACGTTCAACGATCACTACCTGGAGGTCGACTACGATCTCTCCAACGTGATGTTCATCACGACGGCGAACACGCTCAACATTCCGCCGCCCTTGATGGACCGCATGGAGATCATTCGGATCGCCGGCTACACCGAGGACGAGAAGGTCGAGATCGCGCGCAAGCACCTGATACCGCATGCGATCGCGAAACACGGCCTCAAGCCGGAGGAATGGTCGATCGACAACGAGGCCCTGCTGACCATGATCCGCCGTTACACGCGGGAAGCAGGCGTGCGCAATCTCGAACGCGAGCTCTCCACGTTGATCCGCAAGGCGGTGAAGGAGCTGATGACTTCGAAGAAGAAGTCGATCGCCGTCACCGCCACGAGCCTCGGCGACTATCTGGGTGTGCCCAAGTATCGCTACGGCGAGATCGAGGCGGAAGATCTGGTTGGCGTTGTGACTGGACTGGCATGGACCGATGTGGGCGGCGAGTTGCTGACCATTGAAGGGGCCATGATGCCAGGTAAGGGCAGAATGACCGTTACGGGCAATTTGCGCGACGTCATGAAGGAATCGATCTCTGCGGCGGCGTCTTACGTCCGTTCGCGGGCGGTCGCTTTCGGCATCGAGCCTCCGTCGTTCGACAAGCGCGACATCCACGTGCACGTGCCGGAAGGCGCGACGCCGAAGGATGGGCCGTCTGCCGGCGTGGCCATGGTCACGGCGATCGTTTCGGTGATGACCGGCATTCCGGTCCGCCGCGACGTCGCAATGACCGGTGAAATCACACTGCGTGGCCGTGTGCTGCCGATCGGTGGCCTCAAGGAGAAGCTCCTGGCTGCGGCGCGCGGCGGCATGAAGACCGTTCTGATCCCTGAGGAGAACGCCAAGGATCTGGTGGAAATCTCCGACACGATCAAAAAGGGCCTGGAGATCGTTCCGGTGACCCGCATGGACGAGGTGCTTGAGCGCGCTCTTGTGCGCAAGCCCGAGCCGATCGAGTGGGATGAGGCGAGCGCCAAACTGGCGGCCGAAACGGCCTCGGGCGAGCCCGCGGTCGACGAGGACGGCTCAGGACTGACCGCGCACTGACGCTGACGCATCAAAACGGCGCCGTAAGGCGCCGTTTTCGCGTGGAATGCCGGAAAAATCTGTCGTGCTTGCGCTGCGCCCTCGGATAGCGATAAACGAGCGGTGAGGGCGGTTAGCTCAGTTGGTAGAGCGCCTGCTTTACACGCAGGATGTCAGCGGTTCGAGTCCGTTACCGCCCACCAGTAAAATCAATAACTTTTCCTAAATCGGTTTTGGAAGATTTCCCCGGGGTAACAACTGGGGTAACAGCAGACGCAAGCAGATTTCTCAACAGCTTTAATCGGTCCGGGGACTCGACTCTTCTGGAGGGCTCGCGCACGATTTAAGACCCCACCGAAGGACCGAGGCTGTTGGCCAGCCCTTTCCTCAGGGCGGGTTACTCGCCCCGACGTTGAGCCGAAGGTTCATTTGTTCGGGGAGCCAACGGGTACTGCTATTGACGGCTCATGAGACGCGGTAGCGGGGCCGATGCTGGTCATAAACGGCGGCCCGAAAACCGTTTGATGATGCGCAGACGTGATCCCGTGAGGGTCGCGCCAGCGTGGTCAAAATCAATATTGCCGCGGCGCTTTCGGGCAACGCGGCAATATCAAGGTCTTGATCTGACGGGAGCGAGGATCGGTCACGCGATCCTCGCTTCTCCGTTTTTATAGGCCAGATTCGCGTTCACTAAGCAACTCAATAGTTACTCGCTCGCATATTTGCGGCTTGCCATCGCGCGCTTTGCGAAGGCNCTTTCTGAAAATGCCCCGCGACGGCGCAATCACTCATTCTCCGTTCACCATCTCGGGCTCAATTTCAACCTCGTCACAAATTCTACCGCCACCTTCGGGGACCTGATGTTCTATTGATGCGCCGACCTCAGAGTGCCCCACTGCGTATGCGTGCCATGTCGGAACATTATTTTTTGTTTGTTTGTCACCGCGTGCGCGATTTGGCCGTGCCAGGCGAGCCAAGTTTAATGGCGCAATGTTGCGATTGCCGTGCGACCGTCTGGGCACCAATTAAACTCTACATTCCGCATGAAGTCGTTTGGGTCTGTGAGCCATGCGCATAAAGGCGTTTCAAGACCATGCCTCGCGACGGCGCAATCATATTTGGACAACAAAAAAGCCCCGAAATGCACCGCCGAAATCGTCGTTGTTCGTTATCGCTTTTTGACTGCGCCACTTTGCTTGAGGTGGTCGCCAATGGATTTCGTCGCGGTCTTCGCCGCGTGGGTTATGCTAGTGAAGCGGTCAAGCTCTTGGTTCAAGCGTTCCCCTTCACTGCGCAGTAGGTCGCGCACTCCTTTTAGTTCGAGAATGATCCGGTCGATTTCTTCTGTCGATGCGGTGGCAACCCGCTGGACCTGCGCCTTCAAGTTTTCGAGGTCCGTTTCAACGGGCGCGTCTCCCTCGTTGTCGTTGCGGTACCGGGGCAGAGATGCAAGGTCTTCGGTCACCGCCCCTTCGATATCGGCGAGCATTTCCCGGATGTTGTCTTGGTTCATAATATTTCCCCAGGTTACAATCGCAGCGTAAGGTAACACCGAAACGAGTCCTAGGTTCCTTCAGCGTACCCGTCGCGGCATTCAGTATGTCGAACACACCGAAGGCGACGGCAGGAAAATGTTTCAAGCGGTTTGTAAGCTTGGACTTGAAGGAATTGTCTCAAAGAAACTCAACTCGTCTTACCGCTCAGGTCCGTCGAGAACCTGGATAAAGGTCAAAAATCCGAAGGCACCCGCGGCAACGCGCGTCCTTGAGGGCACTTTCTAGGGGACCCAATCGAAACCATTCATTAACGGGTTGGGTCGCACGCTCGCGTCAGTCCGGCTCCCACGTCCCTACACCCGGACCAGGCGACCACGGCCTGCGGCCGAACCTCCATCAGATCGTGGTCGCCGCCCATCGAGTTTGCGCTTTTCGCCCTAGCAAGATGATCTGATCGGCAACAGCCGGCTCTGTTTTCGGGATTGCGTATTATGCGATGATCATCGCCATGCCCCGCGACGGCGCAATCCTATTCGGTGATCTAATCGGCAAGCTCGATGTGCTGCGCGTGGCCTGTGATAAGTGTGGCCGCGACGGCCGCTATCAGGTGCAGCGCTTAATCAAAGATCGTGGCCGCGACGGCAAGATCGTCGATTGGTTGGACCAAGTCACTGCCGATTGTCCGAAGAAGGCAACAATCAGTTGGAATGACCGATGCGGGGCGCGGTGCCCGGATTTGCCTAAAATGCTTTAAGGGATTGCTGGCGAGATTAGGCCGTTCAACGCCTCTCTCCTGCTTAATCGGATACGACAATTGAAATAGCGACAACCTCCTTGGTGTTTATTACTAATCCTCGGTGGAGGTTGAAAGATGATGATACGCACAATTTTGGTGGGCGCCGCTGCTCTTGCATTGGCAAGCTTTAGTCCACGACACGTCAATGCTTCCGAGGCTCCGTGGTGCGCGGTATACTCGTCGGACCAACCGGGTGCATGGAGCTGCCAGTATCGCTCGTTCGAAGAGTGCTACCCCAACGCGCTGGCAAAGCGTGGCTTCTGCAATCATAACCCGTACTACGTTCCTGGATACGCGGAGCAAAGGAAGACCCGAAAACGTAGCGCTCGCCCGTACTGACTTCCGGCGTAAATCCGCAAATTCATCGCGCGCCAACCATCGCCATGCTTCCGCGCTGTCGGTAAATCGTCGTTGTTATCAATCATCCAAAATTCCTTTAGCTCGATGTTCGCTTTTCCTGAATGATGTCCGCCCCCAAAAGCAGACATGTGCACAACTAGCCCGAGCTGCCGGGCCTTATACTCACGTATAGCCTCATTATCTCTGCAAACCATTCTTTTTGTGATGTCAATCACAGCTATGCGACCAGCGTGCGACTAACACCGCGTCCATGGCCCCAAAGTAAAATCGCGAGAGAAGAACAACAATGAACAAACAAATGACACCGGCAGAAATCGAATTTGTCCAGGGAAGCTCATGGGGTGGTCTCGCACGGACTAACCGGCGTTCTGCAACATCTGTCAAAGAGAAGTTTATCGGGACTTGGAAACTTCTGTCTTGGAAAATCGAGCAGGCCGGCGAACTTATCGATTCCTCGTTTGGACCCAACCCCGCGGGATGGATCATGTATCAACGGGACGGACGCATGAGTGTTAATATAATGCGCTCCGATCGTTCTAAGTTCGCTTCAAACAATTTGACGGAGGCCACTTCAGAGGAAATCAAATCAGGCTTTGAAGGGTATTTTAGCTACTGTGGTTCGTATGATGTTAATGTGCCCAAAGGATTTATCATTCATCACCTCGAGTTGAGTGCGTTCCCGAATTGGGTTGGCACGGACCAAAAGCGATACTTTGAATTTAACGGAGATCGACTCACGTTAAAGACGCCTCCACTTACGCTTTCAGGACGAGATCAAGTTCATCGCCTGATCTGGGAGCGCCTTAGTTAGTTCTTGCCGAGAGCGATGCGGGATTGTCTTTAAGGGGTTTCGAAAGGTTGTCTCGTACATAGTCTGTTGAGCGCTGTAAGTTCGAACATGATCTCCGCACCTAGCTTGTTGTTTTCAGGGTCGAGCAGCTCGAGCCTATCGATGAGGGTGACATATTCGGGACCGAGGGTTTTTCCCATTGTGTCAATTTTCTGAAGCAACTCATCGGCCAGTTTGATGTTCCTCTCCTCGTAGGCTCGCTCCATCTGCTCACTGAGGTCCTGTAAATCGGTCGCTCGCGCTTGCGGCCCTTTTCTTGCTGCTTGGGGCGGCTTACCGGCCACAAAAAGAAACGGCAGCCCCCA
>AF_2010_repII_A100DRAFT_1000196_pt1 | contig 10376 bp, 6 predicted proteins | sample AmaForreplIIA100_FD_9198 | JGI IMG/M metagenome (IMG submission 9198) | reverse complement strand
GGTCTTAAATACGAATTGATGCCTAAACTATCCAGCTCCTTTCGTTGAAGCGCTAGTTGTGCCGGTGCTCTAAAGCCTGTGATATATTAACCTCAGTGAATTGTAGGCATTGATACCGCAGATCTTGTTACCTTGCAATCGTGGGTCTTAGCAGTTCGTACGCTCGTAATGCATCGGTATCATTTAGCACCAGGACAATCTCCCTTGGAGTAAAGAACGCATCATGGACCTTTATACGGTTATTGTAAATGATATCTGATATTGAGGATATGAAGCTATAATATTTATTGCTAGTGTCACCTTCACTAGTTGGAGGTAGGGTAATCGTTATTTTGGATAGCCCCCCTTTTATGCTGCCATCAAATTTCTTGGAGCCAGATACAATGATATTTCTGATTTCTTGTATATCTTCCGCTAAAAGTCGAATTTGCTTGTCGGTCTGAAAGACATTATAATTATGGCTGATATCTTTGTCGAATATCTCGCCAAAGATATCAGACAACCGTTCGAATTTCGACTCGTTAAAATCAATATCCATCATGCTGCCAGTTAATGACATTCTCACTCCCTCGAAGATAGGGAATATGTCTCTCACGTTCGAACTATTTTCTGTACCTTCTTCTTTCTGCAACCCATCAACTATTCTTTTAATTGCTACGACTATCGTGCCTGTATTTACACTCGAAGCGGTCAGTCTCTCTACTTCGGGCTTTATTTTCTGCGCAAGGGCAGTATAATTGGCAATGCCTGAAAGAAGAGCTTGAAGATACAAATTATTGGAAGATAAAATCTCCTTTATAGCTTGTGGCACCGATACACTCCGGGAAAACATATAATTACATACTAATACGTATAATGTTGTATTAAAGCATTCGGTGTAGGAAAAATATATATAGTGTAATGCTCCTTACATAGTGTAAGGTGAAAATAAATTGAAAATAGACATTTGGAGTCCAAAATTTGGACGTAGTATACTTGAAGAGATTGACAGAGAATTTGCCGAAGCAGAAGATATGCTGAATGGGATATTCAGATCTGCTCACGAGGTAGGGCCAAACACATCAGAATACCCTTATTACTATGGATACCAGTTGACTGTAGGACCGGACGGTAAACCAAAGATTCGGGAATTTGGCAATGTTAGACCAGCTGCTAAAGGTTTGGTTGAGCAGAATGGAGTCAGACAACCACTCGTAGACACAGTTCTGAATGAAAAAGAAAACACGTTAACTGTCACAGCTGAAATGCCTGGAGTAGACAAAGAAAATATTCAGGTTAATTTAGCAGGTCGATATGTTACCATACATGCAGAAAAAGGGGACAAGAAATATCATGCCGACATCCCTGTAAAAGCTGAGGTAGGAGATTCTGCCAAGGCGGTTTACACAAACGGGATTCTGGAACTCAAAATAAAGTTGAAAGAAGCTTCAAAGCCGAAAGGCAAAGCGATAAAGGTCGATTAATGAGTAGAAAAAGAACCATAAACCCCTTTCTTTATTTTGAATAAGATTCTGAAAGTAAGTTTTGTGTGGTGAGATGGTAAAAATGGTTGATAACAAAAAGGTTGATCATGATAAGAAAATTTCACTAAAAATAGCAGAGACAAATCCAAAATTTGTTGGCAGAGGAATAGCACTAATAGATCCGAAAGTCATGGAAGATATGCAACTATCGACCGGTGATGTAATAGAGATCTCCGGAAGAAAAAAATCTTTTGTTCTTCTATGGTCTGGTCAATCAAGCGACTTTGGATCTGGATTAATTCGAATTGACGGATATGCCCGCAGCAACGTTGGTCTTGGGATAGACGATAAAGTAAGTATTCGGAAGGTTACTAACCTAGCGAAAGCCAATCAGGTCATCATCGCACCAGTGGAAGAATTGAATATCTTGGGTCTAGAAGATTACTTGCCAGAATTGCTTGAAGGTCGAGCTGTTGCTAAAGGAGATGTCATTCCTGTAAATATTATGGGAAGAAAAATTGGTTTCGTAATAACTAACACTTCTCCTCTTTCTACTGGTAACACTGCAATAGTCCTGGGCGCAAATACAGAGTATATTATAGGAGTAGCCAAGTTGGATGTCAAGGGTGGAGGAGTTCCGAGAATCACTTATGAGGACATAGGCGGCCTGAAAAATGAAATTCAAAAAGTTCGCGAAATGATTGAACTGCCTTTGCGTCATCCGGAAATCTTCGAAAGGATTGGCATAGAAGCTCCCAAAGGAGTTTTACTTTTTGGTCCTCCTGGAACAGGGAAAACCTTGTTGGCAAAGGCTGTAGCTAATGAAACTAATGCAAACTTTTATTCCATAGGTGGACCGGAAATCATGAGCAAGTTCTACGGAGAAAGTGAGGAACGTCTTAGAGAGACTTTTAAGCAGGCACAAGAAAACTCACCTTCGATAATTTTTATCGATGAGATAGATTCCATCGCTCCAAAAAGGGAAGAGGTTTCTGGTGACGTGGAAAAAAGGGTGGTATCACAGCTTTTGACTTTGATGGATGGTATCGAATCTAGGGGAAAACTCGTAGTAATAGGTGCCAGTAACAGGCCTAATGCTCTCGATCCTGCATTAAGACGTCCTGGCAGGTTCGATAGGGAAATCGAGATAGGAATACCAGATCAAGAAGGTAGATTAGAAATATTGCAAATTCACACCAGAGGAATGCCACTTACAGATGATGTAGAACTAGATGATCTATCTAAGATAACTCATGGGTTCGTAGGCGCTGACTTGGAGTCACTAAGCAAAGAAGCGGCCATGAGATCTTTACGTAGAATCCTCCCAGAAATTGATATGGAGGAAACTAAGATTCCGATTGAAGTATTAAATAAAATAAAAATCACGAACACCGACTTCCAAAATGCTCTGAAAGAAGTTCATCCTTCAGCTATGAGAGAAGTTCAAATTCAAAGACCAAATGTTAAATGGGACGAAATAGGTGGGTTAGATGAAGTCAAGGAAGAGCTTTCAGAAGCGATCGAATGGCCACTAAAACATGCAAATCTCTTCAGGCAGGCTGATGTGGTTCCGCCTAAAGGCCTCTTGCTCTACGGCCCGCCTGGGACAGGAAAAACAATGATTGCAAAAGCTGTTGCAACGACTTCCGAATCTAACTTTATCAGTGTGAAGGGGCCTGAACTTATCTCAAAATGGGTTGGAGAGTCAGAGAAGGGAGTTAGAGAGGTGTTTCGGAAAGCAAGGCAGGCTTCTCCTTGTATTGTGTTCTTTGATGAGTTAGATGCTATAGCCCCACGAAGGGGCGAATCCGACGATTCACACGTAACAGAGCGGGTGATAAGCCAATTGTTAACGGAGTTGGATGGTCTTGAGGACCTGAAGGGAGTGGTAGTGATAGGGGCAACGAACAGACCAGACATAATTGACGAAGCTTTGCTGAGACCTGGAAGATTTGATCGGATCTTGGAAATCCCAATGCCGAATAATGATGCAAGAAGACAGATTGTAAGCATTCATTTAAGAAAGAAGCCTCTCAATCCCGATGTCAACCTTAATGAGCTGGTTGAACTAACAGACAAATGTACAGGTGCCGATATTGCAGCAGCGATAAATGCCGCTGCAATGATATCTATTAAGGAACATCTATCAACCGCCAAGGATAGCAATGCCATAGGCGACGACACGAAAGAGCACAATTTAGATGACAAATTGAGGATTTCTATGGGAAATCTCAAAGCCGGATTACAAAAAGTGTTGAGAAAGGGTAAGACTATACGAAACTCTGATATTGCCTAGATGGGTCCGACTAATGCGGGAGGCTAAATGGTATGTTAGGAGTTAGATGCAGCCTCATATCCGTTTCCTAAAAGTAAGCGACTATAAATATGGATGTAGTAATTTGAATTAGGCAGGTTGAAGAATTTTCCTTCTTCAATGGAGACCGATTGCTGCAAACCATCCCTTTTTTTGGCTAAAATTAGGTAGTGGTGCTTAAGTTTATTGGTATATTTCTTTTGAATGCCTTGCAATTAAGTTCGTTAATATATTATTTATTGTACAAGTAATGTAGTGGAAATTATTGGTGATTACTTATTCTATAAAAGCATATATGTCTCTAATTTTATTACATAATGTATGAAAAACAACAAAGAATAAGGTGAATAAGTGATTGGTACTAGATAATAAGAAACTAATCGATACTCCGGTTCCCTGTAAACCGATTGAATGTGTCACTTGCAGAAATTATGATGCTAAAACAATATTCATATCAGATCCCACCAGTGGGGAGATAATATGCCAAAATTGTGGTCAAGTGGTTTCCGAAAGGACGACTCAGACACTGTCCGGAACGCTTGTTAACGGCTTAATGTCTAATAGTCCTGGAAGGTCGAGTATAGTGTCTTTAGCACATCACGATGGGGGCCTTGCAACAAGGATAGGGTTGAAGAATAAAGATGCTAGTGGGCACTTGTTAACTCAACCCAACTCTTCCAGATTTGGACGACTAAGGACNTGGGATGCAAGGTTATACGCCGATAACCCAAAGTATAGAAACCTACAACCAGCATTTAACAAGCTGCTTATATTGAAGGATAAGCTAGGTTTGTCAGATGCTGCAGTGGAACGGACAGCGTACATTTACAGGAAAGCGCAAGAAAATGGACTAGTTCAAGGCAGAACTGTTTCTGCTATTGTAGCCGCTATCATATATTGGGTATTTAAAGAGATGGAAGCTTTTAGGACATTAGGAGAGATCTCTGAAGCTAGTGACGTTAAGCGAAAAGAAATAGCAAAAGCTTTCAGAATTCTGGTATATAGATTGGACCTCCGAGTTCCAGCCATTGATCCTATGAAAAACTTAGCTAAAGTTGCTAACAAAGCAAATGTAAGTGAAAAAACAAAGCGTCAAGCCATCAGTATCATGTATTCTCTTATCAAAAAGGGAATCACTGCTGGAAAGGATCCTAGTAGCCTTGCAGCTACAGCACTCTACCTGGCTTCCAAGGATACCGGCGAAAATATTACTCAAAAGGATTTAGCTGCAGCTTCCGGAAAATCAGAAGTAACTGTAAGAATGCGACTCAAGGAGATAAGAAGATATTACCCGATTAAAGCAAAGAAGACTCCAGTTCTAGGATGATTAGTTATATTACAATTAATTTTCTTGGTGCTATAAGCACTAATCGGTATTAAAAAGGAAATTATGATTGTGGGATATTTTATTAACTGACAGCATCGTGACGGTTCATCCAAATATGTCCAAGCTACACCCACCAGTAATGATCGTCTAATTTGAGGAGTGGATGTATCTAAACACTCATGAGATTTAAGGCGGGAAGGTTTTGCAAACTTGTTTGAGGAATGGTGCGAATGCTAAAGTTCCCACGTTGGACAATTTTTATTCTACATTCTAGGGAGAGTGGAATCCATCGATGATAGAAATTCTTGACTGGCAGAGAGATCTGGCACAGATAAACCATATTTGAAACAAGGGTACAGTTTGCTTGATGTGTAATATAGTATTTTTCCTCACTCCCACTCATAACTGAAAATATAACGGGCTAATATTTGGGATGTGAACCTTCGCGGTTTGGACTAGATCACTATCAAGTATGAATTATAGACCTTCATTGTTGAAAAATCCAATTTTTATTCGATCTGGAATATCATAGTTATTATTGTTCTATCAGACATAACGCGAAGTTATCTTTTCAAAGTAAACAGTTTATCAGAAATATGCAGCTATTTCATTATTTTCTCCGTTCTATGGCCATCGAACGAATTTATTTGTCACGAGCTCTCTGATCCCAAGTGAAGGTGATTATTCGATCAGAGTTAGAATAATCCCCATGCATTAAATGTTCGGGATATGGGAATATATCAAATCTCTAGAAGGGTATCAAAAAATAAAATCCCTAATAGATACAGCGAATAATTGACTGAAAAGATACACTTTCTAGGATTAGCTATGAATGCGGTGTCACGCATTAGCAAACAGGGACATAAATTGGAACAACTTTAGTCAGAATTGTTCCCTTGACTTTTGGTTTAGATCGAGAATCGACCTCTCTCTTAATATATGGGCAAATTCTAGACAGTCAAAAATGAACTCAACAATTGTTATGTACATGCTAGCTTCCTTTGCCATTACCGTGATGATCGTACCGCTAATGGCATATGCAGAACCTCATCCGTTCAGACCGGTCACACCTATCGATCCAATAAAAGATAACTCAGTCTATACTTCGCACGAGTGGCATCCTTTTAGACATTGAGCTCGCAAAAGGTTGAATGGCAGCGAGCATAGACCGAGACTATCAAAACCAGTCCTCGAAATTGCGGTTGGAGTAATCAGACCTTCCTTCTGCATACTTTTTTTTAGGTAGAGATAAAATATTCATTGCGCAAACAGTGATTGTCTTTGCATTCTTTCCAAAACTAATTATCGTAAATCAATGCTACCGATACTCAAATATCTGCTGCAATATTTTCGTGACATCATACTTTATTAGCAAAATTATCATATTTTCTAGGATATCTCTAAAGTGTAGAGCTGCCTGCCATTACGTTCTATCAAGATAATGTGAGTTTAGGAGGCAGTGAACTGAAAATCTTTTCCCCCACACTTTATTTTACGCATGAAATTTGACCAACTAACTATCTACCTTCCTGGCTAACTAGCTTCTTAATCGAGTAAATTAAACTTACTTTTGCAGTAATCACTAGAAAATAACTGGTCATTACATAATTAAACTAAGTCAGGAATAAGGATCTTGAATACTTAGACGATCGTCAGTTATTTTGGCTTAAAAGCACCAAAATTATTGCACGCTTTCTTAACACTTTATTAGAGGAGTCACAAATAAAGGTCCAATTTTGTGATGGTCCCAAAGGATACAGGTTTATGGAATAAAGGCCTGTTTTTTCCGCAATACCTTTTTCTCATTTGCTTTGTATCGTTATTTGCCGTAAAGTCTAAAGCCAAAGACAATGACTGGTGAGAGTTGCTGCAATCTGGCCCCTATCGATCCATTCACCTCCCTAATGGGGCCAGATCTGTCTGTCTGTCTGAAAAAATAGGCCATTTGTCTTGGTTCTGGTTGTGGGGTTCTTCCAGCCAGGACCAAATTTGTTTTAAACTACCCGTGTCTACATTATGACAACCAACAATAACGACGCATTTCACATCCAGTGCTGATTGCAACGATTTCTGATATCCGGCGGTCTCACAGACGGCGGTTTGTTTGTTTAGTTATTTCTAATCTATATTGTGTAAATCTATATCAGTAAGTTCCATTTCGACTATGGTCGCTGATTGGTTTGCGATCCCCTCATGATTGTACTGTGTCTCTTTGTCCTGGCATTATATGCGCGAGGTGCAAGTCAGAATTCTATACCATGATTTTTGTAACTACGTGCCAAGTCAACAATTGACTTGATCGCCCTGAGGGTGGCTAGGAGTGCCATTAACATCAGAGCCTGCAAGCCATTGCTCAGCGTGCATTACGCCATTGATATCACACTTGGATATTCCTCCAGTTGTCGGATTTATCACGGGAGACATTAGATCGCCGTTGAAATTTGCGTGACCCAGGCCTAGAGTGTGACCTAACTCATGCATAGCTATTTGTTTTAATTGTGATGATGGAATATTGTTTCCGAATGCAGCCGTTGCTATAGTGACCACGGCATGATCTATGTAACCACTTGAATCAAAATAAGTAGAAGTCTGTCCTACAGTGTCTCCGAAGCTAGATGTAGTACCTATGCCACTATTACTATTTTGATTAGCTGCACTTCGAAATCCGACAATTATGTCAGCAGCGATGTTCTTTGATACCTGAACTAAATTCAATCCGTTTATAGTCTTCATCCATGCACTTGCCGCAGAATTCACTGCTTGTCGCTCCGCTTTAGTTCCTCCTATAACCTTGTAGCTTAATTGCCCATCCGTAGACTGCAGATTCCAGGCGCAACATAGTCGTAGGGAATGAACTGGTTGATGCAAGTGCTTTGTGTTCGTGCCATGCTTAGAGTGGTCAATACTAGGCGTCAAATTCTTACTACTATGATGATGTTTTGATTCTGCTCGAACTTCACTGACGAACCAGGGAAAATGAGATGAGACTAAGTTGAAGAGCGTTGAAGATGACAAGGAAATTAGTAAAATCAAGGCCGTGCTGCTAGCCTGAACTAAAACCAATAAAAGTATATTTCCTTGCTCTATAATATGGATTTTATAAAAAATTACTATAATCCCAATAGTGCGTCCACTTACATTAAATGATTCTTATATTCATTATTCATATTTCCTTACTACTACAATTTACTAGTAGAGCTATGAACGTAATAATTATTAAATTATTGCGACAGGTTGTAACCAGGAGAAAAAAGAACAGTGGAATAGCTTATTGTATTTACTTTGTGCGATATCTCATACCAGGCAAGTTGTTTAGATACGCGTACAAGTCATCTGCAGGTACTAAACCGAGAACAGTTCTCATTTTGTCGGTGTTGGCGTAGCTATATCGTATGTCACCTGGTCTAGGCTCGACATAGTTTGGTTCACAATTTAAGCCAAAAACTTTTATCATCATGTCCGCAAGCTCCTTAACCGTAGTAGATTTTCCTGTTCCAACATTAATCGCAGAAGCATTTGCAGACATCTTTCCTTTAAGTTCAATCGCTGTTAGTATCGCTTTGACAACGCTATCTACTGAAATAAAGTCCCGAATCTGACCGCCATCCCCAAAAATAATTGGAGGTGCATTAGAGGATAACCTTGCAGCAAATTTTGATATGACCCCTTCATTCCTTGATCTTACGCCTTCTCCAAATACGTTAAAGATTCTAAGTGACATAGCATTTTGAATTTTTCCAGTGTTTTTAAAGGAAGACACTAGAGCTTCTCCAGCTATTTTGCCTGCTCCATATGGTGACATTGGGTCGAATTGATGTTCTTCGGAAATTGGGGCATTTTTTGATTGGCCATAAACTGCAGAGGAGGATGCAAAAATGAAGTTCTCCACGTTTGCAAGTGAACAGGCTTCTAGGACGTTAAATGTACCTTTGATGTTCACGTCTATTGTGTCTCCAGGATTTCGAATTGACTCTTGAACTCCGTCTTTCGCAGCCAAATGAACACATGTATCAATATCTTCTCTCTTGGTGATGTCGATAACAGCCTCTTTGTTTCTAATATCTTCTATGTATATTGACACGTGATTCCCTATTTCATTTAATCTAACAAAATTTGACCTGCTCATGTGGCCGGTCTGGAGAGCGGTCTTGACTTGAGTCAAGAATCCTGAATCCGCATTGCTTAGGTTATCGATGATAATTACTTTGCAATCTCGTTTAGATAGTGTTTTAATAACGCGATGTCCTATGGATCCGGCAGCACCTGTCACCAGAATACTGTACATATGTTGAATCTAATTTTTCTAAACTGTCATATAATCAATCGCATGCTTTGATTTTGATTGGTCGTATATGGTCCTTTAAAGATGGTTCAACATCGAATTTGTCAAGTTCGAAAATTATAATATGCGCTAGATTCAGTCCTGTCTGAAGTTCTTGATTGAAGGGAAGGGAGGGTGAGGTCAACATACGTGCTTGGCATATAGTCAATTGAGGTTTGCCCCATAGGAAATGAAAAGCGCAAGTTCGAATTAAAATGAAAAGAAACAAATGAAAAGAAGTGGATGGATAAGTGTTTAGCAAATCTGCCGGCAAATTAACTCGGTCTTGATCTTATCAGTGGAATGGCAATAGGAATGGAACATTCTCTCCTGCTTTTGATTGAATTGAGGTAGCAGCGGATGCGCTTGTAGTGCCAGAAGTAATTGCTGGTGGATTTGATTGAGCTGAGGTAGCAGCGGATGTGCTTGTAGAGCCAGAAGTAATTGCTGGTGGATTTGATGCTAAATTGCTACTGGATGGAATCGTAACAGGCATGCTTGATTGAGCAGCGGATGCGCTTGTAGTGCCAGAAGTAATTGCNGGTGGATTTGATGCTAAATTGCTACTGGATGGAATCGTAACAAGAGTGTTTGATTCGAAGGGGCTAATTTGAGGTAGATTAGTATTTGATGGCTCAGATTCATTTTCGTTTGAAATATTACTATTATCAGTACTTGGATTTACATTTGTTGAGTGATTATGATGATTGTGATGGTCGACGTTATTCGCACTGTTGTTGGGATCAGGACTAGGTGTAGTATTCGAGCTTGCAACAGTATTATCTGGCGATGAATGGCTTGTAGTTGGAATAAGATTGTTGTTGTTGTTGTTGTTGTTGTTGTTGGTATTAACGTCGGTATTACTATTATCAGTACTTGGATTTACATTTGTTGAGTGATTATGATGATTGTGATGGTCGACGTTATTCGCACTGTTGTTGGGATCAGGAC
>AF_2010_repII_A100DRAFT_1000195_pt1 | contig 10378 bp, 10 predicted proteins | sample AmaForreplIIA100_FD_9198 | JGI IMG/M metagenome (IMG submission 9198) | reverse complement strand
TCTGATGCGAGGCAGGCAGGTTGTCTATCTCTAGCACCGAGAGTTTAAGTTTAAAAGGATTATGAGTCTCCAGCAGATAACAACTATAAGGCTAGATGCCCTATGTATAGCGTCTGTCCATACAACCAGGTGAGATTGCCAGCTTAATTCTAGATGCCGCAAAAGCGATCATCACCAAGAAGTAAAGCCAGATGACCAAGACGGAAGATAAGTAAAGCTAGATGGCTATTATAATGGTAAGCAGAAAGTTGTAATGTAAGTGACAATTGTGAAGATGCTGTCAGGGGCAGGAGATTGCAGTTTCGAACTTAAGTTGTTGGAACGCCCACCCACATGCTTTAGCGGAGGGAGGATGTCAGGTCGCACATTGCAATTCAATCTATCATTCCCTAAAGTTCCTGGAAAGTATTCTGCAGTCTTCTTTAATCCCGGTGAATACTTTCCAACCTGGTAGACGTTTATCGGATTTGTATTTATATATGCACCTTTCACGTTTATCGGTATTCCAGCACCTTGTGCTAAATCTGACGTCAAAGTACCAAGAACAAGTCCAAGATAAGCGTGAGAATAATAACCTTTCTGAATTAATATAGGCACTATTCTTGTTATGGTATTAGAGGAAGTTGCACACATACCTACTGGCAAGAGTCCTTCAGCTATAGGTATTGACGAAATTGCACATAGAATATACGTTGCCAACGAAGGTGATGATACCATCTCTGTTATTGATGGACAAAAGAATACTAAGATAAAAGATATTCCTGTTGGAGGATCTCCTTCGGTTATAGGATATTATTATAAGATATATTGGCAATAGTATTTTTAATATATGAAAATCCACGCTGTAGTGCCTATTATAATAGGCTTGGCTTTGATTATAAGTGCACCTGTAGTGTCAAAGACTGCTTATGCTCAAGCGACGATGCAGCCATCAAGCAACGGCGTCGAATCTGGCCAAAACTCCGCTGTAAAGGGCGTAACCGGAGCACTATTGAGCTCATTACACGAATCTTCTGGCGTAGGGCCAATCGGTGTACCTGCCCCAAATCTCATGATCCCAGCGTCTGCGATCGTAGGAAGCAATGTCAAATCTGGCCAAAACTCCGCTGTAAAGGGCGTAACCGGAGCACTATTGAGCTCATTACACGAATCTTCTGGCGTAGGAACGATCTGCAACCCCTCCGCTTTTGCTGCTCTTACCGCTCCCATCAGCCACATCAGCACCATACAAGGCAAGATATTTTTCGTAACAGCATTGCAGGAGTTCCATCGACACCACCATCACCAGTCAGCCACCAGTGATCACTAGGTAATAGGCATAGCCGATAACCCGGAATGGGAGCCGTCTCGCAATCCTCTTGGTCTCCTCTTTAATTCTATCAAAAGAAAATGTCTCCCGATCCATCAACAAGAGCCCCAATAACTTGTGAGAAACCGAATAATTGACAGTCTTCTTATCGGCATCATTATTAGAATACCATTTCTTTTCGAGCGCTGCTAACTCATCATGCATCTTTTGGAGTTCCCCTCTAGTTAAAGTCTCAGGGTGGTCAGCCTATTTTTAACTTAGATTGGATGTTTTTTTTGTTAAGAGATAGAATGCACGCGGATCCGCTAAATTATGAAAAGTCTTTCACTGCCGACATGCTACCATATAAGAATGGGATTATTAACTTAGCCAACGATCAAAGTAGGATAATTACTCATTACCTAGGTCATTCAGAAATTCAACAAGCATTTGAGTTATTCGGTCAGGGAGTAATATTTGATGAAAGACGTGGAACTGTTCATAAAATGGATGGTAGATTCCCGCGCGATCTTGTTGGTTATAGAAGATGGCATGGATTCATAAGGGCAACGGTTGTTATAGGCGAGGAATCTGATTTTTGGTTAAACGTCGATAGATATCTCTTACTTGCGTACTTCAATCAAAACTTCAGCCTCTTGACACTAAGAAAGATAATCCATTTGTAGATAAGGAGACCTTGGCAGAATACCAGTCAGACTGCATGTCGCTCGATCTGAAGAATTTGGATGAAGTACTTAGTGATTACTTTCCACAAAACAAGTGAAGGATGGAGGACCCAGCAACTTCCAACAATACTTAAGTAAGGAGTGGCGCTATGACCCAGAAAAAGACAAGCAAAGCAGTGAGTACCAATGCATGCCGAGCGAGAAACAAGAAAGGCTGCTAAGACAAAGAGAAAAAGCTGCTTAGATAAGTGTACCATCAGTAAGGTTATGCCATCAAAAGGTTAGTGATGTTGAGACCCGCGTCTTCGATAGTATCGTCATATACGTCCGCAAGTGGTTCAGGCATTTGGTAACTTTGATATTCGCTCGTGAACTTCTCCTAACATGGGATGACGAAACCCAGTCTGCAACTCAAATTCTTCCAGTATAGATTCGGCAACTCTAAGAGATTTTAATGCTTTATCATTTTCTTGCTTATTAGAGAATATCAAGCTTATATAGTAATTCTCTCTTGCTATTCCAACCTTATACTCCAGCGGCATCCGTGGGTATATACACCAAGGACCAAATGGTCTGAGGTCCCATGTTATTAATACTTCTATTTTCAACTTCATGCAAAAAATAACTCCAAAAATTCTAACAAGTAGGGGATTTCCAATTTTCTTGATACTTTTATAACTGAGTTAATCCTGTAACTACTACTATTATTCCACCAATTATTGAGGATATCGTACGAGTTGGAATCATCGTGGCCGATAGGTATCACATTCATTATTGGAATAATCGCGCTGGCAACCAGAGTAATAATCTGAAATTGACGAAACCTAAGCTTATTGTGTCGAGCCTTTGTACTGTGCCATTGAATTTGTTCGACAAGTCTTGCTTCCTTATAGTTTGTTGAATCTGACACCAAAACAGGTATNCTATAGGTTATGTCCTAATTCTTTGTACATTTTTTTAGCGGATTAGTTACTTACAATAGTTTTAATCAAATTAGATAGTGAATATACTACACCTAAAGCTGGCGTAATTTCGGTCCATTAGAATTTGTATCCAGAAGATAAGAGCCTGATAAATCATTGTTGAAGGATTTCAAAAGCCGATACAAATTCTTTTCACGAGCATAATATTGGGGCGTCATAAAGCTCCTTCATTGGAATGTTCAACCATTTTCCCTTCACACATTTACGTTAACCCGATTGGAAGCGTTTCAGCTCATACTTTTATAATTCCACACATATGGTATCATGGCATTGGAAGGAGAGCGCCCCGCTCCAAATAACAGTCAAGAGAATACTGTGTTTATCAGTTATGCTAGTGAGGACTTTCAACAAGCAGATAGACTTTACAAAGACTTAAAGCATGCTGGTCTGAATCCATGGATTGATAAACATAACCTTCTTCCAGGAAAGAACTGGGAAGATGAAATCGAAAATGCAATAGGGCAAAGTAGATATTTTATTCCATTATTTTCATCGACATCTGTCAAGAAAGTAGGAGTGGTACAAACAGAATTTAGGTTTGCCTTGGACGTTTTTAAAAGGTATCCGCCAGGGATGATTTTCTATATACCAGTTAGGTTGGATGACTGTAAAATTCCCTATAAGGAACTAAAGTCCATCCATCGTGCTGATTTATTCCCTATTAGTGACGATAATATTTGGAAAGAAGTAGTTAACCAAATTCTGCGAGCAATAGCAGTTACCCCTAAAACCGGTAAAGATGATTATAAGACAATAGGATTTGATTCATCTTTAGAAGTAACTACTCAAAACATAAAATCTACGCAAAAACTGATTTTGCAGTCATCATTATTCAAAGGAGAGAAAGAACTCTTCGTTGGTAGACGAGAATATCTAAATAAGAAAATTAAAAAAGCTATTAAATCTCCTGGTTCACGTGTATCTATAGTAGGACCAGGAGGTTCTGGTAAGAGTCAGCTAGCATACAAGGCAATACACCAGTATCAAAAGGAAGGAATATTCGATGTAGTAATCCCAATATATTTTGATTCGGGGTTGAAACCACTTTCTGAACTCATTTCTAATGTGGCTGAATACATTGGTATTCCCGTTAATGAATTTGATAAGTATGCTAACATAGAAGACCGTAAATCTATTGTGAGAAATGCATTAAATGGGAAAAGTCATCCATTGATATTTGCAGACAATTATGAAACAGTATCATATGAACTAAATGACAAGTCCAAGCAGCCATCACAAAACGCTATTGATATTAGCAACTTTCTTAATGATAACATACCAAAGAACACTTCAATTTTTCTAACAAGTAGGGAAAGATACAACAAACTTCCTAATGAAAAGCTGATTGATTTAGAAGGGTTAAGTGAAAGTGAAAGTATAGATTTGTTCAACGGATTGGTAGTAGCAGACAAGTTATTAAGAAATCCGAAGAATGAAAAAGTAAAAGGACTGATTCAGAATCTGCTTAAGCAAACTGGAGGACATCCACTATCAATTGAGCTTATTGCCAGGAATATCACAAGTGTGGAAGAACTTGAAGAATTGTCTGAGGGTCTGGGTACTCAGCAGGTTGATAGAACTGCATCCGATGAACGCTTTAAATCGTTAGAAGCTTGCTTTGGTTATACTTTAAATAAACTAAATAATGCTCTTAGAGAGTTATTACCAAAACTTACTCTCTTTAAATCTCCGTTTCCTATATCTGCAGCGGTTGAAATCTTTGGTGTAAAAAAAAGGCAACATAGTAAATCTCTACAATCGGAGCCTACTAACTAGAATCGAATCAAAAAATCCAGATTACTTGCTATATTATATACACCCAGCTTTGAGAAGTTATTTGCAAGACGTGTCAGATAAAAGCTTAGAGTTTGATTATGGAGACGCATTCTCTAAATATTATCAAAATTTTCTCTCAGAAACATATAATGAATGGGGTAAAGAAAACCATGTTTCAACGATAGCACGATTTAACATCATAGCAGAATCAGAATATAGTGACTTTGATGGAGCAATAAAATTAACTAACAATCGTGAAGTTGCGGCCGATATATCAAGACGCTTAGGTCTAATTTTCACAAACCTTGGCATTCTTTCTAAAGCATTTGAATATCATAGTAGAAGTCTAAGAATTGATGAGGAGCTAAATGATAGGGTGGGGATGGCAAAAGACTACAGGAACATAGGTTATATACTTGGCTACATAGGTAAGCGTCAAGAGGCACTAGAAAGCCATAACAATTCTTTGAAGATTGATGAGGAGCTAAATGATAGAGTGGGGATGGCAAAAGACTACATGCATATAGGTATTGTACTTGACGACATGGGTAAGTCCCAAGAAGGATTAGAAAGTCATAACAAGGCTCTGAAGATATACGAGGAGCTAAATGATAGAGTGGGGATGGCAAACATTTATCACAATATGAGTTTCGTACTTTCCAAGACAAGCAAGGATGAAGCACTAGAGTCTCTTTCTGATGCCCTTACAACACTTCAACAATTTGAGAGAGAATGGTTATCGTCATCCCTATATGGAGAAGGTTAAGAGGAGGATTTTCGATTTGGGAGGAAAAGGTAGCACAATGAATGGAATCTTTCATTAGATATCTTCAAATTATATGAAGTACGTATTGTAATACATTCTCACCCATGTCGGGTAGCGCGCCTTTAGTTTCAAAATCCTGACTGATTTCATTTCCCAGAATTATTACTAAACGGGGTCATGGACAGAAGATCAGTTAGGAGAGTATCTCAGCAGCTGAAAATACTTCGTAGCATTGACGCTATTAGGCAGCAACCCGGTCAAGATAATGTTGTGATCTAGGTCACTCACCTATGAGAACTGAAATTAATTGTCTGATCCATAGGACGGTTTACAGAAATTATACTTCTAGTAACTTACTCAAAAGACTTTGAATTATACCATCGCTGGGCAGGAGGAACTGGTGGAGAATTAATGGCATATATCGTAACAAAGTCGAACTTTATACCACATTTGAACGAGTGTCGGTGCCTGCCAATGAGCTTCTAGCAGTTGATTTTATGGAATCAATACTGTTGTAGAGTTCTAACCCAAAATCACGCAGCATTAGCCGAGATTTATTATTATCTGGTATATTTTTCACTCTAAAGTAATCATCGCCATCATAGAATATCGCAAAAAGACCAGAAATGGCGGCACCTGCAAATATGGACTTGAGATTTCGGTTATTATCAAGTAAAGTTTTCAGAGCATGTATACCTTCTTTCTGTTTCTTCCGATTGAGTCTTATTCTTCCTATGTCCATGAACTCGTCATTACGATTTCGCGCTTCTGGGGTAATATTTAGTTCGTTCATTAGTTGTTTTCCAGGTAGCTTTATACTTCTAGTACAATCACAGAATTCACACTCCATAGTACATTGATCTCTAAAGCGTGCATCTTTTACTTCTGAGACATTTTCAAAGTATTGATTTAACACTGGAATCTCCACTGCCATCGGGTATAGTCCTCCTTCTAAGCAATAGCAGATTTCGATAAATTGTACTACATTATTTTCATCTATAGTGGCTTCTCTTAATGCAGCCTGCATCCCTTCGTAGAATACTTTTCCTCTAGCCAAAGTGCCTGACTTTATATCCTCGGCCAACCTGTCTTTTTTATTTGGATTTAATTGACATTTAACGAGATAGCGCACACAGTAGATTAATCATAAAGATCATTTTAAGTATCAAGTTATCTTGTTAGGCACTTTCCACATCGCCCATATCCCAACATTTTTCACATAAACTAATACAGCGATTCTCATCCTCCAGACGAAAAGGTTCTAAACATAGACCGCAAACATACGTCTTTTTGTTGGTCACTCTTGTAACACCCATTTAAGAACATCACGCTAGCCAATCCGGTATTGGAATTTCAGACTGTTTTGTTCCTTCTTGATATGTTCATTTATTTCTTGCAACTTCTTTCTAACATCCTCTATTGTTTTCATCCGAAAAATCATCTGCAATTTCTGTATCGAAGTTCAAAGGTCTCGAAATAACCATCACCTATTGTCTTCAAGTCTTCTGCCTTACTTGCGTGGCTATGTCCACTTTAAACATTTGTATTAAGAAATCAAGAGTTCTCAGAGGTTTTCACGCATGCGATTCTAGCGGTCGTAGAAACATATTGTCCTGGGATTAATTCTGACAGCGCTAGATGTGGTCGCGTTTCAGAGCGTTAGATTTGGTTAAACTGTGACTTTTTGGTGTTTGTGAGTATTAGATCGGGTCGAATTGTGACGTTCCCAAGTTCTATCTGACATGGTTCCCAGCTCTTTAACGCTTCAACAACATCTACGTTAGATGAATTAGCAATTGAATTTGCAAGTGCTACAGCAACTCTTTTAACAGTAATTCTCATTTTCTTACACAGTTCATGTTCTTACAGACCTCACCGCTCAATGTCAATTGATGCCTTCGGAAATGATTCTAAACCTTCATTCGCCTTCGAAGTCAATAACAGCTCGTGTCGTAGCTCCTCTGTGAGTGCTTGGGACTCTTCGGGTCTTCCCATAAATTGAGCCCTAGTATTTTGAAATGCAGTAAATCTCCATTCACCGCCGAGTCTCACAACAACAGCTATCCTGTATCCTTAGTCAAGAGATTGTGTAGCGCTAACTAGGTGATTGTGACTTACATAAGATAATGCATTCGTAGATGAATGCTTAATTGAATTTCATCCTCAAATGCCATTCCACAATGACGACAATGGTAAATTCCTAGCTGTTCACCGTGCTCTCTTTTTAGAATTACGATTTTATTTTCTTCTTTTTCATCCTGTATTACTACATAGTCATGAATACTTCTCTTGATAACAATATCCTTCACCATACGCTCAATTCTTCGTAAGTCACTCTTATCATCACTATCCAAAGTAATAATATTATGATTGTTATCAATCCTAGGGCTAATATATTTAGCATCATATCCAACATTTTTGTGGGTTGTCAAATTATGGTGATGTCTATACTCTCTATTAATATCATGGATAATGACGGACTTGAATCTCGCAGGAAGAAGATTTACTCTGGTATGTACTTATTGTTATTTCTCTTATCTCTTTACGCTCACCAAAATATGCGCCTACTCTAACATATCCGGCTGAAAAATATTATCGAGCGGTTATCTATTTTCATATTGTTTAGGATTCATTAGTTGTTGTTGATGACCTGCTGGCTTTTTTACCTAGAGATCTTTTTGATAGCGAGTCTTCCTCCATATCATCAGCTCCTTTTTCATTTATAGTAAATCTAGTAACAGAATATGGATGATATGGCGAATCCATCATCTTTGCTACCCTGTTCTCTCCAGACTTTCTAAGGTATATCCTATAAGTCGAAGAAAAAGTGGAACAAAAGTGAGGAGAAAACCATGTAGATTATGATGTTCTACAAGCGCTCCTTCACTAATTGTGCGAAGTAGAATTAGGACGAGAGGTAAATTTCCTTAACTAGGATAACTGGTAATATAAAACATAAACAACTACGATACTATTTCATAATACTCATGAATCTCTTCGAATGCCTTTATTTCTTCATTAGGCTTAACTAATATCGTTCTGAGGTTAAACTGGTCTTGAATTTTGTTCTTAGTATGTGATGATACTAATATCTGATTTCCAATCGCCTTACCTTCTAACCTACTAGCCAGATTTACATGGGTGCCTATAGCGGTAAATTCATTTCTTTTTTCGGTAGGTAAATAACCTACGAGAGCATATCCTGTGTTTATCCCGCATTTAATGTCTATAGAGATAGCATCACCGCCAATTTTCTTTTTCCATATGTCAACCCATTCTTTTTTAGTTTTTTCAAAGGAATCCTTCAATTCTATTGCAGCATTAACAGCATCTACTGCATGCTTATTCTCATCCCCGTCTTTGCTGTGAAACCCAAAGAAAGCCATTATTCCATCTCCAATAAATTTATCCAATACCCCATTATACTTGTGAATAATGTTAGTCGCGTGGGTATAGTATTCTTTTAGGAATTCAACAACTAAAACAGGATGTGCCTTAAGACTTTCACACACGGCAGAGAAACCACTGAGATCCCAAAAAACAATGGTCAAAATTTTGTTATGAACCCTCAATAAATCTGGATCTGCAATTCGTATTAGTGTATTTGAATCAAAATGTCTCTCTAATGCCGACCGGATGGCATGAACTTCAGAAGGATTGTTGAGACTAAAAACCGAGTCTAATAACTCTAATCTTTCAGAGTTAGTAAGAGACTCTTCATGTTTTGGTATTACGACGATTGTTCCTCTCTCTGATGGATGTAACGTACAAAAGTAGGGTATATTCCCAATATTAGGTCCAACGGTCACGGTAGCTAAACTTCCAGCTGAAATAGGGCCTGTGTTAAACACACGTCCGGTTACTTGGTTCTCTGGTTCTCCTGAAGTTAACGAATGAGGAACAGTGTCTCGATTAATCCAAGTTAATGTTTGTCTGGGAAGTAATGTAACGAATCTAGGTTCAAAATATCTTTTCGTACCACGGGGAATAATTATCGCCTTATTTCCGATTTTATCAGAAGTCATCTGATTATCCGCACCAGATTATGCTAACCGTAAGGAAATAACTATGCTAGGTTATGAATCTTATCGTCAGATGCCTTACTAAGCTTTCCAAAGTATGGATTAGGTGGAAATGCTGCAGAAGAAACCTTCTATCCAGTAGGAATGACAGATTCAAACGGAAAGAATCTAACTGGAGGAGTAAACTATACTATTCACTTCAAACCTTCACCGATTCCTCCAGTCAATAAATTAGGATTTTGGTCTGTTACAATGTACAACAGCACACAACGCTTGGAATAAACCGTTACTGGATTGGGGCAGATACACCGGGAATAACGTACAATAAGGATGGTTCACTTGATATATACATACAACCTCAGAGTCCAGGACAGGCAAAACATAACAATTGGCTACCATCTTCCACTACCAATCAACCATTCAGTATGATTTTGCGTTTGTATTGGCCTAACCAACCACAGGCGCTTAACGGAACATGGTCACCACCACCAATACAGCGCGTCAATGCAACTGGATAGTCAATAAGAAATAAGGTCCAACGTTAGGAAATTCAGGTGATACTGAAACATCCTACTCCCCCGGTTTTATTTTGTCGTGCCTAGCAACTGACCAAGATGAATAAGGCATAGTAAGCAATGTTAACTGAGAACCGAAAGGTTTATCGTTTCTCACGGGCATGTGTCCATCCAGCACAATAGTTATAGCTGTAGCCACTGGGACAAGTCTTTCCGGGGTTGGCAATTGCATTTTGATACCCTGTATCATCCTGATTTAATCAGACAGTCCTCTCACGATTCCTTGCACAGTTCTATATGAAATCTTAAATCCAGTCTTGAGAAACGCTAGAAACTGGATAT
>AF_2010_repII_A100DRAFT_1000194_pt1 | contig 10411 bp, 9 predicted proteins | sample AmaForreplIIA100_FD_9198 | JGI IMG/M metagenome (IMG submission 9198) | reverse complement strand
GCGAGTAGGATGAACGCTGTTACAGCGGTTGTAACTCGTACGTTAGACGATTTTTTCATTAATTTAGCAGTTCGTTAGTATTAGATAAGTGTAACGGTAAAATGATCTATGAGGGAGGGATTTATCTTATACCATTAACATCTATTTAGTGCTTTCCCGAAGAAACATTTAAGTCAACCAAAGCGAACCAGTTTGAATTCGTTACGGCATGCTTTTGCAAAACTCCATCAATCGTAACGAAAATCGTGGAAGGGCCTTTCAGCTCTGGGATTCTTAAAGTCAATGGTCCAGGAGCAGGAAATTGTTTGTCCATAGAAATTTTGATGCTTCCAGTTGTTGGATCAGCCTTGATGTTATCAATAGTTGCAAGCCCTGTCATGTTCGAAATATTGTATCTATTCTCACTAATGTTTATCTTCATATTCATCGTTCTAAAATCTACCACGAAGCAGCTATAGAATACGACCTTAGACTCAAGAACAGGATTTAGCGTAACCAAAAAAAGGTGCTTTCCCCGGATTTCAGAATGGGTATTGTTCTATTCGTGACTGAATCTATCTGAGCTGCAGTTCTGTTGTGTGCCGATGCATAAATCGATAGGTCGTAGATATCAAATGAACCGACATTGTTCACAGAACCTATCAAAGTATCATTAAGAAAGGGTATGTTGCTATAGTCCAACCTCACGACATCATGATACGGGACGCTTACAGCCTTTTGTTGATATACGTATGGTTTACTCATTATCTTCACATCAGAGCCATAAGGAATCTTGGGTTTTCTCTCAATGTAGTGAAAACATTTAAAGTATAGTATTCGGAAAATCGGTCCCTAGAATAAGTCTGATCTCAGCTCACTCGAGACTTTCTTGAATAGCCGAAACCTAGAAAAATCTGTGAAGAATTATAAGAAAGTTCCAGAACCAGGAGCTTCTCAACTTTTCCAAATTACTGAGAGATTGAGAAATTGAAGCGACCAGGGCAGTTCTTAGATATATTAAGTGGAGGTACTGTATTATAGCCGCGATTCGTCCGGTAGTTGGATGAAATGAAAGTACTAGTCACAGGGGGAGCCGGATTCATAGGCTCCAATATTGCCAATACCATATCTCTAGAGAGTGGTACGCAGGTCATAGTTTTTGACGATTTGTCATTAGGTACACCAGCGAACTTAAGTCGCGCAGTCACGTTTGTGAGAGGGTCCGTGATGGATTTTGGTACAATCCTAAGTATCAGCAAGGGGTGTGATTACATTTTTCACTCGGCAGCGTTAAGCTCTTCCCCAATGTTCAAAAATGACCCTAGATTCGGAGTGGAAGTTAACACAACTGGATTCATGAATGTGATGGAATCTGCAAGAAGGAATGATATTAAAAAGGTAATATATGCATCATCTAGCTCGGTATACAACGGCCAACAGATCCCATTCAAAGAGACTCAAATCATTTCGCCGAAGACGTTCTATGAGGCATCATTTTATTGCAGGGAAGTCTTGGCAAGATCGTATTTTTCGGAATTTGGATTGAATTCGATTGGCCTAAGGTACTTCAGTGTCTATGGTCCTAACGAGCGACACAAGGGAATATTTGCTAATAATATTTCTCAATTTTTGTGGGAGATGAAAAAGGGAGAAGCTCCTATCATCTATGGAGATGGAACTCAAACTAGGGATTTTACATTTGTGGATGATGTTGTGAAAGCGAACATTCTGGCTGCGAAGGCTGAAGAACGAAGATTTGGTATCTACAATGTAGGTACTGGTTTTGAAACGTCATTTTCTGGGGTAGTGGAGATCATTAATCAGATTCTTGGCACGAAAATAAGTGCAATCTATATAGACAATCCAATCAAAAATTATATTCATCGGACTAAAGCAGACATTTCCCTCGCAGCTTCTGAACTGGGGTATCAGCCTATCTCGAAGACGCCTAAGGATGGAATTAAGACTTTGGAAAAATATTACCATGAATAAATAAATCAAGATAGTGACTCTAGGACTTTGGTCTTTTGCATCATTAGTGTACTCTAGCAGCAGCTGTATCGGAGAAGGCTTATCTAACGTAGTATGAACATGATCCTTATGTCATTCGAGAGCCTGGGTGATTATATCGAGGCCCTGGAACGAGCTGGGGAATTGAAACGTGTAACTACTACAGTAAACCCAGAGCTAGAAATCGCTGAAATATTGCGTAGGTTGATGTATGCCAAAGATCAACCGGCAGTACTTTTTGAAAGAGTCGACGGCTTTGATATCCCTGTACTTGGAAATGCTTTCGGGACAAATAGGCGATTGCAAATAGCGTTGGGCCTAGAAGACTTTACTGAAATAGGGAATCGCATAGTTGACTTGACAAGACTTACTCTTCCTTCAGGTGTGCTCAATAAACTTAAAATGTTGCCAAAATTGTCAGGTATCTCCGAGTACGCTCCCAAACAAGTGGACTCAGGTCCTGTAAAGGAAGTAACTGAAACTCGGTATGCAGATCTTGAGAGCCTACCAAATCTTAAATCCTTTCCACAAGACGCTGGCAAGTTTATCACTTTTGGCTTAACAGTTACTCGACATCCAAATACAGGAATCAGGAATCTAGGTGTTTATAGAATTCAAATTATTAGTGATAAGAAGGCATTGATGCACTGGCAGATACACAAAAGAGGTGCTCAACATTACGAAATAAAGAAGGAATCTGGAGGTCCTATAGAAGTAGCAATAATCATAGGTGCGGATCCTGCAACTGTTCTTGCTGCTGTAACACCGGTCCCAGAAGGAATGGACAAATTCTTCTTTTCGGGCATAATGAGAGAGAAAGGAGTGAAGCTTGTCAAATGCAATACGGTTGACTTGGAAGTCCCTGCTAATTCTGAAATCATTTTAGAAGGATACGTGGATCCAAATGACCTTCGGTTGGAAGGCCCATTCGGTGACCATACTGGGTACTATACCCCTCCTGAACCATTTCCTACGTTTACGCTCACAGCAATAATGAAACGAAAAAAGCCAACTTATCTCACTACTGTTGTAGGAAAGCCAGTTTTAGAAGATGCGTATATCGGTAAGGTTGCCGAACGGTCATTTTTGCCTTTAATTCAGCTCCTTCAACCTGAAGTAGTTGACTTTACGATGCCAGCAGCTGGGTGGTTTCAAGGGCTTGCGATTATCTCTATAAAGAAACGATATCCAGGACAAGCAAAAAAAGTTATGATGGGATTGTGGGGCACGGGTCAGCTTTCATTAACAAAAATATTTGTAGTAGTTGATCACGACATCGACATACACAAAATAGATGAGGTAATATGGGCCGTCACTACTAGAGTCGACCCCAGGAGAGACATCGTTATAATCGACAACACACCAACTGACACACTAGATCCCGCATCACCTTTGACAAATTTAGGCTCAAAACTGGGGATCGATGCCACTACCAAATGGCGAGAGGAAGGCTACACCAGAGAAATCCAACAACTAGCGACCGTAGATGACAGGACAAAGGCAATCGTTGAAGAGAAATGGAAGGCTTACGGATTTCTTTGAAGCCTTATTGTATCAGGTCACCAATCAAACGGAAGCTGATTTTTTATTCGCTTCTTCAATTGCTATTAGAGTAACAGTGGACTTGATGTCAGAAATTTTCTTGAGATGCCACTTGATGGTCTCCTTAAGTTCCTCCACGCTTCCTTGGTTCAACTTTATCAACACATCATAAGCTCCATGAATATCCTCAACCTCCAATATACCAGGTAGTTGGTGTAGCTCTCTTATAACAACCTCTTTTTGATTTGTGTCGCAATTGATTAATACATAAGCTGTAGGCATTGCTCGTTTGGTTCAGAATATGCCAATGGGACTAATTAAGCATTGGCTTCAGACTCAATGGTTGTAAGGAGACGAGACCGAAGACATAGTTCAACCACGAGTACTAAACGTCGAACATGGCGCCATTTCGTAGCAATGTTCTACTTCCGACTTATTACTCAAATTTATTCGATCACCCATTGATATTAATTTAAGTATCTCTCATAGAATACTCCACCTTACGTTTCAGGCTGCAGGGTACAGGTATAGGCTGTTAGCTCTCTTCTTGAACGACTTCAACTCCTGAATCTTGGATCTTTTCTATTGTAGGATAAAAGGCATTTAAATCCCGGGTTCTGTATTCTTCAACCCATCTGAACTTTCGCTGGAGTGTGGATGTGTATATTTTTTTCCAATTGAGATCTACATGCACCATCCATGCCTTCATGACACGAGGGTCTATATAATTCCTCAGCGAGGTACCAAGGTTGTAATCTCGAGTGTTCTTTTGAAGCTTTAGTTGCATCTGAACCTTATCTAGTCGCTCCTCCATTCTGCTTTTCTGAGTCTCAGTTTTCCACTTGTGCTCTTGGATATCCCACTGTATCCGTTCGATCGTTTCTTGCTTTTTCAGCAGCGATTGTTCGTACCTTTCGATGGCTTTCTTACTCGCAGGATTATTTGGATCAATCCCCTTCTTGTGATTNCAGGTCACTGCTGCTTTCAAGTTTGCCATTTTAGCTACGTAAACTTTCGCAGCTTCAGTAGAACTCTCCGTTATTTTTATAGGTGGCTTCGCAAGAGCTTCTTTTACTGCTTTTGTGGTTGTGAATGTTCTGAAAACCTTGGCAGTTAAACCAGGTACTTGTTTTGGATCAATACTTCTAAGAAATGAATTTACCTTGCTGGAGGTGATTCCATCAAAAATCTGAGAGTTAGATTCCTTGTCTTTCATAAATATCTTTAAATTCTCATAAAGTCCCCTAGTGTCTTCTGAATCGACCTTGAGGGTTTTTTGCCACGGGACACTGTCTTTGCCGAGGAAATTAAATTCTATAAATCTACCTTCGCCATCCTGCGGGAACCTGATGTGTTCTACTCTCAAGGTTGATGCCCCCACTGTGTCTGACTCCTCAGGATCTTTTTCGTCGCCAACTCGCATAGATAATTTGAAGATCAGATATGCAACTGTGGCAATTTTCCTTTTATTAATATCAGAAGATTTAAGCATTCTATGGATAATCTCCTTTTGTACTTTTTTGATGTGCTTTCCTAGCTTGTCAGCCTTGTCGTACTTTTCTTTCTCGTTATTTTGTTTTAGGATGGCCGAATCATGCAGCCAAACGTATTTGCGTTTGCCTGTTAATTTTTCCGTCCACGTTGCAAGCCAAGTTGAAAAATGATCATGGACAGTGCGCTGCCAATTTCCTTGAGGAATTGAAGCCTCTTCACCCAGATTGAGTATGACATCTTCTGCCACAATGCGTGGCTTCCACCTTCCCCGTAACGGATGCTGACCTCTACCCATAAACAAACCTGGTGGTTCCACTAACCAATTGGCAATGTCTACTTCGGTGCCATCGACTACTGCCTTCGCATATGTTGCTTTGAGTTTTTCTTTCTCTAAGCGCTTTGCGATTCTCAAAGTCCTCTTTTCCTCCCTTGGTAGACTTCTCACCCTTTGTTGTTCTATTTCTCGTAGGTGCTTTTCATGATCAATTAATCGAAAAGCTTCGGAAAAATCGATCGCTTTTATGTTATTGACAGATTGCAAATCTTCAGGAAGTAATTTCTTCAGGTCGCTCAAGAAATTAATTTGAAAAACCGGGTCGTTAACATAGTGAGTATCCTTTTTCTTTGCCCAAGCATACACCAACTCCTCCTGATTTGGATTGAGGGAAAATTTCCTGACGCCGATAGAAATCGTTAATCCTTTAGGCTGATAAGAAGGGGGAAATGCTACGCCATTATGTTGTAGCGTACGCCATTTTCCACTCAAAACTGTAGAAGTCTTTGAGGCCGATTCCATCGGATCTAACACACAAAGGACCAAATCACTATTCTTAAACCTTACCCAGTGGATTTGAATTATCTAATTTAAGAGGCCCAGCATGATTGGCTAGATGATTCTCAAAAACCCTTAGAGTGAAAGTTGGCGGCAGAAGTGGATGTCTACGAAGTAAGTTTATAATGGAAATGTAGGTGGGTAGATTTATCTTCGATACCCGGTTCTCATAACGAGATTTGCTAGAAACCTTTTTTGTGATTAACAATATAAGAATGGCCCTTTGTTTAACGATAATATCTAAATGATCATTCTTTCCGACCAGAATGGTATCAATGAGTTTGATATCTGAATTGGTCTAATTTGATTAGGTCATGGTATGTTCCAAACTCATTGGGTTCAATCTCATCCAACCTGGAGCATGATTCTAATCCCTCCCGGTCGAACACTTTTACGAGTTGGTAAAGCGTGGTTCGCTGAGCAGCAGTCCTACCCATTTCGAGTATTAGTGAATTTAGATATTGAGGTTTCATAAATTGACCATATTGTGCCCCAGCAGCTGTCGATATACTCTCGTTCATTAGAGTCCCACCAAGATCATTTGCACCGGCATCCAACAATAACTGGGACATTCGAGGCCCCTCCTTTACCCAAGATACTTGAATGTTATCTATTAAACCGTTTAACATGATTCTCGCAATGGCGTGCATTTTCAACACCTCGTCTCCACTTGGACCTGGCCTCATAGCTTTTATCGTGTTCTGACGACTACCATTTTGCCTTGCTTTTCGATACATGGGGGCTTCACTATGTACAAAGCTAAGTGGCACAAATTCGGTAAAGCCGTGTGTACTCTTCTGAATTTCCCTCAATATTTCAATATGTTTGGCTTTATCAAGTGAAGATTCCACATGGCCATACATAATCGTGGATGTAGTAGGAATATTCAACGAATGAGCAGTTTTGATAACCTTAATCCAATCTCTCGCACTAATTCTGCCAGGGGAAATTAAGTTGCGCAATTTTTGATCGAGAATTTCAGCCGCAGTACCTGGAAGGGTTCCAACTCCCGCTTCTTTCAACCACTTCAAATATTCACTGACAGAAACCTCGGAGCGATTTGCTCCATAAAGAACCTCCTCAGGGGAGAAAGCATGAATGTGTATCTCAGGGATTTCTTTCTTTATCGCCTGGCAGATGTCAATATATAAGGATCCATCCATTTTTGGAGGTAACCCTGCCTGTATACATATCTCGGTTGCGCCTAGTTTCCACGCTTCTTTGGCTCTTTTGAGAATCTCTTCAATGGGTAAGAAATAACCTTCTTCTTGCCTAAAATCTCTACTGAATGCACAGAAACCACAGCGTTTGATGCATACATTCGTAAAATTTATGTTCCGGTTTACAACATACGTAACTTTTTCCCCTACTGCTCTTCTTCTCAATTCATCAGCTATGGCCAATACGACTTTCATCTCGAGCCCCTTTGCCTGAAATAGTTCAACCCCTCTCTGGACAGAGATCTCCTTTTCACTGAGAGCCAGGTCTAGAGTTTCAGAGATATAAGGGTCAATATGCCTTAGAATCGAATCCAGTGTCACATCAAGTACTCCTCCTGGACGAGGCCAAATTCGTCACAAATCGGCTCAACAAAACGCATAAGTTCTTGGGAAATAAATGAATTATTAGATATATACTCAGGGTAAATTGGAAGCCTTGCTCGTAGGGAGTATCCAGCTTTCCTTGTGATTTCATCGATGGTCGAAATAGCAGGCCAGGGAAAATCAGGATTGACATGGTCAATCGTAACGGGGGATATGCCCCCCCAATCGTTGATACCCGCATCCAAATAGTTTCCAAAATGATTGGGATTAAGGTTAGGTGGAACTTGGATATTCATTTCTCTCAAAATAATTCTGGCAATCGCTACTGTCAACAGGAAAAAGTCGAATGCCGGTGGTTGAACGCCTTCCATCTGCGTCCCTTCTTTGGGTGTAAAGTTTTGTATTATGACCTCTTGAATATGCCCATATTTCCTGTTAATTTCTTTGATTATGAACAAAGAGTCAATAATATCTTCAGGTTCTTCTCCTATACCAACGAGCAAACCAGTCGTAATCGGGATTCTCAATTCTCCTGCACTTTCTAAGGTCCTCACCCTTACCTTGGGACTCTTGCTTGGAGCCTTCTCGTGAGCCCTACCTCTTTCCATCAATCTTTCGCTGGAAGATTCCAACATCACACCTAAACTGACATTAGTATGTCTCAGCAGTGACATTTCCTTTTTTGTCAAACTGCCAGCATTTGTATGCGGTAGGAGACCCGTATTCTGCAATATCATTTCGCTCATCTCGCTTATGTATTCTACTGTTGATGAATGTCCGTGTGAGTGTAACCACGATCGGACTTGCGGATATCTCTGCTCTGGCCTTTCTCCGGTGACAAGAAGTGCCTCTGTGCATCTAAATTTTTTGCCGCTCTTGGCCAATTGAAGTATTTCTGAAGGGCCCATCATTGAGACTAATTTATCCCATGGTTCTTTTCGGTATGTACAATAAGAACAAAAATCACGACACAAATTTATCAAATTGAAGAATATTTTCCTTGAATAAGTAATAGTGCTAGGTTTGGAATTATCCCTAATCTGTTTAGCAGTTGACAGGATTTCTTTGAAATCTTGAGATAAAAATAAATCCAAAGCCTCATTTTTGCATAAATCTCGACCCTCTAAACTCTTATTCAGCGACTCGACCTCACAGGAATTATGCCTAGTACTAAGCAAATATCTCAGCTTGTTAAATTAGTTCATTATTAATAAAGAGTTAGAGCAATGTTTCTCACCCTAGTGGGTGTTGATGTTCTCGTACCGTATAGTGTCTATTTCTCCATGTGACTGCTCCAGGTTTATTCGCATCTATGATTGAAGATATAAATGAAAATGAGATAATGACTGCGGCTATAGGGGAGGCAATTGCATATATTGGATTCTGCCGCAAGGCAAGTTTTGAGTGCAAAACATTACTCAAAATCATCAAGCCTGTAGTCAGACTTGAGGAAATGAAGAGAACGTAACTTATCAGATCCCCATATTGGAGGAGTAACCAGCAAGAATATGGGAGCACAATAAAAGGTACTACCAACAAGAAGAAAACTGCGGTTACCATTAGACCTGTTTTCATGCTGTGTTGACTATATAGTGGAATCATCAACCTTCTCAGGCCTTGCCAAAGAGAGTCCAAATCTCTCGCCCAGATTGCGGTGATTTCTCCTTCCCCCCTGACCATTCTTAGCTTGAATCTTGCCTCCTTAACCTTAGCCCCGAGAGCCCCGTCTTCGATTAACTCTTCTTTGACTCCCATATGTGTGCCCACTTTCTCATACACAGTTTTGGAAATAATGAAAAAACTGCCAAAAAAATATCCGATCTTAGTGTCGGGATCATTAACCCTCAGTGCAGAAAACCGTGTGTGAAGAAAGGTTGAGAGCATTGGAATTGTAGCCTTGGTCCATCTATCGTAACAGAGTAACCTTGGCATAGCCGTTATCGCATCTAGGTTCTGGAGTAAAAAATGCTTCACAGCGATCAACATTAAAGAAGGCGAATGCTGTGTGTCAGCGTCTGTAAAAAGTAGCAAGTCTCCCGTAGCGTGTTTATAGCCTTGATAACATGCCCAATTCTTCCCGACCCACCCATCTGGCCTTGGACCAAGATCCACAAAGATAACTTTTTGATATTCTTTTGAGTATTGTGAGATTATATCCCCGGTATCATCGGAAGATGAATCGTTAATGGCTATTATCTCATAATTCGGATAATTTTGAACTAAAAGGGAGTCTAAACACTTGGAAATATACCTACCTTCGTTCCGAGCCGGCAGAATTACACTCACCTTGGGAAAGTGGTTAGAAAATGCGTCATTGAAGTGCTTCAGTTGGGGCGAGAGTCGATAAGATTTCATCAAGTACGACATCAAGTAAACCCATGTCCCACAGATCGCTAATATAATGGTGGAAAGTAGTTCATTGACCATAATCAGTGCAAGCCACATTTTTAGAGCCATATTTACCGAATCAACAAATATAGATTTTGTTCATTATCACCATGCCAACGTAAACGTTCTGACCTGAGTATGGTGTTTAAATCCGCTGAGCTTAATATGGTCGAAAGTCCCGCCTATTTGAGGCGCATAACGTGGCTTTAATCAGAGCAAAAAGTACTAAGTTTTAAACAATAACAATCTGTGTGCCTACATCCCAAAATCAATCCTGTCGATATCCATTTTTGATTCACGATAACCAGTAGTAAAGTACCTCATTTGTTCCTCAGGTGGTCAATGTAATGAGAAAAACACCTGGGCTGGTTCCCAATTTTTTACCTGAAAGTATTAAAGGGACTGCATACGGTTAGTCCACTATGCAAGAAACAAAATATGGACTGACTTTGCCCTTGGCGATAGCAATTGGTGTGATGATAGTAACTGCCGCATCAGCTGGATCGGTCCTTGCAGCAAGCAATGCGACGAACGCAGGTAATGCAACAAAAGCAGGTGGTGCAGCAGCAGGTAATGCAACAAAAGCAGGTGGTGCAGCAGCAGGTAATGCAACAAAAGCAGG
>AF_2010_repII_A100DRAFT_1000193_pt1 | contig 10413 bp, 7 predicted proteins | sample AmaForreplIIA100_FD_9198 | JGI IMG/M metagenome (IMG submission 9198) | reverse complement strand
CGATTAAACGAGAGCAGAATGTAGAAGGCTTACAGGATTTTTGCACACGCCACGGATTCACCGTAGAAGTCTACGATAGGAACGAGTTGAGAAGTGTGCCCGTACCAAATCCTTCCGAAACGGTTCAAAAATTTGAAGGCACCCCGAGTGTATCAGAAGCCTCATCGATTATGAGCGCCAAAGGCGATCTAATACTGCCAAAACAAAAATTTCCACCTGACCTCACGGTAGCTGTTTCCAGGGTTAGATTTGATTAATTTGAAAAAAGCGTTTCTGATTATTGATAGGGGAAGCCGAGAGCCTGAGGTGAGAGATGAACTGAAACAAGTATGCTCGATTGTCGGAAGGAAAGCGGGATACCATTACTCAGACTTCTGCTTTCTGGAAGTAATTCCTCCCTTCATAGATGAAGGCATAAGAAAGTGCAGAGAGAGTGGCGCAGAGTGCATCACGGTTGTGCCTTATTTCCTCTATCCGGGAATGAAATTAAAAGAGTCTGTAAGACAATGCGCAAGAATATGCCATTTACAGAAACTCAAAATGGTGATAACGAAGCCTCTAAGTTATCACTCAGTAATGGCACGTCTCATAATTGATAGAATCACTTCCCTGAAAAAGGAAAAAGGTATTCATTATGCAGACCTGGAGTGTGACATTCTAATAATAGGTCATGGGAGTAGCGACAAGAACGCTCGAGATGCATTTAGATACACTGTCAATGGATTAAGTTCACTTTACCGCGCAGTAAGATTTTGTTTTCTTGAGTTGGACGAACCTGACATACGGCAAGGAATCGAGTCCGTGCTACGCGGCGAGCCGAAGGTACTCATATTAATGCCATACTTTCTTCACAAGGGCGCCCATATAAAGAGAGATGTTATTGTTGAGGTGAACGAAGCTTTGAAAAAATACGGTTTTNAGAACGCATTCGTGACACGTCATCTCGGCGTGGATGAGAATTTAGTAAATCTTTTGATNGAACGAGCCAGGGAAGCGGAGCAGAAAAGAATTGGATTCGCATGATCTGTCCTCCGAAAGTGCAATGAAAAGAGGGATGTCTAAACGGGCATTTGATATTGAAAAGAACAGTCTCATGATAATTGACCTTGAAATATCCGATCATGATTATGACAGGCGAGAATGGGAAATTGTCAGAAGGGTTATCCATGCTACAGCAGATTTTGATTTTGCCACAACGGCAAGAATAATGATGCATAAAGATGCGATTGATTCAGCCTTTGATGCCTTCAAACGTAAATGTACCATTGTCGCAGACGTTGACATGGTTCTCTCTGGTTTGAATAAAAAATCGATCTTAGGTCTTGGGCTTGGGGCCGTCTGTCATGTGTCAGATAGTGAATTAATCGAATTGTCTGGTCGATTGAACAAAACAAGATCAGAGATGGCTATGCGCTATGCGGCGACTGAAATGAACGAAGGCATCGTTGTGATTGGTAACGCGCCAACTGCATTATTTGAAACTATAAAGATGATCAGAGAACAGGCTACCAGGCCTGCACTCGTAATAGGTGTACCTGTGGGGTTCGTCTCTGCTAGAGAGTCCAAAGAAGAACTATCGAGGACTGAAATTCCCTTCATTACTAACAAAGGCAGAAAAGGAGGAAGTTCCGTTGCTTCATCAATAATGAACGCTCTGATGCTTTTATTTACAGAGCAAAGAAAAACCGAGAACTTGCATAAAGCAAGATCATAAATCCAAGATGTCAGTTGGGGACAAGAAAGCTTAACTAGGGCCCCAAGGAAAAATCTCCGATTAATTGAAGGAAATAAGTACGCAGATTGAAATAAAGGGATCGCCAGAAAAAGTTTGGAAGCTATTGACGGATTTTGCCCACTTCCCAGACTGGAACCCCTTTATTCGGGAAATAATTGGAGAAGTCGTCGAAGGCGCAAAGCTAGAGATACATATTTCGACACCTAGTGGTAAAAATAGGGTCTATAGACCGATCCTAACAAAGGTCGAACCTAACCACGAGCTTCGGTGGTATGGCAAAGGGTTCCTGCCTGGCTTTTTGAATGGTGAGCGAATATTTACAATAGAAATACTTGATTCGACTCGTGTAAGGTTGATTCACCGGGAAATTTTCAGTGGTCTAGGGACATTCTTTGCTGGTGACCGCATGGAGCGAGAAATTCGTCACAGCCTAGAAGAAATGAACCTTGCATTGAAGCAAAGAGTAGAACATGATCGATGATGACTTCATTTTACACTTTTTATAATGCTACAGCTGCTATTCTGGGATTACCCCTTATTGTATTTCACGAAGCTATCGGCTAGACGACGTGCCAACCTTGAATCAGCAAAGTGAATGTGCATATATGATGCAAGACAGTTCTCTGCGACTAGTCCATCCTTCTCGCTATCAATGCCCTCGCCCTGTCTGAGGGCGTACGCAAATCTCGTATCAGACGCGAGATCTCGTATTTTCGAATAATGAAACTCATGTCCGTGAATATTCCCAATGCTGTTAAAGAAAGACGCATTACAATTAGCTTCAGTATAATTCAACGTTAATTTTTGGTCCATCACAGTGTCAGCTTCAAACAGGCCCACCATGCTGTGAGTTTTCATCTTACTGCTGTAGTCGTCNGCCTTATTAGCGGAACGGTTGTATGGGCAGGTAATGGACCTAGTAAGGTACATCAGTCCGCCGCACTCCGCATAGATTGGGACGCCGTCTTCTGCGGCTTTCAATATCGAATTCTTCATTGAATGATTTCTTGTCAATGGTTCAGCCATAACTTCGGGGAAGCCACCCCCAAGCATAATTCCAGAAATATCTCTGGGTAGTCCCCTATCATGAATAGGACTGAAGAATACAAGGTCTATTTCTTGCTTTCTAAGGGCATCAAAATTGTCAGCGTAATAGAAGTTGAATGATTCGTCTAGCGCTACTGCTATCTTCAGATCCCCGGGTGGCCTGTTCACACTCTTGCGCAGACTAGCTGAGTCACTAGGCTGATTACTTGCTGCTACTAACTTGTCTATGTTAATATAGTCAGCCACGTACTTTGCTGAACGAATCATCGACCGCTTTTTCGCCTCATCCAACTCTGAAGCCGGGATTAAGCCTAAGTGACGCTCTCCCATAGTGATTTCCTCGTTCCGCATTATCATACCTATGATAGGAATCCTGATTTTGCTCGAAAACGCTTCCTTGATGAAAGTTGCGTGCCTTTGCCCTGCAACGTTATTTAGAATAATTCCTCTGAATTTTAACAATTTATTGAAATGGATAAAACCAAAAGCTAAAGCAGCGATGGACCTTGCTGACTTTGCAGCGTCGATTACAAGAATGATAGGGGCGTCAAGGAGTCTAGCCACATGAGCTGTACTGCCAAAATCGTCCCTGCCCGATACACCGTCAAAAAGCCCCATCACTCCTTCGATCACTGCTATGTCGGCGTCGACACAGGATTCGCTGAACGAATCAAGTACGCCACCTGCACGCATCATCCATACGTCTAGGTTACGACATTGCCTTCCACTGATAAGAGAATGATAACTTACATCTATAAAGTCAGGTCCTATTTTGAAGGGCTGGACGCTGAATCCCTTTTTCTTAAGTGAATAAATAACTGCTCCTGAAACTGTAGTCTTGCCAACCCCACTTGCTACGCCTGCAATTACAATTTTTTTTACACTCAATTGGCCGTCTATCTAACTAGGTTAGTAGGATCCTGATTTTTATTTCAAACTATTGGGATTAATCTTTTGGCTTCAGTCAACAACGATTTCACCACGATCTGGGAATGTCCCCTTGTCGTCTTCTCTCATTCCCTGCCCTTGTTCTAGTTTCAGTTATCTGTTCGTAATTTCCTTAGGTTTCGATTATATGCTACGCCAAATCTATGTGCCTCGTCTCTTGCATATTGAAGAACCTTTAGTGCAGCACTATTCTTAGGAAGTGAGACAGGATAAGAGTAGTCCGGAATAAAAATCTCTTCATTTTCCTTCGCAAGCGATATGCAGGGCACCTGTAAGCCGCACTCGTGAATAGCATTCGTTGCGGAATGCAGCTGGCCCTTTCCTCCATCAACTACAATCAGGTCAGGTAGGCTCTCCATCTTACCGGGGCGATTGCGATCGCTTGCATGGTATGCCGGTGAGTACCTTCGTGATACGATCTCCCGCATCATTGCGAAATCATTTTGAGAGAACGTAGTTCTGACTTTAAATCTCCTATACCCGTCCTTAAATGGCTTACCATCGACAAAACGCGTGCATGCCCCAACAGCATATGCAGACCCAAAGTTGGAAATATCAAAGCAGTCGATCACCGAAGGCATATTCGGCAATTGGAGAACATCTTTCAACTCAGCTATCGCGGGGGAAACGCCCTCTCGGACGTGTGCTTGAAGATTGCGAAGAACCAAGTTCATCAGCTCCTTTGCTTCCTTGATATGAAAATCAGCTGAAACCAGGACAATATTGACATCATGGTCTGCGAGCTGTTCGATCGACGCTTCCAAAGCCTCCTTGGACGTTGGCATCTCATTGACGTAGATAAACCTCGGAATCTCAGTCGAGGCAGAATAGTATTGTGAAAGGAAACTTGTCAGAGAATTGTCTCCTATCAGTTCAAATTCGAACTTCTTCCTGTCTGTTATGACGCCCCTTGTTCTGCGTAAGGTCATAACGTGCGCAATTCCTGTCTCAACTACCTTAATGATTCCGATATATTCCTCGTCCTTATTATGAAACAGAACCTTCTCCATTTTCTGCNTAGCGGTGAGGTTTTGTAGCCGGTGTATAGTATCGCGCACCTGCTTCGCTTTCTCATAGTCTAGAGAGTCAGCTGCCATTTGCATCTCATCTCTCATGTCCTTCACGAAACTATCGACGGTCTCTCTACCATGCAGTATAGCTTGGAGTTTTTCAACGTTCTTCATGTATTCTCTTCCTGTTACGTTGTCGATACAAGGAGCGTCACAGTTTTTTAAAAAATATTCCAAGCACGGCTTTTTAGGTAGCTTGTCGCAGATCCTTATCTTGAATAGTTTCCTCAAGAGCCCGACAGTCAGGTATTTTGAACTCCCTCGTACGAAAGGACCATATACTTTACCGTTTGGGCCAGAGATCACGCCCTTTCGATTTCTACGTGCCACAAGGAGGCGAGGAAATTTTTCGTCCGTAATCCTAAGGTATGTGTATCTCTGCTGATCTTTGAGTTCTATATTGAATAGTGGCCTATATCTCTTGATTAAGTTTGATTCTAGCAAAAATGCCTCTATCTCGTTGTCTGTAATCACGAAATCGATGTCATGAATCTTGTTAAGTAGTTTGGATGTTTTCCAAGTTTCGCTCCGCTTCTCATTCGTTTCGCCGGTTAGAATATTCTGCTTCGAGAAGTATGAGCTCACGCGTCCGTACAAATTCTTGGCTTTACCAATGTACATTATTTTGCCTGTGCTGTCTTTCATCAAATAAACTCCAGGGAGGGAGGGGAGATGCTTGAGTTTTACGTTAATTTTTTTTTCGACTAGGGAGATAATCTTCCACCCCTTCTGAGAATCTTCTGATCCAACGACAGTTTTGGTCTTAGGTATCTGCCGGTATAGCTGGTTTCGTTTCTAGCAACATCTTCAGGCGTACCGGCTACGACAATCCTGCCTCCTCCATCTCCGCCTTCCGGTCCAAGGTCGATTATCCAGTCAGCACTTGCTATAACGTCCAGATTATGTTCGATCACAATGACTGTGTTACCAAGGTTAACTAACGTATCGAGTACATTCAATAATTTGCTTACATCCGCGAAGTGAAGACCGGTGGTGGGTTCATCAAGTATGTAGAGAGTATTGCCGGTATCCTTTTTTGATAGCTCAGCAGCTAGCTTAATCCTCTGGGCCTCTCCCCCTGATAATGTAGTAGCTGCCTGTCCTAGTCGGATGTATCCTAAACCCACCTTATGAAGGGTTTGAAGTTTTCTTTCAACTGCAGGGATGATTTGGAAAAATTCCAAAGTCTCATCCACCGTCATGTCTAAGACTTCAGAAATTGTTTTTCCTCTATATTTTATATTCAGCGTCTCAGAATTATACCGTTTACCTTTGCATTCATCGCATGTAACATGAACATCTGGTAAAAACTGCATCTCGATCCTCTTTACGCCGCCGCCTTCGCAGGCCTCGCAACGACCCTCCGAGACGTTGAACGAAAATCTTCCGGGTTTATATCCTAGTTCCCTGGCAGCAGGCGTATTTGAGAAAAGCTCTCGTATAGGTGTGAAAGCATTGACGTAAGTAGCAGCGTTAGATCTTGGAGTACGCCCGATCGGGGACTGGTCTATTCCGATAACTTTGTCTATAAGTTCCAAACCGGATAAACTATCGTACTTTCCAGCCCGCTCCCTTGAATCATAAAGGTGATTGGCGAGGGCTCTAAAAAAGATGTCATTTACAAGTGTCGATTTACCAGAACCCGAAACTCCGGTTACGACTGTCATACAGCCTAAAGGAAAGCTTACATCGATTGACTTCAAATTATTTTCACGAGCGCCGCGTATTGTTATCCAATTGTTTGGAGTCCTTCGATTGCCTAGTGGATGAGACACGAGAATGTCGCCGCGGAGATAGGCGCCAGTCACTGAATCGTGATTTTCTAAAATTTTTTCTAGAGGGCCACTCGCGACTATCTCCCCACCATGAACTCCTGCACCGGGGCCTATATCCACTACCCAGTCTGCACTACGAGTAACTTCTTCGTCGTGCTCTACAACCAAAAGCGTGTTATCGAGATCACGCAATTTTTTCAAGGTGTCAATGAGTTTTGAATTATCTCTCTGATGCAACCCAATAGTTGGTTCATCTAGGACATATAGCACCCCGGTGAGATTCGAACCTATTTGAGTTGCTAATCTGATCCTTTGGGACTCCCCCCCAGACAAGGATGCTGTCATTCGATTCAAAGTAATATAATTTAGACCTACATTACGCAAAAACTCCAGTCTTGCAACGATCTCCTTTAATATGATTTTGGCGATCTGTCTTTCCGTTTCCGAAAGCGACAATCTTTGAAAAAAACCATAACAATCGTCAATCGAGAGATCGCAAATATCCATAATTGTTTTGCCTTGGATCTTTACTGACAAAGCTTCATCCCGCAGGCGTTTTCCATTGCAACCCTCGCAGGGCTGCTCGCGCATGAACTGTGCAAGTTCCTCACGCTTCGTATCAGATTCAGTTTCTTTGTAGATTCGTTCCAAGTTGGGAATTACACCTTCAAATGTGCCACGATATTCCCATTTAGAATCAGAGTATCTTGATTGGTATCTATACTGAATATTTTCGTCGGTTCCATAGAGTATGATCTTGACTTGTTTGTCTGTCATTTCCGAGACAGGCGTACCCAAATTGAAACCGAATCGTTTTCCGACGTCTCTGAGCATTGCAGACCTGAATGTTGCAAAATATCCAGACCACGGTTTTACTGCTCCCTCTAGAATGCTTTTCGATCTGTCTGGGATAATCAGATCTGGATCGAACTCTATTTTGATACCTAGGCCGTTGCACTGTCTACATGCACCGAAAGGAGAGTTAAAGGAAAAGCTTCTCGGTTCTAGATCCCCAAGACTGATCCCGCACTTGGAACAAGCATTCCGCTGGGAGTACAAATTATCATCACTCCCAGAAGAGGCAACAACTACACCACCACCTACCTTCAGGGCCGACTGGACCGACTCGAACAATCTGCTTTTATCTTCGTATGAGGGAATCAGTCTGTCAATCACGACTTCAATGGTGTGCTTCTTTTGTCTATCGAGTCTGGGATACAACGAATTTCGGCGGTTGTTGTTTTCTTCATCTAGATTTACGAGCAAGCCATCCATTCTTACTCTCGCGAAGCCGTTATTTCTCAAGTCTCCAAACAGTTTCTCGTATGTACCTTTCTTGGACTGTATCAAAGGTGCAAGAACTAGGGTCTTTTTCTGATCCATGGTTCTGAGTATTGAATCTGTTATTGCATCAGCAGTTTGAGTTGTGATTTTCTGTCCGCACTGAGGACAATGCGGTACACCTATTCGGGAGTAAAGAAGTCTTAGATAATCGTAAATTTCGGTGACCGTCCCAACAGTTGAACGAGGATTTTTGCTTGTAGTTCTTTGCTGAATAGATATTGCTGGCGACAGACCGTCAATGGAATCAACATCAGGCTTGTCCATGAGCTCCAAAAATTGTCTGGCGTAAGCAGAAAGTGACTCTACATACCTCCTTTGGCCTTCTGCATAGATAGTATCGAAAGCAAGAGTTGACTTGCCTGAACCTGATAAACCTGTTATGACAACAAGCCTATTCTTAGGGATCTCGAGGTTAATGCCTTTCAGGTTGTGTTCTCTTGCTCCTCTAATGATAATCTTATCGTGCATGACCATCTAATCCCTCTCTAAGAACTCTTCTCCTAGGGCCTTTCTTATCTTCCTCAGCTTGTCCCTAAATCGTATCGCATTCTCGAAATCAAGATCTTCGGCGTACTTTTTCATAGTTGATTCCGTATCCGTTGCGACCTTAAGCAAATCTGCCCTAGTCATTGACTTGGTACTTACTTGTAGTTCAATCTCTTCAGAATCACGAATGCCGCCACCCGCCCTCTCTGGTATTGCCTTAACTATCGACTGTGGAGTTATCTTGTTCCTTCGGTTATATTCGAGTTGTTTTCGTCGTCGCCTGTCAGTTTCTTTGCTTGCGTTGCTAATGGAATCAGTTATGATATCAGCGTACATGATGACCGTGCCATCAATATTTCTTGCGGCTCTGCCAAAGGTCTGAATAAGGCTGGTGTTATTACGCAAGAACCCTTCCTTGTCTGCATCCAAGATTGCTACAAGGGATACCTCAGGAATGTCTAATCCCTCTCTTAACAGATTAATGCCCACAAGGACGTCAAAGTCGCCAATGCGCAATTGTCTTATTAGCTCTGTCCTATGTATACCATCTATTTCTGAGTGCATGTAACGGACTCTTACATCGTTTTTTGCAAGAAACTCTGCTAGGTCTTCGGCCATCCTCTTTGTTAGGGTTGTAACAAGCGTTCGTTGATTTTTGGCAGTCCTTACNGCCATCTCCTTGATAAGATCTTGTATCTGGTTTCTTGTAGGTCGGANTTCTAACTTGGGATCGACTAGCCCTGTGGGTCTCACTAGCTGCTCGACCGTTTGCCAGCTTGAGCTGATTTCATAGTCAGACGGAGTGGCGGACACAAAAATAACATTTTTCATGTAGTTCCGAAATTCTTCAAAGCGCAGCGGACGATTATCAAAAGCACTCGGAAGTCTGAACCCGTAGTCGACTAGTACCTTCTTCCGAGTATAATCGCCATTGTACATTCCCCTCAGCTGAGGGATAGTAACGTGCGACTCGTCTATCACTAATAAAAAGTCCTTACCGAAAAAATCTAGTAAACAATAAGGAGGCTGTCCTGGAGCCCTACCGTCTAAATGGCGAGAATAATTTTCGATGCCAGAACAGTAACCAAGTTCTTTTATCATTTCTAAGTCGTACTTTGTTCTAGAAAATAGCCGTTGTCTTTCTAGCTCGGTCGGCAATGTTGGAAGCCAGCTGTCTAATTCCAGCTCAATAGCTTCAATTGCTGACGATCTCGAATCGTCTCCAATAACATAATGCTTAGCCGGAAATATCTTCACAGACCCAGCATCTCTTAATTTTGTCATAGTTAGATGGTCGTACATGCTTATCTTTTCAATTTCGTCTCCGAACAGACACACACGAATCACGTCATCCGAATAGCCCGGGATAATATCTATCACGTCTCCCTTTACGCGGAAAAAACCTGGAGAAAGTAACAAGTCATTTCGCTGATATCGTCCCTCGATCAAGTTATGAATCAGGAATTTCCTATCCAAGCGCATACCTTCGGTTAATGTAATGGCGCTCTCCTCCCATTCTGAGGGTGATCCTAGCGAGTATATGCACGACACCGTCGCCACAATTATAGTAGGCTCACCCGACATCAGCATCGCGGTGGCCTCAAGTCTCATTTTTTCAATTTTGTCGTTGACCTCTGTGTCCTTTTCGATATAGGTATCCGTCTGTGGAATGTAGCTCTCAGGTTGATAGTAGTCGTAGAAGCTTACAAAGTATCCAACGTTGTTGTTAGGAAAAAACTCCTTAAATTCTGTGAATAGTTGGGCTGCCAGGGTTTTATTGTGGGATATCACTAGCGTGTTCTTCCCTGTTCGAGCAATAACATTAGCAATGGTAAATGTTTTGCCGCTACCTGTAACCCCAAGGAGTGTTTGGAGTCCACCCTTTCTAGAAACACCCGAGCTTAATTTTTCAATCGCTTCGGGTTGGTCGCCTCGAGGAGGAAATGCATTCCTACTTAACTCAAACGATTTGCTACTCGTGAGCACGGGCAGCTTCCATCAACAAAAC
>AF_2010_repII_A100DRAFT_1000191_pt1 | contig 10459 bp, 8 predicted proteins | sample AmaForreplIIA100_FD_9198 | JGI IMG/M metagenome (IMG submission 9198) | reverse complement strand
ATTACATAAAACGTAAATAGTCTATCAGACATCCATTATATTAGATATATCTGTTTACAATTCCCTCTCCGAACAGATAGATTGAGTCAAAATGTGAGATTTGTTCCCGTAAGTCAGGCTTGTTCCGATACTACCATAATATCTTGCTTTTATGTTATTATGTTAAATTACTGTTCTCAACTAGTAATAACGATTTCGGCTCTGGTTCCTTCGGAACTTAATTATGTTCTGGTACATTTCTCAAATATATTCTGGTAATAAGGAGATTTATCAAGTGACATCATCTCAATGAGCCTTATAGCTTCATACCCTCCCTTTTTTATGACTTAACGGAGCAACTGTAACATCATTAGAGTATGCCGTGTTTGTTTAACATCGTGTGTCCTGATTAGATTTGCGCCGTTCAATACGCAGATTAATTCTGTTNCTGCAGACGGAATTAAACGATCTTCTGTTTCCAGGTTAAATATATTTCCAATNAATGATTTCCTCGAAACGCAGACACAAATNGGTTTTAAAAAGGTTTTTAGCTTGGCTAAATNTGAGATCACTTCGAGATCACGGATATACCAAGGAAGGTCTATCATTTTTGTAAAGAACGGGTTTTGTCCTTTGTCCCTGAAGAAACCCACTGCTGGATCGATAATTATATTATCGTTTGGGATAGACGAGCTTTTTGCTATTGATATACTTTCATTTAGAACCCTCATGGTCCCCACGATTCTCCCTGAAGCAGATTTGCTGCCAGCATAGGCGCCCAAAATTACTGGCAGTCCTGATCTCGATACTACATCCGCCATCTTCTTATCGTATTTTAAGCCTGAAATATCGTTGACAGCATCAGCACCGACCTTGATGGCCTCTTTGGCCACCTCAGCTCTGGGCGTATCCGCCGAGATAGGCAAACTACAACTGCTCTTTATAATATCTATGGCATTTCTAATTCTTCTGGTCTCCTGTTCAACTGAGATGAGCGTTTTTAGATATGGCGCTGTAGACATCGCACCGACATCTATGATATCCGCACCTGTTTCTTGCATAGCCTTAGACGTCTTACCTATATCATTTACGATAGTTTTCACAGAATTTTTGTAAAATGATTCTGGGCTGACATTGATCACTCCCATTATCCTAGCTTGGTGTTCGCCCTCAATCCTCACCTTCCCGATATAGGTCATTTATAAGCTGAAACAAAAAACTTAAACAATATAATATGCATACTATGCCAACTGCCAGTTAAGATGGCTTACGAAGGACATATTTAGGTTCTGATTAAATATTTGTAAACATATTTAAATTAAAATCTTCCAGTCTGTCTTCCAAACATACAGTAATTTATTTTAGTCATACTCACTTAATGGTACTCCTTAGTCACTTTTTTTATTCACTCCATATTTCTCCATCTGTTAGTTATTTTTCTGGTGTTCATACTAAAGCCAGTGATGAATTTTTAGCAAGTCCTCGATTGGTTCATTTTTAACAAGTTTTATTAACGCGAATGCTTGTGGTACTGACAGCATGGGTTTGGAGAAATGGTCATCTATGGCAATTCTTGGACATGCTACTTCCACAAAAGCATCAATTCCTTTAAAAACTTGAACGTAGTGATCAGTGATATTTGTCATCGCTATTAACTGAACTCTTCTCCCTAGCTGTTCAAATATCTCCTTAAGTTTAAGTGCCTGAATTTTCGCAAATTGTCCTTCCTTCAGTCCTATTATAATGCCAATGCTTTTTGCATCTAATGCTTTATAGATCGATAAAATCGCTTTCTTCTTAAACGTCTTGGCGATATCGTTAACTTGAGAATATTCGTCAAGATAGGGATCTAGCATGTAAGTTGGTTTTTCAGTGGACATTGCAACACTTACTGAATGAAATCTGCTCTGGCCAAGGAAAATGTATGCATCGACAATATTTTGGACTTCAAATGCTGGATAGAATTCGCAACCAAAAACCTGGCCATCGCTAAGTTGTCCCTTTCCTTTACCGATCACAACCCTATAACCGTACTCTTCAAAAATTTCCTTGACTTTACTAATCTGATTAAGGTGCTGACTGTCTGTCAACAACGACAGGGTTTTGTAATATTTGTTTAGAGATGAAGCACATTTCCTTGCAACCCTATCGAAGCTTACGTCATCATAAGCATTAATCATTATTACTCTTTTACCAAATGCCTCATTTGTAATGGTATGTCCTATATTGAATAAAATCTCAGCACCTAACATGTCAGCCGCCTGGGTGTTGAGATCGCAAGACCCCCAGCAAGTGTCTCCAATTATGTACGCTGGAATCCCAAATTTTTCGGTAATGTGGTCGGCACTAGTTTGCATTTTGGTAATAAGCCCTTCCGGCCCATTAAGGGCTACAGAACGCGGTTTTCGTGCACATATTACTTCATACATCCTTTGTTCGTCTATTACCATCATTTTTGTTCACCGTTGTTATTACCTGGTAAAATTGAAGGGGCGATAATGCCACATTTTAAGGCTTTGGCGTAAAATGATGATGAAGAACGGTTAGTTTCGAGTTCTCCAGCTCATTGGAGCCTGATTGAGAACAGAGAGGGATTATTTTTAAACTGGTACTTATTCGGGGAGAGTATAGACGCCCAGCACATTTTGATTTAGCAAACTGCAATAGCAGTAGGCCTTTCGTTGCTTTCGGGTACGGAGGCAGCCTGCCAGTACCACCAAGGACACAAGGTCCCATCTCAAGCCTTACAAGATCCACCACGTAGACGTGTTAGCATGGCTAAGCCGCCTTAGGGTTGCTCCCTCCCGGACCTCACCCATTTCAACGATTCACAGTCAAAACCACGCCTTCGCGTGGTGCGCTGCTCTTAACCATCCGACACGGCATGACTTCATTTCAGCAAGGCAAGCAGGTACCTCATACCCTTGGATTTACCCGGCAGTTACTGATCCCAGCATAAAGCCGATTTCTAATATGGGGTACGGCTAGCACCCCGATCCTCCCTGCCTCCGTAAGTATTACTGCTAGGACTCTATATTTGCCTATCATTTTTCGAACTATTCGACAACGCGCCTGTAATCGTTATGTACCCGTCTGAATTTGTATTCTTCGATAGCACTTGAAGGGACTTGCAGACCGAACAGATACTGTTAGTCGAAATCCGTCCGCAAATTGAACATCGTTTAGAGTTAGATATAGATCCGCTGGACGAAGTTTTTAATATTTTCGAGATTTTTGACATCGAGTTGTAAGCGTTATACTTTATGCCAGCATGTGCTGATTCTAGATTATTGAAAAATACACGAAGGTTCGTTCTGATACTTTCATGCATATATGGACATTCTTCTGATTGAAAAGGGATCTCTCTTAGCACGGCATAGAATACAATTTCGTGTTCGTAAATCTCTACAAATGGTTTTACCTTTTTGAGACCATTTGGACCGTACTGGACAGGTTCTGGATATATCCAACCAATTCTCTCAGTATCTCCTGATAGAACGTTAATCATGAAAGTTTGCAGCTGGTCATCAAGATTGTGGGCCGTCGCGACGACATTGGCACCGATCGATTCTGCAGCCATGTCCATTGCCCTTCTACGAAAAGTGCCGCACACAGAACACGAAGTCATTTTTTCAGATGGTCTCTGGATCATTGCTTGGTCCATTTCTAATCCAAAAAGCTCTTTATAGCTTGAGATTTTCGTTTCCACTTTAATATAAGAGCAGAAATCTTTTACAATTTGCAATGACTCGTCCCGATAATTGGATATACCCTCGTCTATCGTGATAGCGACTAGATCTGTGCGATTATGTTCCATGAAGAACTTCTTTAGTACGTATAGAAGGGCGAGGCTGTCTTTTCCGCCGGAGACCCCAACTGCAACTTTATCCTTATGACCAAGCATTGAGAACTTCTGCATAGTCTTGGCAGTCTTCTGTTCTATAGAAACCAAAAAGCATTTTTTACATAGATATTCCCCAGAATAGGCTCTATGGTATACACTTAACCCATTGTGACATTTAGTGCAGTTTTTCCTTGACAGGAGTATTATTTATGGACTCGCAATTATTATTTCTTGGTATAAGAACCGTATAGTATATGTTTTACAAAGGTTCCAGCAAAGGCATTTATGTCTCGGTATCATTCATTTGAGAGTGCAAATCAACGAAGACCTATTAGATGAAATTAATCTTAAGATAATAGATATTTTGAGCAAGGATTCATCAACACGATTCGTTGAGATTGCTAGAAAGATCGGAATCTCAGATGCAACGGTGCATATGAGAGTCAGGCGGTTGATAGCTACCAGAATTATCCACAAGTTTACAATCTCCGTGAACAATAATCGTATAGGCTATCATCACCTTGCCTTTATGGGTATAAATGTAGAACCTGGCTTTGCGGAAGAGGTTGTTCTAGGATTATCAAATGTGGAAACAGTTTTAGAGATTCATGAAATGCATGGTAGGTTTGATCTTATATTAAAGGTTCGCGCTAAGGATTTGGATGAGTTGAGAGATGTAGTAGTAAACAAGATACGAACCCTGCCACATATCCTGGAGATCGAGTTGATGACAGTATTAAAATCTAGAAAGGAAGAACAAATGGTCCATTTGAAAAGAGACATAGCAGAAAAGACAGAACCAGCAATAGCTTAAATGTTTCAGGTACCTATTGTTTTTGTTTTTCCCTCTTCGAAGCCTGCCACCAATCCAGATAATCGTCATGCAGCTGCCTTCGTTTATTGATAGACTGTTTTTCAGCCTTATCGCGTAATTCATCGAACTTTTCCCTCGGGGCAAAGATACCACAACTCTTGCAAATAAAATTTTTGCTATTGGGATCAAATTTCAAATCGCCGCCACATTCCGGACAGAAGTTTGCCAAACGTATTGTAGTCATGAAGATCCTAATAAAAGCATTGTGCAAACTTTGTGTCTTTTTTTAAAGATCGTTAAGCTATCGTACAACCTCATATCAATGTGTATCTGTAGGTCAGTATACATGTGCGTCTACTGTAGGTTAGTATACAAAGATGTTGGACCTGGTGCATGGACTTAAATCGTCATTCCACCATTTAAAGTGGTCAGTTCGCCCGTCACGCCATGCACCAGCATAAGAATTTCAAATATGAGAAATTAAACCGTTCTGTTTGTTAGACGCACTATATTATTATCTGCATCCACCTTTACCACCATCCCAGATCTAATAGTTAAAAACGACTTGACATCAGGCGTATCTACGAGAGGTATGTTTGAGATCGCGCAACCTGATGCTGTGGTTATATCTGCCTTATTAATACATATAATTGCAATTGGTGCTACGCCATTCACTTTCAAAGAGTAAATAGCATATGCCCCAACACTACTACCGATCGCTCCCGGAAAAACCAGTACCGCACCTTTAATGCATCTGCCAAACAAATCATGATGCCTGTCTATTATGATTCCTTTCTCTGTGTCTATCATAGAAAGGAAATTAATTGGTTTTACAGTAAGCAGGGCGTCCCCGATTCCACATCCACAAACAATTGTTCTGCACTTCACGAACGTATTCACTTAGTTAGCGTACTCCTTCACAATCGTCTTCAAGTCTTTTAGGGATACCCCTATTCTGTTCGAATTATTGAGATAATATGCAGCCTTAACGCTGTTTGTAATAACGGAATCAAACTCAGTCTTTGTAATCAAAGGTGTAAGACAGGTACACGAATCACACATAAATTCTACCCCAGCATGCTCAATTCGATCGATAAGCCCGGTTTGAGCTGACTGATTATAAACTGCTCTAGCACAGAAAAGAATACAACGTTTCTTCAGCCTTTTTCCTTCAATCAAATCTCCCAATAAATGTAGCTCATTCAACCCCAGCTGAGGACTCCCTAGGGTAATTAAGTCACCACCCTCCGCTGTGTTTAGCTCATCTTTTATTGCATTAATTTCTTCCTTCCCACATGAGATAACTTCTTGTTGCTTTTTCTCTCCTTTCGTAAACATTCCACAAGATCCGGATGTTCCCATAGCAGCTGAAAGCGCTTTAGCTTTCATCATGTCAAGTTTTTCTTTGCATATGTCAACGTCGATACAATTATCCCTTACCGTGTTTCCGGAGAAGTAACCGAGTAGACCGTAATCTAATTCTGTTGAGAGAGTATAATCAGGTTTAATGGTCACTTTTGCATGTCTGTACTTGTCCAAGAGAAGATTGGAATATGGAGATTTCCCGGTAATTGAACTTGCGAGCGCACTCAGAGCGCTCTCTCGATTACTTAAGAGTCCTAACATTGAATTCGAAAATACTGCAGCATTACTTTCGGAGAAGCTCACTGGGCTACCTTTTTCAGGAATATCAAAAATTTCATACGGAACACATGTGAATGAAGTTGTCGTTCCCAACATTCTGTATGACCTAACTATACTCATCTGTTTTTGGATAAATTCATCAGTGAGATTCGGATTCTTGCTTTCGTCGAAGCCCATTGGATTTATCGTTGTTCTTATCGCTACCGTGGCATTTTTACTAAATTTTTCTAAAAAGGCCATACCACTGTCGCCTATAGTATTGTAATTAACTCCCGATAAGTGCGCCCATTTCACAGGGATGAGCTTTTCTGCTTCGGTAGCTTCGCCAATTGCTAGCAAGATTCTATATGCAACTGCCAGCGATTCACCGCCCTCACCTCTCAGCAATTTCTCTTCCTCTAGTGTGAGCTCCATTCCATAAAATTGAGAGCTTGAGCTATAATAACCAGTCTTTTTTCCTGATTATATTCCACGATTAGCTATTGGCTTCCAAGGACACAAGTAAATAAGTCCGTTACATTAATCATAAAGCGGCATTGACACCGTAGATGATGGAAGATCCAAAGATAAGGAGCCTATTAGAGCTACTCGGGCACACTTCACTCTATCCACCCCAGGAACAAGCTATCTCGCATGGTCTGCTAGAAGGTAAGAATTTGTTCGTAACATCTCCCACTGCAAGCGGGAAGACCCTAATAGCAATAATGGCAGCAATAAAAGCATTTGAAAAAGGATTAAAGGTTTTCTATCTTACTCCACTACGTGCGTTAGCTATGGAGAAATATAATGATCTACTGGTCCTCGAACGTTTGAATATCTTGAATAGAAAAATCCGTATCAAAGTTGCCTCCAGCGATTATGGCTCAACGGCGAGAGAATTAGAAGAATCAGATGTTGTAGTGTTGACAAACGAAAAAATGGATTCGCTGATCCGACACGGAACTAGCTGGATTTCCGGTGTCGGACTCTTTGTTGTCGATGAAGTTCATTTGATTGGGGAAAGGGAACGCGGGCCAACTCTTGAAATGATATTAACAATTATCAGGAAAGTGTATTCAAATGCACAGATTCTGGCATTAAGTGCGACCGTTTCTAATTCTGCAGATATCGCAAAGTGGTTGGATTGCCATCTAATTGAGACTAACTGGAGACCAACCAAACTGTTTGAGGGGGTCTATGAAGATGGGACCATACTTATGAATGATGGCAACCGTATTAAAATTAGTAGCTATTCTGATCCTGCTATAGATCTTGCAGTTGACGCCATTGATAACGGGGGACAGGCATTAATCTTCGCCGGGACTCGCAAACGTGCATGTTCACTTGCCGCTAAAGCTGCTGATGCAGTTCTTAAACGACTTGATAGAACCGATAAAGGAAAGGCTAACACCTTATCGCTGCAAATAAGAACAAAGGGTGAAGATCTTACGGGTAATCTCTCAAAGCTTATATCTAAAGGCGTAGCTTTCCATCATGCAGGTTTAGGGGCAAACAGCAGAGAAATTATAGAGGAAGCATTCAAGACAGGTGTTATTAAACTTATAGTCGCTACCCCTACTTTGGCGTCAGGTGTCAATTTGCCTGCAAGAAGAGTGGTACTCTCAAGTGTTGTACGGTATGATACTAATTATGGCCAAAATCTTCCGATTAGTGTTTTGGAATACAAACAACTCTGTGGCCGTGCAGGCAGACCAAAGTACGACAAATTTGGAGAAGCGATAATAGTAGCTGAACATGGACTAAGTTCAACAGATCTTTATGATCATTACATTCTTGGCGAAGCTGAGCCAGTACGTTCACAACTGATAAATGATAAAGCATTGAGAGTGCACGTTCTCAATATTATTTCCACAATTCCTGGCATGAAGCAGGACGAAATATACGATTTGTTCGGAACTACGCTGTGTGCCCAAAATTTCAAAAAAGCAGTTGTAGTGTTGAAAATCGACTCTGTCTTAAATTACCTTCAAAATGAGAATCTTATAAAATCGAAAAACGAAAGATACATACCCACCAATTTTGGAAGACGATCCTCATTACTTTATATTGACCCTCTTACTGCAGTAGGCTTCAAAAGAGCGATCGAGTCGACGGAGGAAACAAATACAAAAGATGTCAATAATCATGCCCTTGGCATTCTGCACCTGATCACAAATTGTACTGACTTCTATCCTAAATTTTCAATGCGAAAGAAGGACTTGGTAGAATTAGCTGCAATTATTGGGGAACATCGTGGTGAATTGTTATTTCCAATTAATGAGTTTGAATGCTCAAGGAGTCTATTGGCATTATACGCGTGGATCCATGAAAGTAGTGATAGGACCTTAAGTGATAGACTTGCAGTTGAACCCGGCGATATGCATAGAATGATTGAGATCGCTGATTGGCTGGCTCACTCTTTATATGATGTCGCAAAATTACTTAGACGCAGAGATTTGTTGGGAGAATTGCACAATCTTCAGATTCGGATAAGATATGGTATAAGAGAAGAACTTATTCCACTTGTCAGGCTAAAGGATATCGGAAGAGCAAGGGCTCGAGTGTTGTATGATGCAGGTATTGTTGACTCCAGGAAAGTTACTGAAACATCAGAAGCAAAACTATCTTCCATTCCAAAAATCGGTCCAACCTTGGCAAAAAGATTAAAAGAACAATTAAAGGAGCGACAGTAGAACTTATTTGAGCACGAAATCGATATTCTGCTTTGATATTTGTATTAATTGTATTTTTATAAACCAGCGTTTTCCGGTGACAGCAGCACAATAACGAACTCATGTGCAGCCGACCTCTCTTTTTTGTTTTTTGATCTTTAGGTATAGTATAGACGTCGGGCACTCACAGAACATCACACAGGTTCAACATTATCCTGTCTTGTATATTAGGAAACACTTCATGCCAACTTTTTCAATTTCTTGAAATCGATCGACGATCTGCCCAACCTTCCGACAGCACCTTATTCTAGAATTATTATTTCAATTTCCGTTCTCAGTAGAAGTAAATCGTATTCAACCATCCTAGTTTCAAGAGATCCGGCAATTTGTGATATCGTAGATATCGTATTTTGAATACCATTAGTGTCGCAATATCTGGCAATGGCTGAGGTGTTTGAGGCTGAGGTTGTGATTGAGGTTCTGGAATATTCAATATTGATTTAACATCGACATGCATACATATGTTACATCAATATTTTTTTGACACGATGTTATTAATTACTAGATTGTCACATACACTTGCAAACAAAACCAGCGGTTAGATAAAAGAAAAGAAAAGATTAGTGGCTATGTCCACATCCACAGCCACTTGCATTTTCATGACCATGTGACTTACTCTCAGAACATGATGGACATGTTGTTGCATCGGTCTCGGACATGAACGTAACACCACAAGACGTACATTTTAATTTTTGAACTCCTTGCATAACTCGCAACTTGCAATATCCTAATTAAAACGTTGAGTTAGCCGAATGCACAACGAAAACTACTATATTCCCCCAGTTCCGCCTTGGGCGCCAGTGCCTNCTCCTATACCCATGTCTGTATCGGATAATGGGAAGCCTAAGAGAATTAGCGCGATTATATTATTTATCATTAAATTATTAATAATAAATAATTTAATGAGGTAAAACTTATTATTAGTACTAGACATGTTCGACGTGAATCGTGCTTCATGTTAAGTTAAGAGAGAGCTTAAAAAAGAAATATGATATCCTATTGTTACAAATGGCTAATTTATTGAAGTCACTAGAGGCTGCTCCTCCTTCAGACCACATGTACCGGCACATGAATTAAATGTATTTTCGCTGGCTGCGAAAGCATTATTCTACCGTTCCGATTCCTATAGTTCCTATTGTTGCAACTGCTAAGTCAAGTGTCATAACACAGACCACCATCAATCCATCTTCCAAATCTTTTGTTTAGGTATTCCGATACTGCGGTTTTTTGGTCTTCTATATTTTCATAAAACCTATTCGCACATACACATGACTTTATCTGTATGTTTATCTTTCTTTCATTTGGATTTAGGTATGGAGCCTTCTTTGGAAGATAAATTATGGTTAACCAATCCTTCTGGGTTTTGATATAGTCATTCGTCATTTTACTTACGTGGAATGAAGCGTGATCCCAGATGAGTATCAATCTTTTCCATCTGCTATTTATGACATATTTTCTGAGATTCTC
>AF_2010_repII_A100DRAFT_1000190_pt1 | contig 10464 bp, 13 predicted proteins | sample AmaForreplIIA100_FD_9198 | JGI IMG/M metagenome (IMG submission 9198) | reverse complement strand
ATTTTTTGGGAACCCAATGCAGTTAGCTATAAATGCAACTGGGGCGGCGGCGGCGGCGGCGTGGTCTTTTGGAATAACATTCGTAATTTTTAAGGTAATGGACTGGGTCTGGCCGGGTGGAGTTAGAGTTACCCCCAGAGAAGAAGAGATCGGACTAGATCTTGCACAGGTTGGAGAAAGGGCATATAGCGAATCGGTGTCCTAGCTCCGAATTTTTGCCAATACCTAGTAATCCTTCGAAGGAGCAGCTGTAGGTACAACAAGGATGGCTATGTTGATTTTGATAGGTCAATAACGAGAAAATATAGACTTGGTGAGGCCTTTGTAAATATGCAATTTGATTCTAAATCCGCCTCTTGACCTTTTCAGGAAGAGATTGCAGATTTCGATGCCAAAACATATCATATCGCCTATCATTACATTTAATAGCATTCTCACTTTGATATTCGCCTTAATAAATTATTTCCGGTAGAGCTAAGGACATACATAACGAGAAAACAGTTAATAGATCGATTAAGGGCCTTTCATCGATGGCAGATAGATGGGTAGTATTTGTAATACTCGAATTCGTTAGTGCGGGATTAGGTTTTGCTTGGGGATTATACACTCGCTCACTATTATTTTTGTTCATAGGTGGTTTTTTCTTTAGCTTGGGTGTTTATGCCGCAACTAGACTAGGATTTGAGCGGTGGAAAGCTAAGAAGAAACTCAGAAAAAGAAGTAAAAAAGGTTGAACAGCACATAGTGTAGATTAGAGGAGCTTAACTATGGAAAGCTTGAGTTCCATTGGTATCATAAAAAATGAACAGATTTGGAGAAAGCCTTTTAACGTTGTATCCAGAATCTGGTGTTAGTCCACCGGATATGGAAGAGCAAATAATACACAAGGTTAAGGATAAATTAAAAGTTGGAATTGATAATTATAGGGCAGCAACTGACGCTCCAGCTAAGGTAGATGTTTACGATGTAATTGAAGAAGTCTTTGCGGATCTGAACCCTGGCATGGGCGATGAGAGCAACATATCTGTAGAAGAAGCTAGCGGATGCCTCAGACACGCCTATTTGGATAGGAAACAACCTGCGGAACATACACACAAGCAGATGATAACTACTCTAATGGAGAAGGGAGCCATGAGCACTCTAGAGAAACCTGTAGAAGGCAGCGTTGATGCTGGGTCTAATGTAAAGTTGGCTGGACGCGCTGATCGCGTCGAAGACGATGTTGTTATGATATTTAGAAGGGTTTTGACGTTGCCAGAAATCCCATACGCACAACACTTCATACAACTGAACGCTTATTTGTATATGTTTGGTAAAGAAGAGGGTGTAATAGTCTACTTCGACAACGAAGGAAATGAGGCAGAATTTCAACTTCCAAAGAATCAAAGGTTGTTCAGTGAGACCCAAAGAAGAGCTCGTATTCTAAACACGTTGTTGAAAAACAATATAGTTCCAACTATTGAGCCTTCTACTAGATGCGACGATTGTCCGCACAATGAACAATGCTACTATCATTCCGAGGACAAACAAAAATGGGGTTTATGGGCTCGAGGAAAATGGCGCGAGTTAAAGCAAAAGCCCTTTCCTTAGGTAACAGAACAAAATACCTACCAAATGTTAAAACCATCAGGGACTTTTGGAATACCCAACAGGAGGCCGGATTTTTTCTCTCTAATGACGATGGAGTCATATGGAACCCAATCATCGGGCGAAACAAAATGTATTCTACCACCTACCGAAATCTGGATGTACCTGTACCTTGAAACTACGTGTACTTCTTTATATGATAGCAGGTTTCGTACAGGAATCAAGCTGTAAACCCCTGATCCATGTGAGGGATATGTATCATGGTTTGCATTCCAAACGGGATACGGTGTCCATATTGAAGACCCCTTTGCTCTGAATATGGATGGTTTGAACGTGACTATCATACACATGACGAGTGCGATAATCCCCATAAGAAAATAGAATTCAGCTACCGTGTCGACTGGAGGGACTTCATGTCTTAATCCATATCCCAGTCTGTCTGCTACTTGTGATGGTAGGACTTGATGGGATCCAGCTAGAGCGTAAGTAAAAAACATGCCCCCGTACAAGCATATTGCGCCCATTAAGGATAGGATAGCTGTGGTGGAGCCCCGCCAAAAAATACTTATGACGTATGTTAGGAGCAACGGAATCAGAATAGCGTATAAACCATCCCGAATGTGGGGGCTAAAAGTACTTAGTAGAATCACCAGAATTTGCAGTACTACAATCATGACAAGACAAAAAATACTAATAAGTTTCCAAAAATTGTTGCGAGTTTGAAACCAATATTTAATTTGATCAATGGATGTCCTTTCATCTTTATGAACATCAGGTTCTCTCAACTTAATCTTGGTTCACACTCGTAGTAATTATACTATTCTACAAGTGTAACTTTTCTCCAGTAAGCATTATTCGTCATTATGCATAATAGTGTTGTCAGATCTAACTATAAATTTGATAATCTAATGAGGTGGATGCGTAAGTTAACAGGACTATGTAGTGTTAGTGAATATTTATATATGATTAGTACGTTAGCGTTTCGTGCAATTTTCTAACATAAAGTGGTTCATATTACTTTCCACATTAGCTGTTCTTGTTACTTTTGGTTGTCTTGGCTTTTCATTAGGACATGACAGACTCGCATACTCTCAGCCCTCCAGCGTCAATTCTTCAAATGCTGGAGTTGATCTAATAAACATTCATACATCACCCCTGCATTTAAAGTCTGGCAGCAGGTTTGAAGTATTTTCTACAGTAGTTAACAATTCACCAAAAACGATCACATTTATAGCAGGCAGATGTGATTCGCCACTATCAGCACTTTTTAGTAGAAACGTACTCGTAAGTCACACGCAGGGTTGTACTGCTAATTCGCCACCCTTTAAATTAAACCCAAAGGATGAGGTTTCAGTAGCTGGACCGGGTTCAGGAACTATATATCAAGCAATGTCATCAGGACAAACTGCAGCAACTGCTACTCTTCAATACCAAACAGAGAACGGACAAAATGCTAATGTTACAAGACCATTTACATTTACGATAAGTTAGTACTTCGATCACCTTTCTTTCCTTCGTTTTAATTGATCTTCGATTCGTCTATTCACCCCGACCGGTTCAGCTTTGTCTGATTATTTCAATTACTCGTCGGTTAATATTACTCACTGAAGCTTGAAATTATTATGAAAACTCTGTCAACAGAGATATTGTGCGTCGGATACGAGTTGCTTTCGGGCACGGTAGTCAATACTAATGCTCATTGGATATCACAGAAAATATTTGAATTAGGCGGGATTGTCAAAAGAATCACTGTTATCGGTGATGATGTGACCGAAATAAACCGGGAAGTGAGAGAGGCAATTGCACGAAGACCAAACTGGCTAATTCTTTCGGGGGGGCTTGGACCTACTTATGATGACAAGACTCTGGAGGGTGTTGCGATGGCTTTAGATTTAGAACTGGCTGAAAACCAATATGCTGTGGGCATGTTAAAAAGAAGATATGTTTTGCAATCAAAAAACTACGACCTCAATGAAATCCGGCTGAAAATGGCTAAAATTCCATTGGGATCGAAACCAATACAGAATCCTATCGGATCCGCCCCTGCAGTGTTAATAAAAAAAGATGAAACAACAATTGTTTGTTTACCCGGAGTACCGCCGGAAATGAAAGCGATATTTTTAAAAAGCATATTTCCGACTATGAAAAAGGAAGTTGGAGATCATTACATTGTCGAATTAAATTACCAAGTTACAGGTGTGAGCGAGGCGATGCTTGTCCCTAAAATATCTGAGGTAGTGAATTCTAGTCGTGCAGATGCATTATACATTAAAACACATCCATACGACCACGTGATAGGCCAGAATACTATTCATGCTCATATCCGCATCCAAATAGTTGCAAAGGGCGAGAATGAAGCTGAAACCCAAAGAATGGCTGACACTGTTTCTAATATAATCGCTGCAGAAATATCACATTTGAATGGAACTATAACGAATACGGAGAAAAAATTCCATAATTAACAACAATCGGCTCCACGTTATAGTTTGATCTTGCTGACCCCAGTTGACTTTAATTGAAAAAGGAAAAAGAAGATCCAGCAGGTCTTTCATAACAAACATTGTTATCGTACAAGTCATGAAAACTTGAATTAATCCTACAATTGGTGCTATATTAGGATAATTTCCCGATTCTTTTACGTAAGGTGTACTGAGTAATATAGCTAGGTTTTTGAGATAAATTACCTTATTTTGAATGTAACACCAGTAACCCTAAAGGAGACTCCTTGTTCGTACAACCCTCTGGATATGCTTTGGACTAGTCCCTTCTGTACCGCATCGAGTCTATTTTTGTCATCAACTATGTCTATAGGTACATCGACTTCAATTTTTACTTCCAAATCTGCTTTTTTAGAATCCACCATCAAATAATATTGCGTACTGTTATCAATATATCTGAATAGGAATGTGCATCAGTAGACCGGTTGGCATGTTCGAGAAGCATTTGAGAAAAAGAAAAATGAGCTTAATCGATTATCGGCATCTAACATGAGGTCCTTACTTACAACCCCTTATCTAGAATTTTTTGTACCATACAGCTGACTCAGAGGTACAAGTATTACATGGACCTTGCGACAGTAAGGTCTTAAATGGAAATAAAATTAAAGATAAAATAGATACTAGATTTTGCCCTAGTAGAAGGGATTAAGAAGTCGTGCCAAGACAAAGGTTCCTCTGTTCTAATGGATCATTGGGAGGAGATTACTCAGCAAGTCTATGGTAGCGCATGATTTTCGCAACATCGCTACTTTTATAATTGTCCTATATATTTTTATGATAACCCGATCCTACAATATGACTATATGAAGGCTTCAGACATGTACAATGAAATCATCGAATATTTTAAGAATATGACTAAGCTGTATGCAGAATATTCCAAGGGAATGGAAAGGCTAAATCAGCTATACTCTGAATCGATTCAAAATGTTGAGAGGATGAACGAGCTATACAGACAACTTATCGAGGCCAATGAGAAAGCAACCACACTCTTTAAGGAGATGCAAAAAGTAAATCACGATTGGTTCGACCTGTTTTGGAAACCTTGGATGGCGCAGCAGAGAGGACGCGAGGAATCATCCTAAACTAGATATAATTTTAAACGCCCGGGATGTTGATCGAATTTGCTGTCCGATGCAAGTTCCTGAGATATCAAGCAGTAGCATGAAGGGTATAGACCCAGTGGGCACTTTCTGAAGGCAATCGAACGCAAGAACTCCTTTGCAGAAAGACAATTAGTAGTAGCGGCTAGTTATTTTCTTTCATTCTGCCGGTTGACAGGTGAGCATGATTATTAGTTATGAATATGCACAAACTAAGTCCCTACCGATAATGATAAATCGTAATTTTCTTTTTCTAGAACTCCCGCTGGCTATCAAACAAAGACCAAAATCCAATTCTTTAACTTAGTACGAGTAGTCAGGATTACGTAGCGGACAATGGTCAGAATGAGTATGAGAGGGTCCTCTAGCCGTGATGTTACCGGTGTAATCACCTGCTATTTCCAAAACATCTTCAGAATCAGATATTTCCTTGAGCATTTCTAAAGTTAACTTTTGATTAGTAACGAATAATGTTCCATTTTCGTAGATTGCTGGAATCATGCCTGTCTTTTCAAATATGTATTGCTTAGCTACCTCTGGGTTTACGCCCTTTTTGGTGAATACTTCAACCATATATATAGGCGGTATGTTCGGATGCCTTTGAGTTCGTCTCAACAAATCATCAATGAATGAGGGATCGGATTTGGGAAAATAGGTGCGATATAATGTCTCTAAGCCGGAGTATACTCTCTTGATTTCTTTTATCTCCTCAGACATTTTAGGTTACCTTATAGATAATATAGAAATTCGTGACAAAATGGTGTACTTCAATTTTCTATCATATAAAAGAAGGTCATCGTCCTTTATAAATACAAAGCGGGTTAATGTCTTAGATATCCAAATGTAACAAAGATCTTTATTCAAGAATATCACTTCCGTGCGGATGACTATCGAAAGCCTGGGATCTTTGAGGAGGACCCAAAATTTTTTGCTTTTCATCATTAACTCAAATTGTGAAACCGTTGAAAGCCCATCACAAATTCTATCACGAATAAGATTCGAGCGTGACTCTTCGATGCAATCTGTTTGAATTCAAAACTAATTTAGGATCTTCAGATATACAGTTGGGGCCTTAAAATATCGAAATCAAAAACGTATAACTAGTCACTCCAATATCTATAGATGTTTATGGTGTGCTGTTCGGTTACTTTGAAGGAGAGTAAGTAGTCGTGCCTGCAGACGGATTTCGAAGAATTTGTAGTAGTGATCAAATTAAAGAGGGGTCTATGCAGATCTTCTTGGTTAAAGAGATCGAGGTAGTAGTTGGCAGAAGTGGAGGCATGTTGTTTGCTTTCAATAATTCCTGTCCACATAGAGGAGCCTCACTTTCGAAGGGTGAACTTAAGGCCAATAGGGTGGTGTGTTACATGCACGGTTATGAATATGATATTTTCACAGGAAAGCTTGAAAATATGAAGTCGTGGAAAAAAGAGGCAACATGGATGGAACAGAACCTAGAGTGGAGAAAGTCGGGTAATCTAGTGATCTACCGTGTAATTGAAGAAAATGGGAGTATATTACTAGGCATTTAAATCGATGAAATCCTATAGCATTGGTATTATTTCTTCTGATTTCCTCGCCTAGATTTGGCGATAACCCTTTTATAGCTGTATAATATTAAAAATANCAGCAAAGGATTTACGGCTGTCGTAGTAGCGGATCGACGCAGGAAACTATTCAGACCTTCCGTACCTTTCTACCACATAAAATCGAGAAATTAAAATTGACAAGGACATTTCAGGAATTAGGAATGAGTGCTGAAATTGTTAAAGCACTAAACGAAAATAGATTCAATACGCCTTTTCCTATACAGGAGGCAGCAATACCACTTATTTCAAAAGGTATTGATGTAATAGGTCAGGCGCATACGGGAACCGGCAAGACTGCAGCTTTCTCATTACCCATCTTAACCAAGATTAAACCTGCCTGTTCAATACAGGCTCTTATACTTGTTCCAACGAGAGAACTAGCAGTGCAGGTAACAACTGAGATCCATAAATTTGTGAGATATACAGGTGTTAAATGTATCTCCATTTATGGTGGTCAGAGCATTGGCGTTCAACATGATCTGTTGAGGAGGGGGGCTCAAATAGTAGTTGCCACTCCAGGAAGGCTAATCGATCATCTCAAGAGAGGTTCAATCCAACTCGACGATGTCAGGTTTGTAGTTCTTGACGAAGCAGACCGGATGTTGGATATGGGTTTCATAGAAGATATCAAGTTCATTCTATTTTACGTGAGCGAGGAGAGACAGACATGCCTTTTCTCTGCAACTATGCCCCAGGAGATCTTGAGATTGGCTCATGATTACATGAAGGAACCAGAGGAGATTCGGCTAAATGAGGATGAATTGAGTCTTGATACCATCGAACAGTCTTATTTGATCGTACATGAGAGGGAAAAATTTAGACATTTATGTTATTTCATACAGAATCGAGATAAGAAGCAGACGATAGTTTTTGCAGCAACTAAACAAAGAGCTCAGAGATTAGCTTATGACCTAAAGCAGCAGGGATTTAGAGCTATAACAATTCATGGAGACCTTTCTCAGAAACAAAGGGATAATGCTATGTACAGGTTCAAAAATGGAAAGGAAGACATTTTGGTGGCTACCGATATAGCAGCAAGGGGAATTGACGTACCAGCCATCGGCCATGTAATTAACTATGATATCCCAGAGGATCCTCTGATTTATTTCCACCGAATAGGAAGAACTGCAAGAGCAGGCGGGAGTGGGACAGCTATTTCACTCGTATCTCAGGACAGAATCGATAATTTTGGACGAATCATCAAGCAGACCGAACAAGTCATTCATAAACTCAATGAAGAGATGGGTATAGAAATTCCTATTCAAAAGCAACACTATAGAAGATATTCCCGCAACACCTTTAGTGGAGAATATCATCGAAGACCAGATAAATTTGCCTATAATAGGTCCTATGGATATAATAGCAGCCGGTATTATTCTAGAGTCGGATCTGGGGATACCTACTTTGGTGGCTACAATATGCGACGACGCAGATCCGAACCATTTTCTCAAAGGCATAATAATGGGCAGCATCGCTGGGAAATGTGACTCTTAAGGTACAGTCTCTTTGGGGATCGCAGTAGATGGGATAAGCATCAATTGACGTTTTTGGGATTGTTGTTGTTGGGGTTTTGAAGTTAACCCATCAGGTTCTGTACAAAAACTTTTTCATCGGCATGGTTGCTTACTGATACCGAGGTTACTCTTAGTACGGTTGGCTTTCGGTTCCGATATACTAAATTTGAGAATCGATATCTAAGCCTTAGATAGCAATATTTCTAAAAAATGATAAAAGTAACTTTCCAATCCATGATGACTAACGATCAATTATGCTTTGGTTCTAGTCAAGATAAAATTTATTGCAGGAGAGGAAATTACTTTCTGAGATCTAGCAAAATAGCGTTTAGTTTGAAAAATTTTACCCGGCGTATGCAGAAATGGTTCGCGCTCGCTGAATAGTTTGTTTCAAATAGTGATGAGCGAAAAGTTCATTTGTGTAGGTTGAAATGAGGGGTTAGAGGATTTGTCAGGTGGAAGGTTTAATGCTAACAATGACGGAGATACATCTATTAGCGATGTCGAACTGTGAGATTTGTGGGTCGAGGTTTGGAGAATTCGTGTGCCCTTCCTGTAAGAAAACAGCATGCTCTTCTTGTTTAGTTCAGGATAAGAGTAGTTGTGTAAAGTGCGGCAGGCTCAAGAAACCAGCCTATAGATTTATTCGGCGCAATTTTCCTTTCATCCTGCTGTTCGTTGGATTTTGGTTTTTTACTGCGGGTGTATATCCATTCCCGTATTTCATTGCGATAGGTAAGGCATTGAATCCGACAATTATGGAGCCTATTTTGATTGCTACTGGGGTGATGGTAATACCTTTCGCTTTCCTCTTTATAGCTTGGAGGAAGCGACCAACACCGAGATAGTTTGATTGTAAAGTGGATAGTGAATCTGTTTTCCGTGATAACCTAAATGCAATTATACATTTCAAAATTCAAACTTGAGTAAGCCTTCAAGTTCAAGCCTAAACACTTCAATCCGGATAGATTCTGTGAATAGATGGTCTCACAACTCGGCTATCGGTAGACTACATATAGTTCACTGAGACAAGTATGCTCATGAACTTGTAATATATGAACTTAAACTCATCATTCTATTTTGATCTTTACCACCGGTGGTTCGGACAAGCTTTGGGGACTGAACTAGGCTGGTCATCATAAGCCGTTCTCTGAATTTTGATATACCCGTCACGAGGCAAAACATTCTAATTCTTTGCATCTTCGTATTTGTAGAATAGGTTCTTCGATTTACCAACTTTTTTTCCATTAGAATGAGAGTAAATTATTAAGCTAGAGAAACTAGTGTATCTCCAGGAAAAGCAATAATTGAAGACAAAGGAATTCTTTTCGTCCCTTCACCAATCTATTTTAATTGGGGATGACATTTTGCTCCCTGCTCGAGTAGTAAGAAGACTATTAACGTTTGCTGGAATCAGCAATTCAGATGTGTTTTATGAGTTGGGATGTGGTAATGGTAGTATGGTGGCAATAGCAGCTAGGGAATTTAAAGCACGCAAATCCGTAGGAATTGAAATTAGGAAAAAGGTTGCAATTCAAGCTCGCAAGAAAATTTCATACATTGCGAATGCTGAAATTAGGATGGGAGATATTAGAACTGAGCCGATTTCTGATGCGACATTACTATTCTTTTGGTTCACAGACCAGAGGATAATAAAACATATGCTGAAAAGATTCATGATCGAACTAAAAGGGCAGGCCCGTATTCTCACCATTTTATCTCCCCCCGATTTAATGTTGCCATCTAAAATGGATTTTCCGTTTTTTTTATTTCAGAAACCCTTCAAATTCGCTACGAGCTTGCAACAGCAATTTGAGTTGATAAATCATAAGCCTTGTATTGACTTCGTTGAATCATGGTCAATGGCTGAGAGATATATTAATGAGCTAGATGTCGTTCCAGGACAACACCGTAGGTTCGTCAATATACTTCAGAGCGTGATGATTTGGATAAACGCATGGAATACCGGAACTGCCTGTGAAAATGAAATACCTGCACCGGTGAACTCGTACCTAGGGATACTGAGAACATTCTTTGGAATAGATTTGTCAGACTTAATCTCAACGACGAGTAGATTTAAATAAATTGACCCCACTTTGGTCCGCTCTTAACATGTTACAACGCCCTAATCTGAGGGAAATTAAGATCGCTTATGGCTCAGCTCTTTTGATAATAT
>AF_2010_repII_A100DRAFT_1000188_pt1 | contig 10555 bp, 13 predicted proteins | sample AmaForreplIIA100_FD_9198 | JGI IMG/M metagenome (IMG submission 9198) | reverse complement strand
GCATCTTTCACAAGTATAGCCAAGCCTCGCGAAATCTGATTGTAATGCCATCACGTCATGACACCGAGGACAATCAATCTCATGATCAACTTCTCCGTTGCTGTTCTTCTCTTTGTTTAGTGATGAATAACCCGAATACTTTTCTTTTAGTTCCGTCACTATGTTGGTTTTTCTTTTAGCCATAGTGATCCAAAGCTGCATGTAAGTTCTATTGTTTATTTGGGTTCTAAGAAAATTATCCATTAATTTTTAATCGTAGAAGCTCAGGTAAGGTTTTTCAGTAAAATCTTTCGCTGTCGATAAGTCGTAGAAGCATGATCGCTCGTCTCGCATAGTTCAAGCGTCAAAGTCTATAGTCAATCACACAAAATAGTGTATTCTTTCATGAAGCATTCTTTCATCAATACTCTTAAAGGTGGTTCCGCAGTGCTTGCAAATATATAATCCAAATTGTTCGAGATCGCCTTCTCTAAGAATAGCAACTGTGTTTTCGGCCTCCATATCTTCAGCTACTGTAAAGTTCTTTAGATGGTTTCTCGCAAGTATGTCTTGTAAGACACCCTTGAAGTCTTCCATTGATCCTTTGTTGTAATCAATACTAATAGTATTATTAGAATTTTCATCTGCTATATGATGGTCGGTACGATTGGTAGTATAGTCAACATCTTTCGAGCTATCAATAGAAAACGATTTAATCTCCTCAGAATTAATTATTATGGATCTCACGTTTTGGTTAAGGAAAGATAACTCTAACCTAATAATCATCGCTTTTATAGCCTCATTACGTAGATTCTCAAAATGCCTATGCTTTTGATAGTCCCTCTGAAGGCTTTACCACTAATATATATGATCTCATGAGTCTTCTAAAGTCGAATACGCTTGCTTTTGTTTATATGATACTATATCTTGTTGAACTGAAGGTTTACATAACGCCTATTGGCGGTCTCTTCGAATCACTATGCTCTAACAGAGTATGATAGTTTAATATGTACTGGCTAACGAAAATCTTACCACAGAGATTACATTTCCATTTATTCTTGATTGTTGACTGTTCAAGACTAGAAGGATTTAGTTGTCCTTCTGTGGTAGAAGGCATTAATAGCCTTATTATCGTCAGTCATATAGTTAAGGTTTTTCAACAGAGGCGCAGAGTGCTTCATATACCCAAATGAAGGCAGTGTTGATGACTTACGGACAGGAAATTTTGGTCGAAAATGAAACGGGTAACCAAGCAGTATTTGATAGTGGCAGTCTCTCCCCCTCCCTTGGGTTATACAAACGATATAACCAAATGAAATTCTCGATTCCATATGGATAAATTCTCCGGGCTAGAATATAGAATCAGGGACAAAATTCAGCAAACAAAGCACAAAATGCATCAAACTAGAGAGAGAGCAATCACCGATCGGCTTTGGAGTGAAATAGAAACACTGAACTGGGTTCTGAATGAAATTCTTTCTTTGAGTCGGAAAACATAATGCCAGCAGTTTTACATCACTACATTTATTTCAGAAAATTAGAAAACATAACACCATCATGGTGATAGGTAAAAAAAGAAGGGAAAAGATCTCTAAGGGCATACCAATATTTTTCTGTATTCCTTTATGAAGAAGTTGAGTCATCAAGCGTATACTTTGGCCCACCAAAAATTTTTGATACTGTCAATATTTTTGCCCATTCTTCAAGTGCTTCAACAACAGCACGAGCTTGGTGAATATTGCTTCCAATTGCTACGATCCCGTGATTCCTTATTATGACTGCTCTTATCTTTCCTCTACCATCTTCAATTACCTCGGAAACCAATTGCGCTAATTCTGATGATCCTGATGGTTTACCTGGTACTATAACAGGATTTCCTACAATTATCTTGGCTTCTTCCATCACGTGCTGGAATTTATCTACTTCAGAGATGGCAATCCCGAGTGTGTACGGACTATGAGTATGTACGACTGCATTCGCACTTGATAACTTTTTGTAGATGGATAAATGCATATGCCATTCTATACTCGGTTTAAGTCTACCAAGACTCTTTCCAGTTTCTAGATCAACTTTGACCAAGTCTTTCTCTTTCAAATTGTAACGTGGAACCCCTGAAGGAGTTATCCACATCCATTTTTTGTTTTGTATCCTGATACTGTGGTTACCAGATACCGGCGAGGTGAAACCCATCATGTAGAGATCTTTAACACAGTTTACGAGTATCTTTTTAGTATCCAATCAGAGTCACCATCCCGTTAGTGAAGGCAGTGAGTCAGAAACTTGTATTAAACGCTTGCACATAATTTCCCCTGTTGTTATTCTGCTTTATTCAATTTGACAAGTCCTTTCATTTGTCTTTGCTCAACTATATTCAACACTGGCTTTTCTTATCATAGGAGCTGGTTGCGAACCGGTGGCGATAGAAGCTGGCGGAGCACACTTGAATATAGAATATTAATAAAGAAATTAAGTAAATCATATTTGTAGTAGTGGTAGATAAAACTACTGTGCTTCTTCCTTAACTAAAATTCAACCTTCCAATTAACTGATCACTTCTAGTTTTTGACCTTGTAAAGTTCCCGAATAGGCGAAGTTATTTTTTAATATTGCGTCAGCATATTCTGCAAAACAACATAGAACTTTCAATGCAAGAGTCGTGCATAGGATAGACTAGATTTGGCGTAAGTCTTTTTACTGTATTTCTCACAAGTTCTTCGCTCGCAAAGATTCCAACGGCTCTAAAGAGCAATCATTTGCTCAGATCTGATCTGAAACTATAGTATCGATAGACAACTTCCTAATACTAGCCGGTAGAACAAAAACCTTCATTCTTTGTATTTTCACATATTACAGTAGCGTTCAACTGCAGTTCCGCAGCGATTAATTCCTGCTTAGTCATGTTTAGGTGAGCCAACGCGGCTTGCGAATTTCCGGACTGTATATCCTTCATAATTTGAGATAAACCTGTATCTACAAATTTAAGACGAGTAGAGGGATCAAGAAATGCAGTATTATTTGTCGCACCACCGCCTTGAGCATAAGTATGAAGAACAACTGCTGGTACCACACTAACAAATATCAATAGCACCAAGCCCAATCTAGATACTAACAACATGGACCTATAAACAGGGAAAATTTATCCATATATAAAGATTATAACAGACAAGCGGAGATAGAGAGTACGTCTTGGAAAAACAAACGCAATCTCTGATTTCAACACTGGCCTAGCACTAGCACTATACAGTTCTGGTATTTTGGAGTCTAGGTTTCTTTAGGGCAGCAATACAAGCGCTTTTCCGCATAGGGTTAGTTATGAATTTTGTTTTATTTCTTGATTTCTCAGGAGAGATGAATAAAAGAAAGCGGTAATCTAACATTTACTTCCATTCCCAACTCTTCTCTGAGAAATTTCCCTCCATGTCGACCTCGGCTTCAAAGATCCCAACGACGTTGCTAAGAGACGCCAATTTGCCGGTGCCCGTCCTCAAGAAAACTGCTCCACGCCATGTTACGCCAGAGTGGGTGATTCTTCCTATTCCCTCGCCTGTGTATGTTACCATCTCTGAATCTTCTGACATTAATACTCCTTGTCCTTTACCATGGAGTACTCCAGGGGATGATGGTCTAGCCACATAAGTCAGACTTTCATTGACTTGAACTCCTTTAGCGCTTCCCTTCGCTGAGATACTTATTTCCATCGTTGGACCTTGTGCGTCTAACACCCTTTGACTGATTACTTTGCCCTTCAAATCTGTAATTTGTTCTCCTAACATTTTTCTTCAGGAGTCGTTACTCCGACGTCTTATTTAAGAAATGTCGGCGCACCTCTACATACATACGATTCCAATGTTATAGATCTATTAAACAGGGATGAGGCTAAAAGATTTAATAAACGACTTTAAGCGTAAATTTTTGTGTTCATAAGAAGTAATAATGCATACATCCCTCTTATTATTGCCGTGACAGTGTTACTATTGCTGTTAAATCCATCATTAAATAACAATATTGCTTTTTCGCATAAACCGTTACCAACATTGCTACCGATCTCTCAAAAAACACCCGCAACAGTGGCAGGAATTGTTAATGACATTATTAATGCACAGTCAAATAATAATAATAATACTCAATCCGCAAAAACAATAACAAATCTTTTAGCAAATAGCCTCGAAAATCACCTTCGAAGCATAGGAGCATTCCTCAACGTAACAAGTAAACTTCCACAAGTAAGGAATGTTTCTTCTGCTCATTTGCTTAATCAAACATTAAAAACATTACATGGAATACCAAAAGATGCAGATATACAGAAAAGACAAGTGGCTCAAAACATATTATCCAATTACAAAGATCTTCAGGTAATTTTTTTTATTATGCCAAATGGAGACATATATTTTGATGAACCCTACTCAAGGCAACAGATGTTAACAACTACTAATTTTGCATTTCGCGATTACTTCCAAGGAGTAGTTAGGACACATGATATTTATCTATCAGATCCTTATATTTCCGCATCTTCAGGTCAAAGACAGTCTGCAATCGCAGTTCCTGTATATTCTCTAAAGGATAACTCTAGCCTTGTTGGTATATGGGCTGGAGGTATAGATTTTGGTTTTCTGAGCAAAGAACTTCAATCACTTAATCTTACAGCAGACGGTAAACGGGTTGTTTACGTAGGACACAACGGACAGAAGATAGCAGATTCTGAAATAAATAAAAGCAAGATCGCTGAATCTTTTGCTAATCTAAATAGTTTTAAGAGTGCTATAAATGGACGATCTGGTTCAGCGATAGATACAGTAGACAATACAAAGATGTTAGTAACCTATCGTCCAGTCAAAGCATTTCATAATACTTGGGTGGTTCTTTTTATCAACGGGATTAGATAATATTTTCCATCCTTTCTAATTTTTAAATAAAAACATTACGTCTATGTTCCTTAAATCCAAATATGATAAATGTTGTGGAATGACTTGCATGACATTCGATGTAATCGAATTGTCAATATACGATATAAAGTTTGGCGGCTAATGACAGAAACATGAAGGTTCAATGTTATTGCAAGCTAGAAGTAGTTCTGTAAAGCGCCAATTCAGAAGAAAAAAAAGAGTATTAGGACATATTATAATATATCTTACTTCACCGCCACTGATCCCACCATCCAGGGATGTACCTCGCATAGATAATTATATGTGCCTGCCTTTTGGAAAGTTACTGTAAATGTATTCGAAGAACCAGGAAACGCTTTCTCTTGACCTTTTGGAACTAACCAACCTGAATTAACATATTTTTCGTTACCTGTCATCGTATACACTGCATTTGGGGGTGGCAAGTGTGTTGGGTTACCTTGTGAATCAATTATTGTTGGAACAAAAGACCTCGCGTTCACTGCTATAACAACATTATTCTGACCTGGTACTTTGAGTGGTTCATTATTTGAACCAGGAGGTATTGCTGAGAATTGAGTGGAGTTCGGTATACCGAAAGGCGAAACTATGTCTGTTGCAGTTTTGTTATCTAACACAAATGAAACAGTATGCGGTTCTGGAACTACCGACGGATTATCCCACGTAACACTTTGACCTGCACTGATTTGAATGTGCTGTGGCACAAATGCTGTTAATGGAGATGTGCTATTTCCTCCTCCTGCATGCACTATGATTTTTCCACTCTCTGCTGCGTTTGCTAGTTTCAGATTTGATAAAGGCGTGGCTGTCAATGCGATGGTTGCTACAACTATTGCCACTGACAAAAGAGGAACAATAATGGTTGCTTTATTCCGATTCATGCTTTAAAATAGGGTATCTGAGAATAAATCACTTGCGGGGAAAGGGAATTGAAATTTGTCTTTTTTTGCAATTATAACCGGTTTCGCCAACAAAGGAAACTAAATGTATTGATCGCAATACCAACCCTCCTGTTCCATGACAGGAAGATCGGTCACTCCTTCGTCTTTGTGATTGCATTACAAGACAGGGTAAACAATTGATATATAATAGAAGCTCTTTATTCAGCTGAAACATAAAAGTAAATGTCAACTAACAGAAGGAAGAAAATAGTTGTTGTTGGTGGTGTTGCAGCAGGAACTAGTGCAGCATCGAAAGCAAAAAGAATTGTTCCTGATGCAGATGTAAAGATAATCCAAGATGAGAATGTGGTTTCATATGGTGCATGCGGTATTCCCTATGTCATAGAAGGTATAATAAATAACTTTGAAGAACTAATAGAAAGACATCCAGGTATATTCAAGAGCAAATATGGTATAGACATAATCATAAACACTCGTGCACATAAAATAGACAGGTTTAGAAAACAAGTGCATACAACCGATTTACAAAGTGGTAAAGAAACTATATTTGATTATGATTCCTTGGTGTTAGCAACAGGTGCTAGAGCAGTTGTTCCTGGTCTCAATGGTGTTAATCTAGAGGGTGTATTTTTTATAAGAAATTATGGTGATGGAGTAAGAATTGATGATTCCACAATAACAAAAAATGCTCATTCATGTGTGATTGCTGGCGCCGGTCTCATTGGCCTAGAGATGGTGGAGGCATTTAAAAAAAGAGGTACAACGAATAGAAGAAGAGAGGGAAGAGGAGGTCGAATGGATGTAACATTAGTAGAAATGGCTGACCATATCCTTCCTACTATGCTTGATAAAAATATGGCCAAAACTGTCGAAAAAGAGTTGAAAGATAATGGTGTGAAAATTATACTCGGTGAACGCGTAGAGGAAATCCTAGGTGCTGATGGAAAGGTCAATGGTATAAAGACTAACACTAAACGTGAAATAAATAGTGATTTCGTAGTTCTGGGGACTGGAGTCAGACCTAATTCTGAAATAGCTCGAAATGCTGGAGTAGAACTGGGATATGCTAATGCGGTCAGAGTAGACGAATATATGAGAACCAATATACCGGACATATTTGCAGCAGGTGATTGTGCAACTGCTAGAAATTACGTCACAAATAAAGACATGTACCTTCCTTTGGGCACGACAGCTAATAAACAAGGAAGAGTTGCAGGAGAAAACGCCGCTGGTGGAAATGCAAAGTTCAGAGGAATAGCAGGAAGTGCCATCACTAAGGTCTTTGATTTGTTTATCGGCAAAACTGGATTAGCTAATGAAGAAGCATTAAAAGAAGGTTTTGATCCTATTGAAGAAGTGATAGAAGATATAACTAGGGCCGGTTACTATCCAGGCAACAAACCAATTTGGATAAAAATTATAGCCGATAGAAAGAGTGGAAGAGTATTAGGTTCACAAATTGTTGGAGGCGAGGGAGTAAAAGAGAGAATCGATTTAATTGCACTAGCTCTCTTAGTTAAAGCAGACATAAGAGACCTAGCGAGCTACGATGCATGCTATGTACCACCGGCTTCACCTGTTTGGGAGCCTGTTAATATTGCAGCATCACAGACGGCGAAGCTGTTGTGATTTAATATGTTTGTCTAGAAGACCGTGAACAATATTCTGTGGGAAACCAGATTTCTTTATGATCTCTTGATATGGCTGATAGTCTTCATTTTAACATGAACGGAACATCATTACCATATTACCTACCTACCATATTACATCGATCTTCCTTCATCGTCCCAAGCACATTAAGTTAATAGAGCCGTACAACATAAGACAAGAATACGTCGCAACAAGTTGAACTATCCGATGAAGAAATTAAGTAATTAATTGCAATGTTAAGATTTTCGAAAGGTGCTTGTCCAATCGAGAGCCTTCCAGAGAAAATAGAAGATGATGATGTAGACAGTTTAGTATCAAAGTTTGAAAAACCGCTTGCCTAGTTCCTTTTAAATATTGTCGATAAAGCAATACTCATAGTTGAACGCTACAAATGACCTCAAACAGGATCATCTGATTGTAAGAAGGCTTGGAGAGATTACCCAAAGATGTTCGGAAAAACTCTACGCCAACGAAATCATTCCGTTTGAGGATCTTGAGATTATCTCAGTAGTAATCGAGGAATTTGTAGATAGATTCCATCATGGAAAAGAGGAGCAAGCGTACTTTCCTGAGACTAAAGACAAGGATAGCTTTTCAGAAGATATCCGCAAGTTCTTGATCGAACATGAACTTGGAAGAAGAATTGCAAGAATGTTCTTACGCAATTTAAAAGCATGGAAAGAGCACAAAGTGGATTCAAGAGAACCTGTGGCGCGATTTCTAAAATCTTATTCTGTATTCATAACTGATCATACAGGAAAAGAAGACTCATTCTTTAATTTGATTCAACACAAAGGTAGCATATCTAACGAAGAAGATGAAATACTGATAAAGCATTTCCAGAGCTGTCGAAATCAAGTAGGGGGTGCAGCAAGAATAGAACAAATGGTAAAATTAATTGAATATTTGGAAAATAGAGAATGGATGAAATAACCTATACGTTATGATACTACACCATAATTTCAGTTGTAAGTAAGCTTTGAAAGTATGAAGTAGCTTTCTCAATCGCAGAAGTTATTTATCCTTTGTTTATATTCAAATAATATATGGAATTCAAGATCCCCGATGCAGTAGCTTTAGAACATGAAGAACTTCATCAACAACTTGTTAAGGCTATAAAGGAAGGTGGCAAAGTAGGCGAAGCGGCAAAGGCTGTTGCAGACGTTCTACATCCACATTTTAAAAAGGAAGAAGAATATGCGTTACCACCTTTAGGTTTATTATCTTCTCTATTAAATCAAGATAAAATCAGTCCAGAGATGAAGAGTGTACTTACTATGACCGAGAGGCTGAGAGCCGACCTTCCACATATGATAGCAGAACATAACGACATTGTTCTAGCCCTGAATAATCTGATTGACATGGCAAAGAAAGAAAATAAAACAGAATTTGTACAGTTTGCAGAAAAACTGAAGCTTCATGCTAAGACGGAAGAACAGATCTTATATCCTACTGCAATATTGGTCGGAGAATATCTGAAGCTGAAAATCCGTATATGAGCCTATTACAAGAAAGGTCGGGTCAGGCTGAGGTGGATTAACTAAGTAATTTGGAATATAATATAGATTTTAGTGAACCAATACCGAAAATGGTTCAAAGATTAAGGGCTGAGCACCGCGAATTCAGAATTCAATTGATACAGATAGAAGAAATAAGTGACTTCAGTTGGCAAAAAGCAATTGAAATGTTGAAAGAGATAAGAAAACCAATCCTGCGGCATGCAAGCAAGAATCGTGCGGGTTATTATGCAAAAAGCAAAGGATGAATCTGAGGAATCGATTAGGGTAATGCAAGAGCATAGTGGAATAATTGAGTTTCTAAATAACCGTATTCCTCAACTCGAAGGTTCCTCTCAAGAAATCGGTGACGAGATTAACCATTTTAGTGATAGTATGCGAAAACATTTCTCAGAAGAGGAGGAAATTGTTTTTCCTCTTGCGCTAAAAGCAGACTCTATCTAGTTAACAGAACATTACATCATCAACAATAATAAGAAAAATCAGAGCAGCTGATCTGCTTCTTGTTAGGAGACAAATAAGAACTACTGAAACAAATACAAACGATGAGTACAGTTGATAAATACAATTCATAATCAGTTAGGTAATAGATGTAAGTTCTAAAACCTATCTGCTCGGTGATCCTAAATTAAGACTACCAACAATAAATGAATACTATCACAGATATGCATGCAGTTTTGAAATGCACGTTAACATCAGTTGGTGATTGTGCACCTACTTGTTCTATTGCTTGTGTTAATACAGCGCTGAACGCAGTTATGATTGTTACAATCAGTACAGAGAGATTAATAAAATAGTCGGTAAAGTTTTTTTCGGATTCATAGTTGTTACCTGAAGATATCCAGAATTAGTTCTCAGGTCGATTGGAAATTGAATTTGAATAAATAAATAATAATCTTGTAATCTTGATTATTGCGTTGATCTTGGCAGCATCAATAGTGGTTATAGCGAGTGAACTTATACACTTAGGTCAAGCCAAAAAACATGCACTAAAAGCAGCCAAATTTGGAAATGCAAGTAAGAGTGGTGGCCATACCTCAGGAGGATTTGCATTGCCACCACCCTCAGGAACAGAACCACTGGCTGTCTCGAATACTAATAATTCGGCCGCAGCATTAGCGATCGCTCATAGACTAGGAATAGCTTCTACGAACACTTCTAACACTAAGGGCGATCCTTGCTTGCCACAGCTCGATCACTTTATACTTCCGCCAAAAGAAGCTAGATTTACTGTCATAAGGCAGTGTATCACAGTAACAGGTACGGTTGTATGGGTACACTACTTTAACGTCGATGGCGATGCTAACTTTAACGTAGTTTTAGACTCACCATACAAGAACATGTTAGGTCCGGGGAGTTATTCTAATGTGTTTGCTAACAAATACCCAGGCGGACCAGCAATGCATATGGAAACTGTTTGTCAGGCTCCGGTAACGAGCAAGAGCAAAAATAATGTTGGATCATGCGATGGATATAACGGACCGGATTTCCGACCAGCCTTGCCAAAATTAGGTCAGCATGTAATGGTTACAGGTAGATATCTAATAGAAATGCCAAAGATGCCTGGGGGAATTACAGAGCTTCATCCTGTTTATGGTATAAAAAT
>AF_2010_repII_A100DRAFT_1000186_pt1 | contig 10603 bp, 6 predicted proteins | sample AmaForreplIIA100_FD_9198 | JGI IMG/M metagenome (IMG submission 9198) | reverse complement strand
CTATATCTCCTTCCGCAAGGTGTCTTTCAACCATATATCCTGAAACGAGAGATTCAGCGATCACCTTTCTATCATTAACGTAATCAAGTCTTATTTTGACCCCGTCAGGCCTTATTATGTAATTAGCCCCAGGATAGATATTTGGCCCATTTATAACCAATTTTTTTAGTGCTTGCTCGTTCCACTCAGAGACGGTTTCAGCGATAGTGAGTTTCTTTGCTACATCGACTGGCACCCCAACTTGAGAAATTTCTAAGTTCGGATCTGGCGAAATCACAGTCCTGCTGGAGAAATCAACCCTTTTTCCAGAGAGAGATCCCCTAAAACGCCCCTCTTTCCCTTTCAACCTTTGAGTAAGAGTCTTAAGTGGTCTTCCGGATCTATGGTGTGCTTGAGGAATGCCTGAAACTTCGTTGTCAAAATATGTGGTCACGTGATACTGCAAGAGATCCACTAGATCTTGAACGATTAACGGTGGCGTCCCAGCCTCTTTACTTTCCTTTAGCCTCTGATTGACTCTGATTATATCAACAAGCTTATGGGTCAAATCATCTTCGGACCTTATTCCTGTCTCGAGTATGATGGAAGGCCTAACAGTCACTGGAGGTACTGGCAACACTTGGAGTACAAACCATTCTGGCCTAGCTGTCGAGGGATCGTAGCCCAAGAGTGCCAAATCATCATCGGAAATATGCAACAGACGTTCTCTGATCGTTATAGGTAAGAGTCGATTTTCTCCAGCATCAGTCTTTTCGACAAATATAGTTGGCTTTGTAAATACTAGATCATTTTGTTCTTTTTGACAATGAGGGCAGATGTTAACTTTCTTAGCTTTCTCAATAATTTCTGCCTTTACGTTTTCTAAAGCAATGACTGCGTATGCAGCTTTACCGTCTCTCAAATTCCGATACTTTACTAATTCCTCTGAGTTTAGCTTTAGTCTATTACATGAACGACACGTGATCAACAGTAATTTGTGAATGTCATCTACGAAAGCGATATGAAGAACAGGTTCTGCCAGTTCGATATGCCCGAAATGACCGGGACATTTCGCTGAAGTGTTGCCACACGTTGCGCACTTCTGTCCAGGTTCCAATGTTCCTAACCTATTATCCATTAGTCCACCTTGAACTGGCATTCCATCTTCATCATAGGTCTCCGGGGCTGTTATCTCAGCTACACTAAATTTTCTAATTTCTACTGGGGACCAAACACTGAATTTAATTCCACCCAGGACCTTAAGTGGCTGTTCCATTCATCATAACCTCCACTAAACTTTCTCCTTAGCGAGGAGCCGGGGAGCTATGTTAAGACTCATCATTTCTTGCAAAAGAAGTTTAAAAGCATACGCAATAACCACGGAAGAAATCTTCGCCTTATCTCCGTCGACTCTGCAAATATACCGTCTTTGCTTTACATCGTAGTAAGATAACAAACCACACTTTTCACAAAGATTTACCTCAGCTTTATCAGACTCTTCCAACAACCTATCCTTTAGCATCATAGAAGCTCCGTAAGCTATCAGACAATCGCGTTCCATTTCTCCGAACCTTAGCCCTCCTCCCCTAGCTCTGCCTTCTGTGGGCTGCTTGGTTAGCATCTGGACTTGACCTCTTGCTCTACTATGTATCTTATCTGCCACCATATGGTGTAGTTTCTGATAGTACACTACTCCAATGTAGACCTCAGCTGGGAACCGCTTGCCTGATCTACCTTCATACATGACTTCTTTTCCACTATATTTGAAGCCATGTTCTTCCAAAATGGGCTTTAAGTCATCTAATTTTTCACCGAGGAACGCTGAGCCATCTACGGTACGACACCTCAATGATGCGGCTTTTCCTCCTAAAGACTCCATGAATTGCCCTACTGTCATACGAGATGGGAAAGCATGTGGATTAATCATGATATCGGGTACAACTCCGTCTTCGGTGTACGGGAGATCTTCTTGGTTGACAAGCATTCCTATTACCCCCTTCTGACCATGTCTTGAAGCGAACTTGTCACCGATTTCAGGGATTCGCATGTCGCGCACTCTAATTTTGTACATTTTCCCGCCCTCAATAGATTGAGTCATGATAACTGTATCCACTACGCCATTTTCCGATGGCCTCACTCCAACAGAAGTGTCCCTACGATATGGACCCTTCACTTCAAATTCCTTATACTCTTCCATGAACCGCGGCGGAGAAGTCCTACCAATCAGAATGTCACCCCCAGTAACAACAGCTTCATGCATTATTGCCCCGTCTTGCTCTAGCAGCCTGTAGGCTTTTTCCCCTCTAAAACCCCGAATATTTGCGTCTGAGGCTGGAAGCTCAAATGTATCTTTCATACCTCCAGGATACTGTTTAGACTCTGCTTCATATACTCTGTAAAAGAAAGTGCGGCCTAGGCCACGTTCAACTGAGGATTTGTTGAACACGATCGCATCCTCAATGTTGTAACCTTCGAACGGCAGAACGGCTACTACGCAATTCTGTCCTGTTGGCCTGTCATCTAACCCAAGGAGATTTATTGCTTTAGTGCTAACCATTGGTGTCTGGGCATATAGCATGAAATGCTGCCTTACGTAAGTGCTTGCATTCATTAAAGGCGTAGAGAACCCGAGACTCTGTTTGGCCATGGCACTTTCATACGTGTTCCTTGGAGATTGATTATGCTCAGGATATGGAATTATTGAGGCTCCAACGCCAAGGATAGCTGATGCGAATATTTCTAGGTGAGTGTGAGTATTCTCTAACTTCGCAGCTTCAATAGCTACATAGCAATTTTCTTCTTCATTAGCGTCGACTAGCTCTATCATTCCCATATATAGGAGGTCAGTCCATGACAAGAATTTTTTGCTAATTTTCTCGATTATCTCCTCATTCACTAGAACGTTGCTATCTTTAACAAGGGCCAAAGGTCTCAGAACCCTGCCGGCGTTACAACTTACGTACAGGCGTCTAGTAGCATTATTGTTAGGTGATGAATAAAAGTAAATACCTACGTGGGGGTGAATTTTTCCAGATCTCCTCATTTCTTTCAAGATATTGGATAAGCGTTGCCCATCTTCTGCATATCCGATTAACCTGCCATCTACAAATATTCTTGCACCGATGCTTCTTAACTTTTCATTTGCCTCATCGACATGTTCCACGCCAAATTCAAACAATTTTTCAATGATTTCAGCTGACGACACACTAACTGAGATCACAGCCGAAAGGGCCAGGTTTTTTACAAGTCCACAGTTCGAGCCCTCAGGAGTTTCAGCAGGACAAATTCTACCAAAATGTGTAGCATGCAAATCGCGTGCCTCAAAATTTGGCTGACTTCTGCTAAGCGGAGATTGTATTCTACGCAAATGACTTATTGTTGACATATAATTGGTTCTATCGAGCAATTGCGTTACTCCTACACGTCCCCTGCCCCAGTTTCCGGTTGCAATAGCGTTATTAAGCTTATCAGAAATTATCCCTGGTCTCACTGCGGCGGCAACGGCGTTGATGCCTCTTTTTTGGCCGGATCGTTCGAGCTGATACTTCATATCTCGAATCAAATTTCTGAATGCAGTCCTAAACAAATCCGCGAGCATCTGACCAGCAAACTTGATAACTTTATTTCCATAGTGGTCTTTATCATCAGCATCCACCCAACCTAACTTCAATTCTATTAGCTTGCTAGCTGCTTCCCCTAAGAATAGCGCCTTCTCATGTCGATTATCAGGGTTCTTCCCCAGGTGAGGCAACAAGCCCCAATCAAGGAGAGTTTCTGCCCGCTTTATTTGAAACTCCTCAAGCATCCCAGGGGCGATTCTTTTACTTATGTAGACTATAGCGTCTTTGCTTGAGATGATATCACCAGCTTTTTCGAATGATGGTTCGAGTTCATCCTGAATGGTTCGGTTTAGTGTCACAGCATTTGCTATGTCTCTATCAGACTCCAGCCCAAGTGCTCGTACAAGTGTAATTAAAGGAATGTCAACAGGAGAGCCGGGTATCTTGCCTACCACAGAGCCGTCAGGGCGCATTATAAGCTCCAGTTTGGCCCTATAGCCCACTATTGAAGAATAGACTTTCGCTTTGAAAAGTAGTGCACCAGAGGTTTCCTCTGAGTCAACAATAATCTTATTATATGAAAGGTCTTCTAAGCCAACAATTACACGTTCCGACCCGTTAATCACGAAATAGCCACCAGGATCCCTGGGGTCCTCGCCTAACTCCACAAGCTTGGGCTCAGATAAGGCGTGAAGAATGCATGCATTAGATTTGACCATTACTGGCATATCCCCGATATGAATAAATCGAGATTCTAGGATCTTCCCGTCTTCCACGATGCTGCATTCAAGCATAATCGGTGAGGCGTAAGTTAGATTACGTAGTCTGGCCTCCATAGGCGCAACGTGTGTAATAGACCCATCTAGTTCCATAATTCTGGGTTGCTGTAGCTTTATCTTACCAAGCTTGATTTTGTAGGGATATTCTGCTGTCTCTATTTCAATTTCACCAACTTCGTCGATTATACTTTGAAGTCCTCGTTCCATGAATTCGTTGTATGAATTCAAATGCTGTCTAGCAATACCGTCTCTTCGCAGTAGATCATTAATTATGGGCCACATTATAATAAACTCAAGATTCTACTACATAGCGGTAATATACACTTTCACCCGCAGTTGCACTCTTACGGGTGATCTTGATGATATCACCTGGCCTAACATCAAGATTCTCTATTCCTTTATCATCGATCATAATATAGGGCAACTGTGCCGGTTTTGTATTGAATTTTTTTAAAATTTCCTCTGCCTGAGGCTTTGACAAAATTTCGTGCTTGGGTTGATATGTATGGTTAGTAATTTCTACCGCTTTTTTCTCACTAGACATCTTTTCAGCTTATGCCCCTTTGTCCCACATGTGACCAATAAATAATTGAATTCCTTTGAGTCATCTTGAAATCTCCACTTGTTCCTCAAATGGATATATAAGTATAGTGAAATATCCCAGCAAAGATGATTCAGCTTCATATAACATGACGAAATAAAACGGTGCTTCTGAAAATATGGCGTACGTACGGTGCTATACAGGTATGTTTTATTATTATTGATCTTCTCAAAAATAGAGTATCCTGACGTGTATTTTAATAGGATTGCGAATAGTACATTTAAAAGCTGCAATGAAGAGAAATTTTGATTACTGCAGCGAGAGGGACTGGCGTGGCATATTTCAATTCATCTCTAAAAAGTAATCTACCATTGTGCTACATCAGGTTAAAATTAGGTGTAGGATGTCTGAGCTGAGTGGATTTTTCTTCATAACTTCTGTTCAGTTTTGTCCTGCATGATTAACGCCCAGGAGAGGCCATCAAGAGCTTATTTTAAGTTGCCATACTAACGAAAAAGTTGCCTTGAATTCGGTCCAATGGCGTTGGCGTCGCCCGAATACCACTCAGCAGCTTAGTTGCGAAGAAAATGAGTGATCTCAAAAATTCCAAAATTTCCATAATTGATTCTAGATAGGGACATAACCCTACTCATGCGTATCACGATATCCTGGCATTAATGACAATATCCATTTAACAGACCTTATCAGACGTTTTCTAGACTGACTTAAATTAGCCTAAGGTTACACCTTTAGTAGCTGATTATCACCGACCAGAGACACGATTACTTTGCTTTTCTTCCCGTACCTATTCAGCAAACTGCTTAAGAGTTCGGCTGACCCCCGGTAGGACTGAAGACCTAATTTCGATAAATACCAACAGGGTAGTGTAGATACTATACCTAATCCAAATTTGTCTCGTAAGCTTTGGAGGTACAGGAGATGTTCCAATCCTTGGGTATAGAATCCATTCCTGTCTAAATCTTCAATCTTTAACTTTCCTTCCACGAGCATTTGGAGGGCCCCCTTTCCTAAGCCTCTTCGATTCTCAGCCAATAGGGCCGCTGAACCGCCTTCCTGAAGTACGTGAGTGGAATTCCACAATAAATTCAAGGATGTAACTAAATCTATATCAGTCTCAGCCGTCCCACCTATAATTAGTGATTTCGCTGGTTCTACAGGAATCTCAGTAGAGGATAATCTATTCACAGCATCCCGAAATGCTTCGGTGATTTTACCTGTGAAAACACCTGAAATAGATGAATTTGATGAAATAACTTCAACGGACAGAGCAGAGAGGTAAGCTGAACTAGACAGAGCTTCTTCAAGGGGAGGACAAAAAACTCCTGGTGTTGGAATATTGCTCCTTCTTGACTCATATGCTTTCAGCATTTGATTATGCATGTATTGTCGTAACAGCAATGTTGGTGTACCGCTGAAACCAAATAATGGATCGTAGCATACTCGTGATACAAATACGACATCCTCATATCGTCTGTTGAGCAAAAACGGACATTCGGCAGATCCGATGTTAGAAGCATCTTGCGGATTGTATGTAGCAGCTTCTTCTAATGATCTAATTTCAGCTGCTCCATAGCCGCCAGTTTCAATCACATGGCTAAGCAAAGATGCGATTCTGTCCACGGCCTTTGACTGGGACAAAGTTAAAACTAACGTTTTTCCAGATAAAGGAATAGTGCTCAATTCCTTGATAATTTCTGCTTCTGGAATATCCTGAATATTTGGCGAAATTTCGGCTTGTAGGTTTTCCAGCTTTATATCGAGCGCGACTTGGGTATTACCATACTTAAGCCAGATCTCTGGCATGTCGTTTTACAATATGTTACAAGTTGATTCTAGTGAATCTAGAGCGCTAAGGAAAGAAATTCCATCGGAAATAGCTGAAGCTTTCAAATTAGCTTTCATAAATCATTAAGTTCTTTTCTTCCAAAAGTGTATGGAGGTTGTGGACTGCTCTATATACCTCGCTCTCTTTCTTAGCCCCCGTACAAACCAGTTTACCGCTAGCAAAAAGGAGAATTACAGTTTTTGGATCTAGCATCCTATGTATTAGTCCTGGGAATTGTTCCGGTTCGTACATGCTTCTAGGCAAAACTCTAGCAGCAAGCTCCAAATGAATCTTGCCTCCTAAACTCGCAGAAGCAACTATATTTTGAATTTCAATTTGTGGTTCATGTTCCACTGGAATTCCCCCTTTCTTTAATTTTTGAACTACATTCTTAACAGCTTTGATTGCCTGCTCCTCGGATTTTGCCCCAGTACACACCATCTTCCCTGAACTAAATATCAGTGTGGCTGTTTTTGGCGACTTTAACCTGAACACAAGCCCCGGGAATTGGTCTGGATGATATTCAACGTCCGGAAATATTTGCGTAATTAAGTTTAAGTTTACCGTTTGATTCACGGTAGCCGACGCAACCACATTTTCTATGCTGACAATGGGTTTTGTTTGAGGCATACTACAAGGGCTTTATAAACCGGCTGTATATATACCTGCGTTTATTTTAAGAAAGAGCCAGTGAATACGCAGGTTCGTATAGCATGTTAAAGATCCATTCCTCCCTGCGTCGCGAAAGGAAGGGAGTTCTCTAACTTTTTGACTTGTACTAACCCCTAACATTTGATTTGTAAATGAACTAACCAGATCAGTCCATTGCTCTAAGATAACCCANTAATCCTAATTGATAGCAGATTGATTTTTGCTTCAATTTTCCATTATTATGTTCAAGTCCTTAACCTTGAATCAGACAGTTATGCACGTTGACTATTTCGTCACTCATAGTCAATCTAGTCTGCATATGTGCGCATGGGTTCATTTCGCCGCAAGGCCATTTCATCGTGAAAAATGAGGTTTGGGATGAACTATCATGAGCCTACTCTTTTCATCTTTGATCCGCACTTCGGACAAGAAGCCTGGTTGTGTTTCGTTCCGCAATTCATACAATAATAGTTCAATGAATTGTACCCAAACATCGATGCTCCAGACATACCCATCCTCCGCAAAGTTCTTTTTCTGACGTAGAAGCTTAGCAATATAAAGACCGCGATAATTATTGGCAAAGAATATGGAAATGGAATTAAGAACGAGATCGCAAGGCTTATCCCTAAAGATATTCCGATCCAGAGTAGCTGCTGCGAAAGAAACTGCTTATTATCTCCGCTCAATACTAGCCAGTTGATATACATTCTCCTCTTTAAAATATCTTCGTCTCATTGGCATGTCTGATATATGCNCTAAGTTTAGTGAGTAAATTTAAATTAGATTATCATAAATACTAATTCGCATCGACCAAACCGATGGGGAACAATCCTGGATCAAATGTGAACGGCATTTGGTCCAGGATATCTTTTCTTTTCTTTTCTATTCTTTTAATCAAACTGACAGTAGCACTCTCTGAAACGTGACGATTCACCTTCTCAAAAAATTTGCTCAATGTNNTTCGAAGAAATTCTCTTTTGAGAGTAAAAGAATTATGAAAAAAAGTGATCCGGCACATATGGATCTACCTACAATCTGACCTACAACACTTCTACGTGCTTAAATGCGTAGCTATGTTCACGACTACAACTAGATTATAGCAGGTGCGTTGGGTTATTGGAAATGGCGGGCTGAACACCTCGCCGAAGCTTGATGCGTACACCCCCATCCCATCAACGCCATCTTCTATGGCCACCCTTCTCCTTTCGGAAGGCTGTCTTTTCTCGGGAAAGGCTTCCTCCTTAGATGCTTTCAGGAGTTATCCTAAACAGCTTAGCTGCTCAGCGTGCCCTGTCGGACAGCTGATAAACCAGAGGCTGCGCTGCCCTGTTCCTCTCGTACTAGGGGCAACTTCCCCTCAGACAACCGCGCCCCTGTCAGGCAGAGACCGACCTGTCTCACGACGGTCTAAACCCAGCTCACGTTCCCCTTTAATGGGCGAGCAGCCCCACCCTTGGCTCCTGCTGCAGAACCAGGATGGGAAGAGCCGACATCGAGGTACCAAACCGCGGGGTCGATGGGAGCTCTCGCCCGCGACGAGCCTGTTATCCCTAGGGTAACTTTTCTGTCACCATCAGCCCCCAATAGTGGGGTCATGATGGATCGCTAAGCCCGGCTTTCGCCTCTGAATTCCGTATTATTGGGAATCCAATCAGACTGGCTTTTGGCTTTGCCCTCAGCGGCGGAGTTCTGTCCCGCCTGAGCCAATCTTTGGGCCCCCTCGATACATTTTCAAGGGGGTGCCGCCCCAGCCGAACTGCCCACCTGCAGTTGTCCCCGTGAGAACGGGTTAGCGATACGGAAGCGAATGGCTGGTGTTACAACGGCGTCTCCATTAACCCCGGAGGGTTAACTTCGCAGACTCCCAGCTACTCTCTGCATAGGCAACCATATCGCAACAACAGGCTGCAGTAAAGCTCCACAGGGTCTTCTCTCCCCGACAGAGGTTCGTGGACTGTTCGTCCACGTTATGTGGCTTCACCGGGCTGTAGGCGGGGACAGTGGGGCCCTCGTTGTTCCATTCATGCACGTCGGAACTTACCCGACAAGGCATTTGGCTACCTTAAGAGAGTCAGAGTTACTCCCGGCGTTTAGCGGCCCTTAGCCCAGTTGAAATCCAGGTTTTAGGTACCGCCACTGGCCAGGATACAGAGGCCGTACTCATCCTTTCGGACTAGCGACCACCTGTGTTTTTATTAAACAGTCGGGACCCCCTTGTCACTGCGACCTGCAGCTCCTGCTCTTCGCAAAAGCTGCAGGCACTCCTTATACCATAGGTACGGAGCTATTTTGCCGAGTTCCCTCGCCTTACGGTATGCCCGACAGACCTTAGACTACTAATCCAGGGCACCAGTGTCGGTTCTCGGTACGGTCTTGAAAGAGTCTCCCATGACCCGCTTTCATTGTCTCCTGGAATAAAGGAAACCCTCCTTGCGGAGGGCCGTTCATATCTCGTTTAGGTTCTCGCCATTACGGCACTCCCCCAAACTCGAATACTTAGACAGAACGACGGTTCTGTTCCCTGTGTCCTGAAGCGACGGGCACGGTTTTAACGATCTTTCAAGGCACTGGAATATTAACCAGTTTCCCGTTCGGACAACTCTGTTTAGGTTGTTCTTAGGACCGGCTAACTCCCGGCTGACGACGCATTGCCGGGAAACCCTTGCCCTTTCGGTCGCCGAGATTCTCACCCGGCTACGCTGTTACTGCCGCCAGGATCTGCAATAGTTAGATCGGTCCACTGGACTTCACAGCCCAGCTTCTACCCAATCACTACGCCCACCTACCACGCACCGGCACTGCCGGTGGTCTAAAGTATCGGTAATCTACTTGAGCCCCGTCCATTTTCGGGGCTTCCTAGCTCGGCAGGTGAGCTGTTACGCACTCTTTAAAGGATGGCTGCTTCTAAGCCTACCTTCCTGCTGTCTCTGCCCGAAAACGCCCTTCTGTTTGACACTTAGCAGATATTTAGGGACCTTAACTTTAGTCTGGGTTGTCCCCCTTTCGGTTATGAGGCTTACCCCACATAAACCCGTCTCCTAGTCTCTACGGCGCTTGTACATTCGGAGTTCGAATGGATGGCGAGCCCTTTCGGGCCCTTACCGTCCGATCGGTGCTCTACAGAGCAAGCAATCTCCACTAAGGCAGGACTGCGATCCACTTCGGTGGGAACTAGCGATCACCGGACTAGATTGGTTTTTGACCCCTAATCCCAGATCAGGGGACCGATTTGCACGTCAGGACCCTT
>AF_2010_repII_A100DRAFT_1000185_pt1 | contig 10626 bp, 10 predicted proteins | sample AmaForreplIIA100_FD_9198 | JGI IMG/M metagenome (IMG submission 9198) | reverse complement strand
TCCGTTTTCTTCTTCCAACTGTACCATTCCACAATACGATACTGTTGACCAAATCATCAATTGGAGATAGCATGATATAAGGTTTATCGACATGCAAATTGCTTTTGATTACACTAGTAAAATAGCGCGCCTGCGCACTGCCAAATATGCGAGCTTCCCCTTCATGGCATATACAATTAATAATTGTTAGCTAATATGTACGAACATCATAAGTATCCCTTGGTATGGAAAAGTTTGAAATTGATCGTAGAAAGGCACGAACCTAACTCTAGAACCACATATTGTACGAAAGCTAGTTAAAGAGAACCTTAATCAGTGAATGTGGAGACTAGTCCTAACATTAAGGCCTGACTCAAACGAGTGAATAACGAGCAACATGAACTACAAATGGATTACACTGAGTAACACAACCATCGGTACGTTGATGGCCTCACTTGATAGAAATATAATTATCATAGCACTGCCTACAATCGCATCAGATCTTCATACATCATTTTTTACACTGATGTGGATAGTTCTAGTGTACTGGCTAGTCACGGCATCTGTTCTTCTAAATTTTGGGAGGCTCTCAGACATGTTTGGGAGAGTCAAGTTATACAACCTGGGCTTTGCACTCTTCACATTGGGGTCAGGCTTATGCAGTATATCTCAAACAGGAGAGCAATTAATATTCTTCAGAGTTGTTCAAGCAATAGGCGCGGCATTTCTTTTTTCTAATAGTGCTGCAATAATTACAGATACCTTCCCAGAAAATGAGCGAGCAAAAGCATTAGGATTGAATCAAGCGTCGATAGTTGTAGGATCTGTAGTAGGACTTGTGTTAGGGGGATTTCTTACTACTTATCTCGGATGGAGATCTATTTTCTGGATTAACTTACCGATAGGTGTTTTTGCTACTATTTGGTCCCATGCTAAACTGAAGGAATTGGGAACCATAAGGAAAGAGAAAATAGATTGGCTTGGAAATGCTACATTTGCAGCAGGGGTGTTTCTGATTCTACTGGGAATTACTTTTGGCGCTTTTAAACTAATCAATCCATTTGTAATTCTTTTAACCATACTTACAGGCCTTTCACTAATGGTGTTGTTTGTATTAGTAGAGAAAAGAGTAACTAGACCGATGTTCGATCTATCTTTATTCAAAATTCGGCTTTTTTCAGGGGGAAATATTGCAATATTTCTTAACGCACTTGCAAGGGGGGCGTTTACATTAATTATGTCATTTTATCTTCAGGGTCCTTCTATGAAACTTGATGCATTCAATGCGGGTATTTATCTAATTCCAATTTCTATCGCTTTAGCCACTTTCGCCCCCTTGAGCGGATGGATTTATGATAGATACAAATTGCGGATATCTGCTGCCTTGGGTTTGCTAATATCATCAATTGGTTTCTTCATGCTAATTGGAATAGGAGCAACGACGTCCTTCTATCAGGTTGTACTACCTCTTTTCCTTGTGGGTGCTGGTATGGGAATATTTGCTTCACCAAACAGAGCATCAATAATGACTTCCGTACCGATTTACAGAAGAGGTGCGTCAGCTGGTATTAGCACTAGTTTCGTCATGACAGGAAATGCGTTCAGTATTGGCTTAGTATTCTTGATAATGACCAATCTCATCCCCGTACATGCTGCCGAACAATTATTTGCCGGTTCGTTTCGGACATCGTCACTGGCTATTTCTAATTCGATCATTGGTAACTTTCTGAACTCAGTCCACATGATCTTTTTCGTTTCAGCACTCATGATGCTTGTTTCGATCATTCCTTCAGTAGCAAAATGGAAGGTCAAATAAGAAGAAGAAGAGGCTGCAACAGTATCCATTAAACCTCATTTTTAGTGAATCAGAAGGATAATTACAAGCAAGCGTTACATATAATGTGATAGAAGATCTATATGAATAATAATAAAAATGAGGGCGAAAAGTAACAGCGATAATTTCAAAATGCAAGTTTACTTTGATGGGCTGTGTCAGCCACGTAATCCAAACGGATTGGCCTGTTATGCTTTTATAATAAAAGCAAATACTAAACAGACAATCCATAGCGACTATGGGCTTGCCGCAAAACCTTTCACGGATGACGCTACCAATAACGTAGCAGAATATACAGGCATTATCAAAGCTCTAGAATGGCTTTCAGAGAATAATCTGTATAATGAAAAAATCATCGTCAGAGGAGATTCGCAGCTTGTTATAAATCAAATAAAACGGAATTGGAAGGTGAAAGCCCCAACAATAGCTCCATTATATCAAACGGCAAAGTCCCTCAGATCGAAATTCAGAAATATAGAAATTGAGTGGATTTCAAGGGATAAAAATAAAGAAGCGGATAAATTGTCTAACAAGGCATACCGGGAAGCATTAGAAAATGACCCTGAGTTATTGCAGAGGGCCAGTCCATACATGGCCACAGAAGAACAATTAAATTTACTAGCAAGCCGCGGAATAAGAGAGAAGTACCTTAGCAAAATGGAAGCCAACAGATTAATTTCAAGATTAATTTCAAGACCTCGAACTAAAATTAGTTGATACCTTAAGTAAAAGGTATTCATGAAGCTTACTGATTTACTGTCATGAATGTCTGTCTATCTTATTAACCGACAACGCATAACAGATTGATAGTAGCCGCAGCAATTGAAAGCAAAATACTTTCACCCATTTTTCTTCGATCATTCTAATTGGGGCGTAGACTGTGCAGGATTATTCGACAAGGACACATGCTAATTTACAGTTTTTTATTCTACATGCCTTTTATCATCATATCATGAAATTCGGCATCTGTCATACTATTCTTACTTTTTACCCATTCTTCAACGTCTTTACCAACTAGATATCTCGGACTTGGTTTCTGACTCGTAATAGCATTTAACACCGTTTTAGCCACTAGGTCAGCTTCTGAACCCCTTTGTGCAAGCTGACTACTGACAGCGGCAATTCTTTGCATCATTTGTGAATATGGTGATTTAGGATCCTGAGACTTTTTCGCAATAACCATCGCTTGTACAAAGTTAGTTTTAATAAATCCAGGCTCAACCAAAACAACCTTTATCCCAAACGGTTCCAGTTCGTATGAAATAGATTCGCTTAGACCTTCAATAGCAAATTTTGTCCCTACATAGGCAGAACCTCCAGGATAACCAAACCTTCCCGCTCCTGAGCTGATGTTTACTATGATACCGGATTTCTGTTCTCTCATTACTGGAAGAACTGCCTGGGTTGTTCTTATTAATCCAAATAGATTAGTCTCATATTGAGCCTTTATTTCATCCATCTCAAGATCTTCAAAAGCACCTACAAGTCCGTATCCAGCGTTATTGACTAGAATGTCTATTCTTCCAGATTCATTTGTTATTGATTGAATTGCATTCTTGATAGTTGAGTCTTTAGTAACGTCTAATTGAACGAACCTTATTGGTAGCTTTTCTCTGTCTGCCTGTGATTTGAGAAATTGTCCTTTCTTGGGATCTCGGACGGTAGCATATGTAAGAAAATTGTTTTTTGCTAAAGTCAAGGTGATTTCTTTACCTATACCACTCGAGCTACCCGTCACAACAGCAACTTTTTGATTAGATATCATCCTGATCCCTTTTTTATAATATTATTATTATACTTAATGAAATTTCAAAAAAACCATGCAAGAAAAAGAAATCTAATACACTTATGATGAAACACGCTGAAGGGAGCAGAAGCATTGTCGACTAAATAGTCAAAGCCGTCTACTCCCTCTAAATACAATCTTCTCGACAGACCAGGGAAACAAGGGTCTTAACGCCATAACCAAAGATTAATTTGGAATCAGTGTGATCGTTAGATGAATGTCCTTCGATCTAGTGAAGGCGATAAAAAGTACTCACAGAGATCCTGCTAATAGGATTTTACACCTGATAGGATTACCTATTTATGTTATTGGAATCACTTTGGTGATTGGATATTTTCTAGGTCTTCACACTCAACCGATAACCGGAATCACTTTATGGTCAATGGCTATTTGTTTCTTCATGACAGGTCATAAGATAGAAGGAAACTTGAGAGCTATGACATTGATAGTTCTTTTCAAATATTTGAAATCAAAAAAAGTAATACTATCACAGCGGGTAACTTCACGTACTTCCAAAAAAACGTTAACAAATAGGTTTCTTAGACATTAAACATATGATTGATTCCCAGAATGAAACCATGAAGAACATCTTTCTGCTCTATAACGGCATTAGTGAACAATATCATGATCCAGCGATCCTAGAAAAGATCAGATCCTTAATACCAGAACAAATACTGCAATTAAACGAAGGCGATAAGATCAAATCCTTGTTAGAATGGTTCAAAAAGGATTTCATGAGTTGGACCATGAGAGACCCCCTATGTACTAAATGCATGAGTGAAAACCGTGGCGAGGTACCAATGCAAGTACATATAATGACCGGAATGTCATGGAAATTACGCGCGATTGAGTACCACAAGTGTAATAAATGCGGCTATGAATTTACTTTCCCTAGATACGGGGAAATACTGAAGATAGCAGAGATGAGAACCGGCAGATGTAGTGAATGGTCCATGCTTTTTGGTGCCATTATGAATTCTCTAAAAATTGAGACCAGGATTGTACATGATTTTCTTGATCACTGTTGGAATGAGGGCCTGATAGATGAAAGATGGGTTCATATAGATTCAACCTTGACGTATCCGATTTCACTAGATCATCCATATTATTATGAGCAGAACTGGGGAAAAAGGTACGAGTATGTCCTTGCATTCTCTGGTGATGGAAGAGTAGAAGATGTTACGCTGAGGTACACTAAGAATTTTGATGCTGTTAAACAAAGAAGGAAAAAGGCCAGGAGTATTTTCAGGATTTTTCAGAATCGCACACTTACAAGTCTGTTAAATAATTCTACCTCCATTTGTTAATATTTCAGAAATGACATCGAACTTCAGATGCCATTAGGGAGTAATTTGAGAAGATAGAAATAGTAAGAGAAGGAAGGATACAGTTGGTATTCGTCGTTGCAAGCCAAATACGGGCTTGTTTAGCTGAACGAACACATCTAACTAACTAAGCCTCGTAGTGGTGAATGAGTGCGAGAAGAGTAGCATCAAAGAACTCAACTCCAATCTCTACCTGGCAATTTGTGGAAATAGTTCTCTTAGAGATCTGGGTTTCTTGTCTTCAAATACTTTATCTGCGTACCATCTCGAACCAAATTCAATAATGCTAATTAAAATCGGTAATGCATCTTTGCCTTTAGACGTTAACACCCATCGTACAATTTTTGGGGACTTGTGCTCTTCTGTACGTTTGATAAACCCTGATTTTTCCAATTCATCGAGTCTCATTGAAAGAACTCTTGGAGTTAATCCAGGCGTTACTCGCAACATTTGGTTAAACCGTTCCATTTTAAGGAAGCCGATGTTTCGAAGTACTAACAGCGTCCATTTGTGTCCAAGCACTCCAAGACTCGATTCAATAGGACAGTTTTTCATCGAGACTGACGGTAAAAATGGTGTTTCAAAGTCCTTTTTTAAGGCTCTCTGCACTATACTTTTATTCCCTACCCAACTTAAATAGTATACTTAATATAGTAAACTCAATATGCCACGAATTACTCATTTCGACATACCCGCAGACGACCCCACGAGAGCGCAAAAATTCTATGGAGATATCTTTGGTTGGAAGTTCGACAAGTGGGATGGTCCAATGGAATATTGGATGGTAAAAACTGGCGATGAAAAAAATCCAGGAATAAACGGCGGCCTCTCAAAGAGAATGGCTGGACAAAACGGTATGACAAATACTATTGATGTCCCATCCGTAGATGACTATGTAAAGAAGATCCAATCAAAAGGCGGCCAAGTAGTCGCGCCGAAAATGGCAATCCAAGGAGTAGGCTATTTTGCACAATGCAAGGACACTGAGGGGAACATATTCGGAATTATTGAGATGGACCAAAACGCAAAATAAATCCCTCCCCCTTCTCTTTTTTGCAGGCTAAGAAAATAAGATTGTCGTAATTTCAGATCCTTTATGCTAGGATTGATGAAGAATCAACATTCGTTAATGTATTGTCATGATGTACTGAACAGACATAACTTAACTCCACTAGAATCCAACCATTTGTTTTATACCTGGTAAAATTTTATATTACACCACATATTCAATGATAAAAATTAGCATGGCTACATGTGGTTGCCGGTGCATGAAATGCAAGAATCAACAGCTGGAAAGCTTTAGGTTTGTTGCTAGCGATGGCTTTGACGATACGCACCATACATGCTTGTCATGTAACACACACTTCAGTCACCTCGATGGCGAAACATACGTTACCTGTCAAACATGCGACTACTACTCTCAATCATGAGAAAAACCGTTTATTTTTCAACATTTTTTGTGATACAGGCATCAGCAACAGGAGGATAGATCCACTGGAGATGTCGTCCACCTTCACCGACTCGACGCGCGTTCCCTCTGGCAGCGGGATCGGATGTCCTGCATATTTTTTGACCATCACGTCAGACTAGGCGTGCTGCTCTGCCAGTGACGCTGGCGTGGGCCTTGAGCAGTCTTATTGGCAAATAAGTAGGATTGAATCTGCAAGCTTTCTGGGCTGAGCATGAAAATAACCTCTATCAGCTTTTTACAGACTTTCGGGTCATCGTGCTATAAAGCTCTCTCATGGACACAAAGTGACTCAGACCTATTGCGGCATACACTTGTGAGGCCAATGGATCTGCGTTGTTAGCTAACATCTCGACTACAATTGCATTGTAATCTGTTACGATTACTCCCGCCTGAGTCATTCGAATCATTGCAGTTTGTTGTTCTGTTGCATCAAAAGCGCCTGAAGCATCGATTGCTGCATATGCTGCATACCCAGAGTTTACAGCTGAAATTGACGGGAAACAAGTGCATACTGCAGTGTTCACGCCTGCAACAATAACTTTGGATCTACCAGTCCTTTCGATTGAGGAGGTGATTCGAGGTTCGTCAAAGGGGTTTACTGTTGTTCGATCAATTATTTCTTGGTCTTTCAGGAGCTCGGCTAACTCGGGAAAGATGGGTCCAAACATTCCGTTTGACATCGTACTATTGGCACATCAAGAATCTTGGAAGCACGAGCGAGACCAACGACGTTCTTTCGGAGGTCTTGCGGTTCCGGGTACCGCGAACCAGCTACCAGACTTACCTGATGGTCGACGAGAAGCAACATCGCGTTAGCTCTAGTTAACCTGTCGTACGTTGGATGCGTCAATTCACAAAACCCCCCAAGACGTTAGAATACGAGTCACTTGTGTAAGATCATCTGTCCGGTTAAATATAGATATTTCCTTCATACTAGTTATAAAAGTAAGATTGTTTTAAGTATTGTGTAAGATATAGGTTTGGTTATACCTTTTGTAATATCTATCTGAATCTTATTGTGCAGCTAGGGTTGAAAGACTTATACCAGAAACGGAAAATAGCTAAGAGGCCTTGCGGAAGTAATCCTTCTGGATGGCTTGCAGCAGTAGTTATATCTAAGCAGGAATGAAGCCAAATAGTCCAGCTCTATAATCTTCAAAAGCTTGTGCAATTTGGTTTTCGGTATTCATGACAAACGGCCCTCTTGCTACTACTGGTTGTCTTAATGGTTTTCCTGTCCATAGCAAAAAGCGAGTTGGTTTTTTGACCAGTACGCTTAGTGTGGTGGGTCCGTTATACGCACTGGTGTGAGCAAGATGACCGACTTGACCAGCAGTTACTGACGTCCTTTTAGAGCTGAAATATGCCTGGCCTGAGAGAACATACACAAAACCCTCGTCTTCTGCTGGAATTGCTTGAGTTAAAGAAGTCCAATCGTTATCGTGATTACTACTACCACCCAAACGAACATCTAACATAGTGACTGGCACATACTTCGATACTGTTGGTATCGCCTCGATATTTCCTGAACGTCCAGAAAATACTCTTACCTCTACACCGGGGCGGTGAATTACAGGTACATCGTCACCATGGAGATCCTGATAATTAGGTTCAACCATCTTATTTTCGGCTGGTAGATTAAGCCAAAGCTGCAATGCATGTACAGGCTTTTTACGGTAAGCCATCTCTCTGTGTAAAATGCCTCGTCCGGCTGTCATCCATTGTATATCTCCAGGTTTTAATATTCCATGGCCCCCGTGGTTATCTTGATGCTCTAATTCTCCTTCCAGTACTACTGTGATCGTTTCTATTCCTCTATGAGGATGCCAGTCAAAGCCATTAGTACTGAACCAATCTTCTGCCATCAACAGAAAGGGATCAGTTTCAGGCCACTTTCCAGGTTTTAATACCAAGTACTTATCATCTGCCTGTTCATCTCCTCCGTAATGAACACGATTTGAAACTTTGGCTACATGCCTCTCTTTAAGCCGTAATAGTTTTTCATCACTATTTCTTATCATAATAAGATAATAAGTGAAGAATCGCTATATATGGCAAGTAGTGGCCGCTTGCTTACCTAGTAAGCCGTGACAAACCAATTTACTAAATATAGGAGATACATAAAGACGAGGTTTTGTCTTGCTCCATATATATGACTATTCATATACTTGTTCTTTGCCGTTACTGCAAAAAGATATCATAAACTTTTTGGGTATAACCATCGTCGCAGCAATCTACTCAACAGAGGCATTGCGAAATACGTAAGACCAGTTACTAATATTATATTCATGAACAAATTAAAAAGCAATGGCTGGAATCCTAAGTAAGGTCTAAGAATTAACGATGCTAGTAAGCTGATGCAATAAGCTCCAATAAATGAAACTATTGCCATTTTCCATTTAGGAGGAGGTACTATNGCTTTGAAGTCTGGTAGAGTAAACCATGTCTCCAAACCAGTCGCCTTCTGCGGGTNTGGAATAGAGTATTTGTTTGATTCTTCTATTAGTTTGCTCAGCTCTTCTGAATTTTCCCATACTTCCTGAGAGGCCTTATCTTTAAATCTGTGAATTACATGTCTCCCACTCGAATCGGTGCCTGGTTCCACAATCGTTGTTGTACCTAGATAACCTGGTACTTTCCTTTCTGATATCAAAAAGCGTCCAAACCATTCGTCATAATCCTTTTCACAACCAGGTTTTATCCTTATATTAACAACGACAGTAACTTCTTTTGACGCACGCTCAGTATCTTGGACTTCACTACCCATTATTAGAGTATGGGAGAAATGTTAATAACTCTAACTAGGTGCCCTTCGTTATTTTTTGGTACAGTTTTGCCTTGACGTACGCTAACCTGATAATAAAAAGATAAAGCTCACACTGGACCAAGGATATAAGATTAGTAAATCAAGTATCATTAAATGAACCTCCAATACTTTCATCTTCCAAATCTCTTATCAAAGTATCCAAAATGGAAAAGGATTGCATTAGAGATATGGAACCCCAACGAAACAACAACCACTAAATCTGTTTTCATGTCACAAACCATCTTTGAATTTAATGCTTGAATGACTACCATTACAGAACGGCATATTGGCTGAAGCTCCACATCGACAAAGCGTGACCCTGTTTCTTACTTCATAAGGCATGCCATCTTGTGATTCTATTCTGATGCCTCCACGCACCCATAAGGGCCCGCTGCAGCCAAGGGCAGGGTCTTCAACTATTCCAATTGAAGGTGGTAGATTTTTTTCAATTTCATTGCCGGTCTTTTTATCGCGCACCACAAGCCTTCCTGAAGGGCAATGATTTGCCTCTCTGATAACCAAGTCGCGTGTTTTTGGGTTTTCAGATTGCTCAATTATGTTCCAAATCTGTCCTTCCGGATCGCAAAAGCGTGCAAATGCACAAAGTTTTTCAGCATCACTAAGAACAAGTGTGGGTCCATCAAATTCTTCGGCCTGTCGGGCATAAGGGATATACGCGGCTGCTCTCTCCCTTCCCTTGAATCCGATTTTCGTATGGGTGCCGTCACAGAATGGTTTGTTCTTTGACTGTCCGCATCTGCATAGCGCATATTCAGATTGTGTGGGGAATTTTCTGCTCTCAACCCAATCCCATGAGAATCCCTCTTTATTTGGCGTAATAACCTGTATTGATAGTGGTATACTACCGCTGACAAGATAGGGCCCATTTTTGCTGACCACAATCTTATTGTCAGTTTTCTTCGAGGTTGCTTTCTTTTTCATTGTTGCCATTGTCAACGTCTCCATACCCAATTGGTCATTATGACAAAGATCTTGCTTGTTAGTTCCACTTCGATTGACACAGTCTATCAATACCTCCAGTTATACATTAACATAATCTACATCATCACGCCTAATGGGCAGTACCCCTTCACTTATCCCTCTGTCTCCATTGGTGATAACACTACGGCCAACAAGATGCAAAAAATCATCAATCAATCAATGACTCTTCAAAAGTCATTCATTGATCTTGGCGACCACCCAGGATATGAGAATGCACTATTTGCTTGTTACTAGGATTAAAGATAGAGTGATGATCGGCGATATTCAATTACAAGACTTGGTTGTTTCAAAAGTACTAGGCCAGGAATTGGATAAATACAAGTCATTGTTGCCACATGTGTCAGCAGCGATTCAGCTCGCTAATGAATGGAAGTCTACAGTTGCAGGAGTAGATGTAGGGTACATTTTTACGGATGCCTGCCA
>AF_2010_repII_A100DRAFT_1000184_pt1 | contig 10698 bp, 12 predicted proteins | sample AmaForreplIIA100_FD_9198 | JGI IMG/M metagenome (IMG submission 9198) | reverse complement strand
TGCAATAGTCTCCATGGAGCAAATCGACTTGGTGCAAACTCGACTTCAGAATGTCTTGTTTGGGGCAGAATCACAGGCGAAATGGCTGCTCGATACGCTTCTAGCAGCAATTCTACCTCTGCTTCTGTTTCTTCACAGGTCTTAGATGAAGAAAAGAGAATTTATGATGGTATTTTCAGAGGTAGTGGTGAAGTGAACCCGTATCAAATCAGAAAAGATATGACTGATCTTATGGATGTAAACGCTTCTGTCTTCAGGGATGAAGAGGGCTTGAAGGACGGTTTAAGAAAAATAAACGCCCTGAAGGGTTCTTCATGGAAGCATGTAGACGACAAGGCGAGAGAATACAACACTAATTTTATAAATGTGATGGAGGTGGATTCTATGTTAAGGATAGCGGAAGTAGTGCTAATTGGGGCTTTGACTAGGCAAGAAACAAGGGGGGCGCACGCAAGGACCGATTATCCTAAGAGGGATGATGAGAATTTCCTGAAGCACACATTGGTATATTATGGCAAGGAACCAAAAATCACTTGGCATCCAGTAACTATCACGCGCTATCTTCCTATGGAGAGAAAATATTAATGTGGGCTTCAGGCAGAAAGAAGTCCTTCAATGCAACTGCGACCGACCGAAGCAATCATGAGGGATTAAAGGGTTGGCTTAATCCTGCGAGGTATGGCTGGGAGCGTGTGGCTTACTGGTTACAGCGGTTAACTGGATTATTTCTCTTAATATACTTCATCGGGCACATATACGAAACATCCTCACTTACCGGTGGCGAGAGTGCGTGGAACGCGATGTTACAGTTTACAGAAACACTTTGGGGGCATCTCTTTTTGGTTCTCGTCATCGGTACGAGTACTTACCATTCTATAAATGGCATTAGGCTGATATTTGCAGAAACTGGAACGGGACTAGGACGACCTGGAAGACCAGACTACCCGTATGACGCCCTCTCGCTTAACTATAAACAGAAGTCAGGAATATGGGTCGCATTGATTCTGGCAGCAGTAGCAATGGTCTATGGCGGTAACGTGCTCTTCGGAGGAGGATAAAAACCGGCTACGGTGATGTGAATATGCTACAGGAAAGACAAATAATGAGGATACATTATATCACGGGACTTGCCGCTTTATTTGTAGTAGCAGTACATATTCTGATGCGTTTGATAGTGCCATATCATACGAGCCTCCAATTTTCGAACGTAATTGCAAATTATCATAATTTCTCCTATGCCGTTCTACTGGAATCGATACTCGTACTTCTAGCTATACATGGCTTTAATGGCCTACGAGTTATTCTTCTGGAACTCCGGCAGAAGAGCAGCTGGGAAAATGGTGTTACCATTTTTACCATTGTAGCAATGATAGCCATAATTGCATTCGGTACTAGAACGATAATTGTTGCTAACGGGCTTGGAGTAGGATGAAATGGCTGGTATTATAGAAAAAATACCGATGTTAAGAGCTGGTAGCAAAAAAGATAAAGGAAGTAAGACGTCCGGCAGTGTAACTTTGAGAGTGTATAGGTCAAACAGTGCTAATGGCAATTCCTATCGCTACGATACATTTGATGTGCCAATCCAGCGATGGACAACAGTACTCGACGCACTTTTGTACGCAAAGGCGTACGAAGACAATAGCATTGCCATCAGGTATTCATGTCGAATGGCGTCATGCGGCTCTTGTGGAATGAAGATTAACGGACGACCTAGACTTGCTTGCTATACAAATGTCGCAGAATTGGAATCTCCTGTAATCACTTGTCAGCCCTTGACAAATTTTTCACTCATTAGAGATCTGGTAACTGACTTCTCCGAATTCTTTAGACATCACAAGAGTATAAAACCATTTATCATAAATCAGAACGCAGATCTGATGACTAGTGAGGAGGTGTCAGAATTCATACAGAGTCCAAGAGATGTTGACGAATATCTTCAGTTCTCATATTGTATCAAATGCGGACTATGTTATTCAGCATGTCCCACTGTGGCTACCGACGTGAGGTTCCTAGGACCACAAGCCTTGGCGCAAGCTTATAGATATTATGCAGATACCAGGGATAACGGATCACGTGAAGATATGAAGAATATCGATGACAAACATGGAATCTGGAGATGCCATTTTGCTGGATCTTGCAGTAACGTATGCCCAAAAGGAGTGGATCCTGCTTTAGGGATACAATTGCTTAGGCGTCATCTAACCAGTTTTTCGAAGCATGATAAGAAAATCGCAGAAATGAAACATCATGGTCAGGTAACCTAAAACCAGAATCATTTCGTTATAAGTTCTCACGCATAAATTTACAGATTCGGTGGTGACTACCTATATCTATGTTTTTGTAGGAAACGGACTTTCATTTACTTGTTTATTTATTGCATCAGCCATAAAGTGGTTACTGACGCTTACTTTGACATCTTCAATACCTGGCAACTTGTACACATTATCGCGTACATCTTGCGCTATTTTGAAACCAAATACAGCAGGACAGAAAGGACTCGTCAAATGCAGATCTATGTTGACTTTGTTTATATTTATGTCAACTTTGTCAACCAACTCCAACTCCATTATAGAAACGCCTATTTCAGGATCGACTATCTTAGTTAATTCATCAAATATTTGCCGACGCGTCTGCTGGATATCTTGGCTCATAGATAAATTTTTTCTCTTGATCCATATATAACTATTGCATATATTTAATATCCTGTATCAAGTCCCTAGTGGCCACTAGACGTTACCAAGACAGTTTATAATATTAAAATAAACCATCTTTGTTGACAATTTGTGTATCGATCAAGGCCTAGAGGAAATCTTGACAAGGATATATTGGATTTTCTGTCTTCTATCTCAGACGATCAACAAATATTACATTACGATATACTCGGGAGCGAAGCGCATGTCATAATGCTCCACGAAATTGGTATTTTGACCCATGACGAACAAAAAAAAATTTTGATTGCATTGGAACGTATTAGGCACAAACCCTCGTTGCTCGCAGATGGAAGCGTCGAGGATATCCATGAGTCTATAGAATCTGGCATTATAGAACAAATAGGTATCGACATTGGCGGGAAAATCCAAATTGGTCGCTCGAGAAATGATCAAGTGATATTAGATATTCGTATGAAGGTTCGAGATGATGTTAATGAAATCTGCGAGAAGTTAATCAATCTACTCACCTCGCTGCTTGAAAAAGCAGATGAAACGATCGATGCCATTATGCCAATGTATACACATCTGCGACAGGCGCAAATAGGACTCTTTTCACACTTCGTAGTTTCATATGTAGAGGCCCTCTTAAGGGATTTGGATAGGCTAAGTGATACTTATGCAAGAATTAATCAATCACCAATGGGTGCAGGTGCTATAGGGGGGTCAAGAATAAGAATCGATAGGAAGAAGACTGCCAGGTTACTCGGATTTGACGGCATCGTGCGAAATTCCATTGATGCTACGAGNTCGCGTGATACAATTATCGAGTTTACAGCAGTTCTTGCCATAATAATGCTAACATTGAGCAGAATCGCAGAAGATATTATAATCTGGTCGACCGATGAGTTTGGTTACCTGGATATTTCAGATGAATACAGTTCATCATCCAGTGCAATGCCTCACAAAAAAAATCCGGATCCCTTAGAACTCCTAAGAGCAAAGACGGCAGTTGTGTTCGGTAATTTGGTTTCAATGTTTACTGTCGTCAAGGCTGTTCCATCTGGATATACTAGGGATTTTCAAGAGATCAAACCTTTGTTATGGCAGGCGTCTGCTACGACCAATAAGGCCCTAAAAGTCACGGATTATGTTGTGAAATCGCTCATCATAAACAAGGAAAAGATGCTGCAAACGTCGAGAAACAGTTACGCTATTTCCTTCGATTTAGCCGAACTATTAGCGGCCGAAAATGGAATATCCTTCAGAATGGCGCATAAAATGATAGGATTGCTAGTGCAAAAAGCGATAGCTAATAATAGACAACCCCTTCGAATGCTGCGAGAAGAAGACATTCTAGAAGTACTTCAAAGATTCGGTTCAAACTTGCCAGCAAAGAAGGTATTGAGTGGTATACGACAAACTACCCCGGAAATATCAATCACCTCGCGGCAATCTGAAGGCTCACCCAATCCAACACAGGAACGAGAAACGGTAAATCTCTTGAGAAAGAAATTGTCAGTCTACGCAGAACGAATAGCAAAGCGGAAGAAACATGTAAGCAATTCGCTTGAAAATCTCTTGAATATGGTCAACAATTACTTGAATTGATATTCGTGCAAATGGAGTATTGGGCTTCAATTTTCCCTCTATTTAGCTGATGGNCGACNACCNTCTTNNGAAAAAATTGATAAGCATAGCCCGGCCCAGATTCGAACTGGGGTCAAAGGCTCCAAAGGCCTCTATGCTTGGCCACTACATTCGGCAGAATATTTCTTCTACCGGGCTTCCGGGCATGATCTCAGTATTTATTGCCATCTTTAGAATGTTGCGTGTTCGCGTTTAGATATGAAAGCATTTTCGCTATAGGATCTTCCATTTTATCTAAAATGCGTGCCGCTAGTATTCTCTGTTTTCTTTTATAGCTCTCATTCGACAGCATTTTCTTAGTTAATCTTACTAGGTCTTTTGGATTTGATGCCTTCTTGACCAGTCCAGAAGTAACGAGATATTTCTCTACATAGAATCGAATAGGTGAGATAGAAATAGTAGGTTTTCCAAGGAGCGAAGCCTCAGAAGTCATTGTTCCTCCGGCTCCTATGAATACCTCTGAGGCAGCTGTCAGAGAAACACCATCGACAACATTCTTCATTATTAATGCTCTATCTTCATACCTCTCCATAAATTGTCGAATTTGTTCTTCATACCTGCACAGAATAATGATATTGGTAGAATCACTTAAGCTATTTACGATAGCATCCACCATAGAGATACTGTTAGCCAACTTTTTGTCAGCAATGTAGGATGCCTTTGTCTCTTCCGGCCTAATTAAAACGACTTTTTTTTCACGATCAAGGTTCAATTTGAGTAATCCTTCATGATATGTAGTGGACCGATTTCCAATAAGCCATGCAACAGGATCAAGTGCTCTATATTGTGTTATCTTTGTCCTCGAAATACCGAATTTGAGCCATGCAGAGATGGGGATTATCCATGGACTGAAGAGATGATCCGTGAGGGGTATAGTGAGCTTCGAGACCGCTTCTGCATGTGGAGAATCGTTAAATCCAATATGTCTAATTCCTAGTCCAAAGGCCACACGTGATCCTTCAGGAGAAGAAAATGTGATCGCGAAATCGGGTTCAAATTTGTTTATCAAGTCGGATAGTCCAAATATCCTTTTTGCACTTTCTCGCACCTTATCATACCTTTCCGCGCCACCATGACTCCCAACAATTTTGAGATTGAGGTTCTTGATCTTAGCAAGTTCTATGGCTTCTCTATAATGTCTTGACGTGCATAGTATTTCATGGTGAGATTCCTGTAACAAAGTCACTGCAGGATTAAAAAACATCACCTGCTTTGGAGTTAAAATATCAAACCAGATTCTCAAGGATAACAAGGTTTTTAGTATAGGATGGAAAAAACTTTTCTTTAACCCTCATTTAGATAGCTCTGGAGAGAAAAAAAATTCCCGTTATAATATCCGAGGAGATTTACCGAAAAAATGACTAGGAACCCATCGCAAATAACGACAGCAGTTTATGGATTGAGCACCGAAGGTTATCGCATTGCCTCTTCAATCGCCGTTAAGGGTTTCAAAGTTTCATTGATAGATGAGGCTGCTCGAATGGCTATATCTCTAAAACCTGATATTGCCAGAACCTACCCTGATGTTAGCTCTTTAATAGAGGACGAACCATTGCTTGCGCTCGAGCCGGTGGACGTAGCTGTCAGCGAGGCTTCCTACATTTTTTTTGCGCCCAAGATTCGAAAAGTAGGTCCAGAAGTAAAAAGTGATGTTGTATCTAAACTGAGAGATGCTACAAGGGCGCTTCGAAAAGGTACTTCTGTGATCTACACTCTCCCAGCAGGAATTGGAGGGAATAATGAAAACATGGCCTTGATTGAACATATTACAGGAATGGCCGTAGGAGAGGATATTTTCTATTATTATATGCCAATCAGCCACGATATTATTTCGCCTCCGGAAATTATTATGGGTTCTTTAAAATCCAAACAAGACTCCGAAATTTCCAAAATGTTATACGAACCGGACATTAAAACTAGGTTAAGTTACATCGATATTATTTCAGCAGAATTTTTGTATTCAATCCGCGTCTTGGGACATTACACACGGATGGCAAGTGTGATAGAGATTTGTAAAAATATTAATATAAAAAGCGATACTATACGTCGAACATTCAGCGAACTTTACATAGACGATATTGCCAATGGCCTGTATGATCTTCGAGCGATAGGTTCATCGTTAGGCGGAGCTGGGCCATTAATGTATCTGGTTAATGGTAGCATAAAAGGTACCGAGGGTTATATTAAATATTTGATAGACAAGATTCGAGAAGAGTTGAAGACACGCGATTTAAAGGCGAGCAGAACCAAAGTATCCATCGCATGGACGTTAGATCCCAACGAGATGCGTGGAGATAAAATTGAACTTTTATCGTCTCTCGAATCGAAACTGAAGGATTATATAGGAGATGTGGAACGGCAGCCATGGTCGGTATTCGATCTTTACCCTACCGAGAAGACGAGGATAGTCATAGCGTGTTCTAAATTAGATTTTGCTAGAATTATGGCAAAGAATAAGCAAAATCCAGATTTCATTATGATGAAGGCTAATCCGGTCTGTGAAACTATCGGTTAGGTCGATTTGTCTTGGGAAGGCATCCAGTTAACATCATGAGATGTGATTCTACGTAGTAAAGGTAAACAGATAAGCGGTATTTGTAGAAATACCCTGTGCGACAATTGTATAGGAAGACCTCTCGCCGAAGGGAAATACATAGGGAGTAGTAGGCGCTTGATTGCGTACCTCACATACGCACATCAACCTAATTCTTATTTCCAGAATTCACTTCCATCTGACTAGAAAAACTGCTTCTGGTCCTGAACTATTAGAAGATATGACTATGCTGGGTCGACACCTTCACCACCTAGTAAAACGGACAGACTTAGCTGCGTGAAAGCCAGTCGGCTTTCTTTTTGTCATATTCTGCTCTCGTGTACTTCACTCTTGCAGGGTGTCCCATCACAACCACTTCTGGTGGTACATCTTTAGTCACAACAGCTGCCATTGCTATCACGCTGTCTCTTCCCACTCTTACTCCAGGTTTTATAACAGCCCTGCTTCCTATTATTGCTCCTTCTTCTACCACAACTCCGCTCATTTTAGGACTCATGGGATAAGGATCGTTCGTGAAGGTTGCCCCAGGTCCTATGAATACATTTTTGCCTATAATTGTTAAAGGCGGTATATAGACGGATCCTTCAATTCGACTATTTTCGCCTATTTTTACTCTATAATCTATATGTGATAACGATCCAATCATTACGTTGTCTCCTATTTCTGTATCATCACCTACGTACGCGAAGTGCCAGACTTTGACGTTATGGCCAATTATCGCAGATTTGGAGATATAGTTCACTATTTGTGACTTAAAGTGGTCTTGGCTCAATCGAGGATGCCTCTATAGATGCCAAGGATTACCGTGCTTTATAACTTTGTCAGGGATATTCTTTATCCACTTTTGTAAAAATTCGATTTCGGATCCCCTCTCGCGCAATTCGTCAGGCAACATTATGGGGATTTCCTCCATGATGGGAAAGAAACGAGAGCATTTTCCACAAAACAAAATACCTTCGCTTATAACCGTGTCTTTATCAGAGTCTTGCCGTAGAACATTGAGCTCGAATAACTCTAGTGGATAATGCTTGTCGATGGGACACGCCAAAATATCCAGCATAGATTTTCTCATCCCTATTTCAGATCCATATAAATGGGGGAACCTGTGTTACTAGATAAAAGTGCTGCTTCAGCAACTTTGGTAACATTAGTCGCATCTTCAGGAGTCACAATAGGTTCTTTCATTTTCCCCGCGACAACGTCTAGAAAACTTTGTAGCTCTAGTGTTAGCGGTTCTTGAAATTTACCGCGACGGGGTATTATGGTAGCATCTCCATAATCTATCTTGATGCCTTGAGTAATATAGTCACCAGTAATGATGCCGTCGGTGCATACCGCGCTGAACTTTCTTACCCTGTTCGGAGTTATCCAATTTGATGCGATAATTGCTACCCTCTGCTCGCCAAAGCCAAGCATAATGGTCGCGAAATCTTCGTACGAGTGAAATTTTGTACCTGATCTTGCAAAAACTACGTGGGGTGTACTACTAAACAGGTACATAGCAGTATCAATATCATGGACGGATGTGTCGTAAATTATACCGACATCTCGGATATGCAAAGGCATCCTGTTTTCTCTATGAAACTCCATCATTAGTAGATCGCCGTATTTGCGATCGTCAATTAGCCGCTTAACATCCTGAATGGCGGGGTTGAACCTTTCAATGTACCCGGATGTTAGGATTACCTTTTTTCGTTTAGCTATTTCGATCATTTGTTCGCACTCTTTCGAAGAGAATGCTAATGGTTTTTCTACGAAAACGTGAAGTCCAATTTCCATGATTTTTTTTGCTATAGCGAAATGTGTCTTGGTAGGAGTACAGACTAGGCATCCATCCAAGTCGGGTTCATTCTGAAGCAATTGATCAAGGGAGTAATAAGGTGTTGACTCGTAAACCCTAGCCAGTTCTTTTGCACGCAATTGGTCCTCGTCACATATTGCCCCAAGCGCCCCCATCTCATGGAGAACCCTAGCGTGGTTCTTGCCCCATCCACCAACTCCTATCACAGCTATTCTTCGTTTGCCATCTTTTACCATACAGGAGTTAACCACTTATTGTAATCTGCGAGCTCTGCGGTTACTATTTTTGAATAAATTGTACGAATTCTACCGCTCACTGGCCCTTCCTTTCCATCACCTACCGCACGACCATCGATACTGACTATAGCCGTGATTTCGGCTGCAGTACCTGTAAGGAAAAGCTCATCTGCCATGTACAACTCGGTTCGAGAAATCGGACGCTCCACGATCTCGTATCCTAACTTCTTTGCAATTTCTATTGCTGTGTCACGGGTGATTCCTTCTAATGCAGACGCTCCTATAAACGGTGTATGAATTTTGTTGTTCCTGACGATGAAGATATTCTCTCCAGATGCTTCACTCACATTCCCATCTCTATCCAGCATAACGGATTCTTCGTAGCCATTCCTATTACTTTCTTGAGTCGCAAGTACTGAATTGAGATAATTGCCGCCGGCTTTTGCCATAGGAGGTGTAGAAGAATCGTGGATTCTTCGCCATGAAGAAATACATGCACGTATACCCTCTTCCTTAAAGTATTTAGCAAAAGGGAACATTATTAGTACAACATGAGTAGGTGAATCCATTGTTACATTCAAATCAATCCCATGCTGTCCTACAAATGCTAATGGTCGTATATAGCAAGAGTCTCTCATTTGATTTTTTTTCAGTAATTCTATGGTTGCGTCTTGCAGTTCCTCCGTTTTATATTTGATCGCGATGGAATAAACTGCGGCCGAATGTTGTAGTCTGTCTAAATGTTCTCTCAGCCTAAATACATGAAGGTTGTTCCTAGACGAATATGCGCGAATGCCCTCGAAAACTGATGTACCATAGTGTAAAGCGTGGGTGGTAACCGGGATATTTGCATCTTCCCATTTAACAATTTTGCCATCAAACCAGATAAAGTCCGCGCCTTTTGTTCTCATTTAGGGCACAGTCAAATTGTGGATTATAAAAATCTTCTAAAACTAAATAAAGCCTTCTTTTGGAATTTTCATACCCATTACTCTCAACGTGTTATCAGAAGATCCCGCAAATTTCTCTACAATATCCCAATGCCGCTCAATCAGGTCTGCAACTCCGTTTGGTACCTTGTCTCGCCAGTTTTGTACCGCGTGCGTTCGTACATCTCTAGAACCTTTTGAAAATTCGTTAAATGCTTGCTGATAGAGCATATTCTTCACAGTCGAAGCGGATCCTGGAAATCGCTGTGCTTTTATTGGGTTCAGTCTAAAGGCTGACAAAGTAATCCTTTCAGCTACATCACCAGTATATGTGATGAATCTTTCTTCCCTAACATTTTGCAGAATTTGGTTTCTTAATACCCATGAGAATGGGGAAATTAAGGGTGGCAAATATTTTACGAACGGCGAGATCAGCGAGTAATCGGGAGAAACTGTGATAGAGTTATTATTTCCGAACACCGATTCTATCATTGCCTTCCTTATGGAATATGGAAAGGGGAAACTGCGCGTGTTGATCTCTTTATGATTTTTCAAAAATCTTACGGGATAAACATAGACTTTGTAACCTCTAAGCAACAACAGAGAAATAATGTGTCTGTGGGTTTTCGTAAGGGGGTTCAAGTGCGCAAGGTAGATTGCTGCGATTCTCTCCATGCGCCATACTAGATATAAATAACAAAAAGGGTCGGAAAGGCCCTTACGACATTCGTTTTACTTCTATCTCTATTGTGGAGACATTCCGTGTTCTGCCATCTTCTGATTGTACTGTCTCGGACCCAATTCTTACCTCGCCTACCTTGTAGCCGGCGTTCTCCATTCTCTTTAGGATAATCTGTGAAACATCGACTGCCCTACC
>AF_2010_repII_A100DRAFT_1000183_pt1 | contig 10701 bp, 11 predicted proteins | sample AmaForreplIIA100_FD_9198 | JGI IMG/M metagenome (IMG submission 9198) | reverse complement strand
GTACCCAGGAGGATTTCAGCTATAGTGTTAAGGGATAATGGATTAGGAGAAGAATTAGTACCTTGGGAAGATGAATTATTTGAATTTATCTGCAACTGTTGTTGTGCGACAATTGCAGACGGAACTATAAATTCATTGAATTGAATTGTTATCATTATTATTGCTGCCACAAATATTACGGTTATTGCAAACACAAATCGTATTCTCATTGAGGTAAGTTTAGGACGATCTATCAAATTTATTCCTATGCATGAAGGTAATGTATCGCGCTAGTATTGGGATGATTCTCTCTATTTTAGGACCGGAGATTGGCCAAGCCGATCGACAATGCATACGTGCATGAAAATATAATCAAACTACCAAATTAGAACTTGGAAAGAATAGAATAATGGCTAGCTTCGCAAAAATCGCTTACCACAAAAATATGATAAACGATAAGATGGCAAAATCATCCAGACAAAAAGCTGCCGAGAAGCTAGGCATTCAGGCTAGTACCCTAGACAGGTGCGAGCTTATAGACAGGGAAGAGACAGAAGAAGAAAAGATGTCATCATCAGCTTATTCTCCAAATGGAAGGTCTGCACCTTTCCGTTCCTACATTTTAATAGCAGTTCCTCCACTCCTTTCCAAGCAGGCACCGGCTTTTGCTGATGTGACCAGGGGTAACTTGCGGCTCCTAATTAGTGGTCCTAGCAGCTCGGCTGGTAGGGAGATGCCTGATGGTCGAAAGCCCGGCCCTGGTGGATTGAATCGCTTCGAGTTGGTGGTGGTGGGATGACATAGAGTCAGAGGTAGATCGCTTAAGTGCAATTGGTGTACGATTTCGCAACGATATCGTGAGAGGCCCAGGCGGTGCTCAAATCCTTATCGAGGATCCAAAAGGCGTAGTAGAACTCTTCCAGCCGACTCGTTGAAACGGCCAGCTAGTTATAACACCAATACAGAAGCGTTAGATTGCACTGAATGAGTGGCAGTAAAGGGTTTGAGTGTGGCTGTGGCTATCACATTCTACGCGAATGTCTTAGACTAACCAAATAAGCGTCTATAATCACGTTATATCACGTAACATTTCTAGGAAGCACCAATGTTAGCACTTAAGGAACAAGACCTTTAGTTAGATGGTAAGAAACCAGATGAAACGAAGATGACTATTTTAGAATCCACATGCGATCTGTCTCCTTACCCAAAACATCTTTTGATAATCCAACGCCATTATTTAGGAAAGACAATGATTTGCTTTGCGTATTATTGAATAACGTTATCCCATAGTAAACCCAACGACCATCAACTGGTCTTCCTATACTAGAAGATATCCAACCGATACTTTGCCCGTCTAGGGTCTTGAATGTTCCGTTGCCTGTGCTCTGGACTAATTTATCAGATAAGTATGTATCTTTGTAAGTCTGATCGTTAGTAATATTTCCTACACCCTTTAGGAGTCCCTGGTCAATGAAATGTGTCTCTGTTATTCGGTGAGGAGTTAATGATATATTTTTTGATCCCAGGATTGTGGATGTATTAGTATTATAAATCGAATCTGCTGGGTCCAAGGGCACAGTAATTCGTCCATTGATAGTCTGCGGAGTAGACTGTTGTACTTGTGCAAATGTATAGGAGCTAGTCAGAAATAGACCTCCTGTTGTAGATGGGATAACCAAAAAGATAGTTAGATATAATGATAGAGCCTCTTTCAAAACAGGCTTGTTAGGATGACGTGACTTAAATATATTTCGTATTATGGATTAAATCTTGGCTCTTTACTTTCTGAATATGCCATCTTTGCGGCCTCATAGTAATTAATGGAAGTGATCTTAAAGTATTAATCACTGTAGGAATTATAATCACTCTTGGTTTAATCTACACCGTATAATCTCCAAACACTAGTGGTAGGATCAGTAGTATCCGCGCTGTTTGGCTTAATCATATTTGGTTCATATGTGATACCACATTCAATTGGCAGCAGCTCCGAAAGTAAACAATAGTTCAACAACGATGACAACCTCTAACGCAGTTCAATTGTCAGCCAGGGGAACACTAGGAAGTTATATGTGGATAAATACTAACAATGGAGCAATTAATCCCACATTAAGTTTCAAGGTAAATACTGATCAAATTATAAGGATTCAAAATCCGACAGACACTAAGCACCAATTAATAATAGATCAAAACGGTGGGGACGTAGCATCTAGTAGTTCAGGTGAAGTATCTTTTAAGCCAATGACTGCCGGAATATCATTGTCTATATCATCCTACAATTGAAATCATACATTTTTTCATTTTTGAACAACTATATATGTTGAATCTTCTAGTTAGCGTTTTTGGACAAATGTGAATTTAGACTCTGTCTTAGTTAACGATGATCATCACAAACGAAGATGGTAATTGTTGGCATCGTCACGGGATTCTGCTCGTTGCCAACGCTTGAACGTGCACATGGTGTACCGCCTTTTGTATCGCCGCCATTCGCGTTGGCTGCAAATGCCATTTGCCTGGAGTCATGACAACCACTGACGCTACCAGGGTTGCCAGTGAGTATAAGCGCAATTATCGAAAATGATAACTCGACCAGGCACTAATTTCAGGAATTACAAGAAGTATGCTAAAACTAAATAATATTTAGTCTAGTCATCGCTCCATCCCGATTTTAAAATTACGCGGGTTGGTATGCCTGTTGATGACAAATCGTCATTTCAAACACCCAGGATAACGCCCGCAGTTAAGAGTCTACTGGACTTGATAAAGTGAAATGAATTATTTGGAGTGTTCACTCTCTCCCTCTTCCCTTTGTCCTTGGCATTTATAACAAATAGCCTCTGTAATGTAAGGAATATTTATTTCCACGTTACAGACTGAACATTTTTTTATCACCATTTCTCTGTCTTTTTATTCCCTCCACCAACATATGCACTCAAATGTATTTATAACCAACATGGTAACCAGAAAATCAAATGTTTTTTCGTACGTTCAATTCATATTCCAAGCGTTTAATGCACTTTGAATAGCGGGATTTAATGTGTTATGAATGCTTTAGGGAAAGATTGAAACAACATTTCTCACAAAAATAACAGAATCGATCGAAATCTGATTGGAGCGTCATTACATCATGGCAAAGAGGGCATTCTATTTCGTAATCCACTGACAATTTCTCTTTCTTTGGGCGGGATGGTTTCTGCTCCTTCTTTCTTTCCAAAGTTAAGATGCTTTTCTTCCTTTTGCTGGCCACTTTTTATTACTCTATTTATCCATTGGAATGTTTGTGATGAACATATAGAGAGGGATGGTTGGGGCTGTGCGTCATATTGTCATTTATAGTAGACAATTTCAATATATGTCCAGAAGGGGCCGACGTTTTATTTGACGCTCATTTAATGGATTTAAATACTTCATCTAGAACTATTCACTATATCATGCTTCCAGCGATTGACGCCCAGATTAGAGTGGTTATTAGGAAGCACTCGTGATGATGTTGCTAGAAATAATGGAATTGGCGCTGAATTCTGAATTTAATTCGGTTAGAGATTGCTGGTATGGTCTTTGGCGCAAATGTTGTCAGTTCAAAGGAACCACAAAACTTGTTGATACAGCAAATCAAATCGCGTAAAAATTAACAAATGAATCTATCTCACTGGATAAGGTTGTTGATCATTAAACAACAGCAAGAGGAGACACAAAGGATTAAGGAGGAAATTGAAAAAGCGGGTGCGATTCTCGAACAGAAAAAAAGTTGATTTTTAGATAATCGACGAGTACAAGAAATTGGAGGAAGAATTGGAGAAGTATGGTCTCTCCATGGAATCCCCACACAGACTTTTCAGTTCTATTAAAGATTAGCAAATTTTCTATCAACTTGAGATTTACGACCTGGAAATAGCGGGTGGATTGAAGGGATTATTATATGAGAAGAAATATGACTTAGATTCTCTTCTTCAATCCAGCACAGCATCAGTAGCTGGGGATCTAGGAATTGAGGAATATGTAGCCAAAATCATAATCGATGCAGCAAAAAAGAAAACAACAGAGTAACTTCCTTCGTTTTCTCAATCCAAGATCTTGGTCTCTGTTACATGGTCTCCTGTGCGGTTAATTTAACATGATTACTCGTAGATTCCATATTGAATTCCTTTTTGCACGAGATACAGCGACAAGAGATTTTCACGGTGTATTATTGCACTCTAAGCCTAAAATGAATATAAATGTAAATCACATAAAATTATTTGAGACCTGAAGTGAGTATTTCATGTCACAATAGTGAAAAAATACATTCATGAACATCTGAATGTGGCGGGCTGAGAATACTGTGGAATATCACATAATTCATCCACAGTAAATGTGTTGATGAAAATGGAATACTTGTGTAACTGCTAGAATATTCGACCGTGTAGAAACAATTTTGTAACAAGATTATCGTCAATTGCCTTGGTTAGGATGAAGTCACATAGATCTATAGCAGTAAAACCTGCATACTTGTGATGGGGTTCCAATGAATTGGCGGGATCTAATGATCAGAAAACTTATGCAACACCAATTGGTGGTCTCTTAGATTCACTATGTTCTAACAGCTTATGATAATTTAATATATATTCGCTAACAAATATTTTGCCGCAGACATTGCATCTCCATTTATTTTTGATGGTCGGCTGCTCAGGGTTATAGGGATTTAGTTGTCCTTCTGGAATAGAAGGCATCAATCATTCGTATTATGATCATCGAGATAGTTAAGGTTTCCGAAAAGTAGAGTGATAAAGAGTGATTTGGGTCTCCAAGAGTAGGATATGGCCCACTTATGTGATCAGAAACCCTTAGAGCATTGAGTATAGCTGGTAAAAGCATACATTATTTCCCCCATAAAACCAAGAAGTTAAGGAACTGAATAGACAGTGGTAAAAAGACTATCACTAGCTAGTGTTATCATGATCGGTATCCTAGCCGTAGCAATATTGGTACACAACTCCTAGCACCCAGTCCGACCATTTTATTTTCCACCCCGAACCCCAGGCAGTTTAGATAAAATTTGGGTTAAAAGAAATCTTTCTAAACAGGGCAGCGAGGAATGGTACTTCAGCAACTATGATCTCAAACTATCTACGAATTGGAGGAGACTGACCTCATTCGTACGACAAAATAATGATAGTACATGGAAGGCTCAAAGTACTGAAGTGCATTATGGTGGGTTAACTCCATCAGGTCGCCCCCCAGATTTAATTCCCACACTTAATCAAGAAGCCTTGCTTCAAAACATACAATCAATCACCTAATGATTGGAAAATGTGGAAATGAATGGGTACTTTTAAGTAAATAGTTTTACTCAATCTAATCAAAATGGAGCACCCCCGTATTGAGCTAGTTGCGCGTAGTGGAAGAAATAAACAAAGTATGGGAACAATAATTGGGTTATCAAATCAGTGTGAACCAACAACTTATCATTCAAATACATATGTGGACTGGCAGGCAAAGTTCGAGAAGGATCTTTAGCATGCAATAGGGTATACAAGCAGAGACCACGAGAGCAGCATGCCATAAGTCCATTAATCGGAAAGTGGGTCGGAAACAAACCCGTATTTTACAACTTACCCGATGGAAAAGTAATGCTAGAGCAATGGGACGGCGGACAACCTTATTGCGATGGTACTGACCATACTATAATTACGTGGGGCGGTCCGATTGCAATATTCAGACGGGATAACATAAACGGCATGGATGTTATTGATCTAAGTGTGAGAGAAATCCAGCCTCCTTCTGAGTCTTTCATAAACAATATAGCAACCCTAAATATGTCATCCATATTCGAGCGAAATGGGGTCCAGAATCATTCGCAAGAAATGTAGATATCTAAAAGCAATTTAAGTGCCCAGCTTCCCATTATGCGTATCCTTTTTCCAAAAAATATTTTAGTAATTGAATAGATGCAGCTAAGCTAAATAACACGTTATGTTTAAACATGTGGGACGAATGCAAAGAGAAGAGGGTAACCAAAATCATGATTTTGTATTATAGCAGATTTGGAACTACGGCAAAAATGGCTGAGGAAATAGCATATGGTGCAAAAGATATATGAAATTAATTCAATTGCTCACGGTTTATATTTACACTGGCTTTGATTCTTGTTTGAGCAAAGTCAATTATGAGACGGTTGTTTCGTCGGACGAAACTTGATAACCCCATAATAAGGACAATTGCTAAAGTATGTATATAGAATTCTATCACTTAATTTTAGATATGGCAGAAACTAGGACGCTTGCAATCGTCAACAATGATGAGATCCTAATAATCATTCCATTGATGAACTAACATGGTACACAAAATAGCTGTTCTAGTACCTCTTATTGGTATAGCAATCTTATTGGGCGCTTTGGGCCTGGTATTTGTACCACCGGGAATCAAAAATGCACCTGCCGGGTTTCCGAAAGGAACAATTAGAATAAACCATGATGTGATTAATGTGGAAGTTGCAAATACTAGCGCTGAAAAGGAAAGATGGCTAATGTTCAGAAATGATAGGATGCCGCTCGACTCAGCAATGATCCTGGTATATGACAAGCCCGATCTGTACTCAATGTGGTTACTAAATATACAATATAATCTTGATTTAATTTGGTTTGATGAAAATGGATACATCGTATATATGGTAAAAGATGTGCCTCCATGTAAGAGTACTTTTGATATTGCAGACTGCACTTATAAAAATACGAGACCGGCAAAGTATGTGATTGCCGCTACCTCAGGATTTATAGATAAGCATCACATTGATGAAAACTCAAGGATGGCCATAACTTCGATTTGAATAATGTTTACATGTAAATGTGACCAGATAGGAGAACACGATTTTCTTCTAGTTATATCAATCTGATGTGATAGTCCTGTCAAAGCAGTTATTCTCATTTACGGATGCACATCAGACAGAAAATTCCCGAAATACCCTAACGGGTATGAAAAGCCGGGTAGTAAATGTATATTGACTTTTTCTCCTCCTGCGACCATGGTTTTGTTTTCTGGTAACAATAGATAGCCATTGGCTCTAGTTAATACAGTCATATCCGAAGTATCGCCAGTTACAGGAATCGCTTTAATACTGCCTCGTTTTGAAGCCGAGGCGCTTACATATACAATTTTTGTGAAATTCCTAAATCTTTTCCGCGCCTCCCACTTTTCCATTAATTTTCCTATTATCACTTGCCTATTAAATTCTGGCAAACCTAACAGATATTCGAGTATCGGCAGGGCAAAAGTAATGAATGCATTGACTGCTCCCTGTATTGGTCCAGGTAACATGATAATCGGCTTGTCCCTCAAAGCTCCGATGCCAGTGACTCTTCCGCGATCAAGCTTTACCCCATGAACGAATACACCAGGTTTGCCTAATGAATTAATGGATTGTTTAACAAGATCATATTTTCCCACTGAAGACCCAGCGATTGTGAGAATAATATCGGCTTTGGCTAAAGCAGAACTTAGCTTCTTTCTAATAATATTGACATCATCAGGTGAGATACCCAAATCAATTGGTAAACCTCCAGCTTCTAGTACCAGTCTAGAAATAATATGACTGTTCGTATTCAGTATCTTACCACGATTAACGTCTTCCAGATTATCTGTTAGCTCATCTCCAGTAGGGATTATCGCTACCTTCGGCTTTCGATACAAGTGCACTTCGTTAATTCTAACTAAACACAATAATGCGACATCTTGACTTCTTAGTATTTTTCCTTGGTTGAATACCAACGCATTTTTGAGTATGTTCCCACCTGATGGAGAGATGAACGACCCTTTCTCGAAAGAGGATAGAATTTCGACCTTACATTTTGACTCACGTGTATATTCGATTGGAACCACTGCATTAGATCCTTTAGGTAGAAAACCGCCAGTTGATATTCTATAGGCATCCCCCGATCGTAGCGTATAATTAGAATGTTTCCCCAGTGTAGTACCTCTGACTATATTCAATTTTATTGGGGTTAAAATGGAAGCATGTGTGATATCATTAGCCAAAACTGCAAACCCATCCATATGTGAGGAATGGTGCATAGGGACATTAACAGGAGATCTGACATCTTCAGCCAAAACCCGCCCGTACGATTCAAAAACTGAACACTGCTCTATCTGTGGTCGGATCTTAACACTCTGCCTAAGCCTTCTGAATGCCTCCCCTATAGAAATGTAGGTAGCAGATGCATCGTCATGCAAGAACTTGATTTATCGCACAATGAGTTATAATATCTTTTGTTATCACTTTATGATAGCAAAGTATTGTAAACTTCTTCAAAATAGAAAATCGAATGAATTGTGTTGTTACAATATGAAAGTGATACAAAAAGTTGAATTTACAAATTACCAAGAATTGTATAATTAACCAGATTATTTAGCTTTAACAAATAAGTAAAAATTGGTTGTTAAAGTAGTCTCCGTATAATGTGTTAACTGAATTTCAACCTTTTCGACCTCTTGCTGAGATTTACCTTTGGTAGCGATTCTTTGGTCAGAAGATATTAGCGTAAAGTATCTTAGCGTGTTGTATTATTATTTATAGAAGGATAATTTTGGGATAGGTTCTTAATCCATTCATGCTCTGCATCTGATAACTCACCGGCTTCGTTGGGTGCACGCAAAGTTCCACCTCTCTTCTAACGCATATCTGGTAGTGTTGTGACAAAGCATCTCAGCACCTGGGTTTGTTTCGCCTTGACTGGAGTCAGTTTCTTTACTGCAGCAGGCTGAATTTTCTCTAAAGCGAAATATTCTCCGTATTCCCTGTGCCACATCGCACTTTTACCGGTCTTCTTATCGACCTTCAGTACAAGAGGAATGTTTGGATCTTCGGGACACGAAGGTAGGATAATTCCGCTGTTGTTGCTAAAGCCCTAGATTGCCACGTTGATACAGAGTCTGTCGCGATTGATTAGTTCAACTCGTGAGTTAGGGTCGTCAGTAATGTAGTGATATGTGTCTGTGCCATAAATGCCACTGTGAGTGAGGAGCTTAATCTGCTAAAGCTTTATCGTGGGTGGTTTCAAGCGGATGTGCTTGTTGCGGTGTAGTCGGACCGTCGAAGAAAGCTGTCTGCGGAGGAAGAATCAAACAAAGATGAGTGAGTCAATATGAATAGAATAGTAACAACTACGGTATTATATAGGCGAACTCGATTCATATTTTACCAAAGAGCTCATAGGCAAATGAGATGAGTTAAATCGTAACCCCCCGACCTTCTTCGATTTTCTTTATTTTCTCCAAATCGCTATGCATTCGCATAAGCCATTTAACAAATCCGATATTAAGAGTCCCAGCATGGGCTTCGATTATATGTTCCCCAACATTTGTAAATTTTTGATTGCATATAGGACATATTTCTTCAGGACGCAGTCCATCCAGGATTTCTTTGATTGTTGCATCATCAGACATAATGTTAGTTAGGATTACATTTGCAATGCTTTAAACCATTCTATGGAATACACTTAATATTCAACCAACCTATATTAAACGTCATATGAAAGTCAGTCGTGATTTAGGCTTTGATTTTCAGTACAGATCATTAACTTAACTTAATATCGAACGACATTTGAGGTAACTGTTTAGCAATATTCAATATTTCCATTGATCTCTAGATAATCTTTTAAATCGTACCAATACAACATAATTATCAGATCCAAGAAAACTACGAAAAAGAGGCCACGTCCTTCGAATGAGATTTCAGAAGATGAAATAAGATATTTTCTGGACAAGCTTAAGGAAGTTGGAGGATATCCCAAGGTAAGAAATTTGCGGAAATTGCTTGGTGATGGATTAGATCCTATTAAGATAAACACCATACTAAGATATTTAGAGAGATCAAAGAGATTACAGATCGACCTGGATGGAAATATTATATGGATTAGTCGTGACAAGGAAGAAGTCAACCAAATTAGCTTTGCAGAGGCAGCAAATATCTCAGACGAGTTTCTTAAATATTTTTCAACGAAAATAGATCCTGCAGAATAATATGTAAAAAATGCCCATGCTTACGTAGGATGAGTCGAAACGGGATCGATAGAGGTGTTCCTATTAAGTAGCCTTCTCCTTCTTCAGCCTGGCTTATAGCTTATTATTTCCCTGGGTTCTTGCATTCAAGTTAGGATAGAGATGATCAAGCTATAGGTTTATTAAATTGGTCGGAAAAATAATTAAAAAATAAAAATATATCTCCAATATAAACAAATAAAATGAAAAAAAATTATTGTTTATGCATAAACGGTTGCTGTTGTGTATTAATGAACGAATTCCACGCCTTTGTTGCTGTAGTTGTAAATTCGGTCACAGAGTCTATTGTTCGATTGTAGGTCCTATAATTCTCTGCAGCTGCTTGTAAGGCGCTGATTGACAGTTGATTATTTATTTCAATTGCTCGAATAGTATTCTTTGTGATTTCGTTTGACTGTTTCACAAATTCTTCTGCATAAGGTGCTGCTACTATAGGAATTTTCTCATTTACCAACAACTTTTGAGCAGAAACGATATTTTGGATGGTGTTCTTGACCGCAGAGACATAGTCTAATTGGAGGTTGGACACAGATTGGGTGTATTGGGGTTGGGCCTTAGTTAGCTCATCGACTATCCGAATATAATTTTCTCTAATAGTGTCGTACAAGTTATTGGTTTCTGTCGACCTTACTGTTGAGGATGTATCATCTTTCGATTTGTTATCTACCATTTGATATCATGATCAAATCACGC
>AF_2010_repII_A100DRAFT_1000182_pt1 | contig 10747 bp, 9 predicted proteins | sample AmaForreplIIA100_FD_9198 | JGI IMG/M metagenome (IMG submission 9198) | reverse complement strand
CCCTCGGCCTTTTATCAAATTCACTTATTCCGCTGCCCTATTATCAATCCCGCGCTGAGCGAGGTCGTCCAGGCGCCGCACTGAATTCCTTATAGCATGAAGTTCCTTCTCGCACTCTTCCGCTCGGCTTGCCCATGACGAGGCGAGGCGCAATCGATTGCTTTGCCGTGATTGATTTTCTAGCCTGCGTGCAAGCGCCCGTCGCTCTTCCAGAGCACGAAGCGCGCTTCCGAGCGCCCTGCGGAGATTTTCGTCAAGAGCAATGCTCATGAGATCAGCCGCATAGGTATGGCCAACGTGACAGCGGTAGCGGACCAGCTCTCCTTCCTTTATTTCCCACATTGCACCGTGGCAATCCGGGCAAGCGAACCCCGAGAGTCCGGCGATGCGATTCATCTCGTCGATTGAAGAGGAGTTGCCCCTGGCGATTTCTACCTCGAATTTGACGCTATCCGGGATGGGCGAGCTTTCACCGACGGGCTGCGACACCAAGCTCTTCAGCAGCATTGGCATCGCCGTCAGACTGACGACGTGATCGGGCCTCAGCCGGTTGAGCGCATTCGTCGGCATATCGGAAAATTCGGCATCACTCGGATCCTGAACTACGGTGATGCCCCCGCATTGGTCAATCGCCCAAAGTCCCGAGGCGCCATCGCTCAGCGTTCCGGTCAAAACCACTCCTACCGTCCGTGGGCCGCAACAAGCGGCAGCGGAGCGCATCATTGGGTCGATTGCCGGACGCGAATTGTTCTCGCGAGACCCATGACCGAGCACCAGCCTGTCATCATCCACGATCAAATGGCGGTCGGCCGGAGCAATATATATGTGCCCCTTTCGCAATCGTTCGTTATCGCTAGCGAAAACAGCGGGCAAAGGACCCGATCGGTCGAGAATCTCGTCGAGATAGGAGCTGCCCTCGCGCCACAAATGCACTGTGACGAGGACCGCTGCCGGGAAATCGCGTGGAAAATTTTGTGCGAGAAACGACAGCGCTTCGACGCCTCCCGCCGATGCGCCAATGGCCAGAATGTCACGATTGGCCATATGCACCTGTCCTTTGCAATTTTGCCGTTAACGCCTCGCCTCTGGACAGGTTCCACAAGCAAAATGGCTTTAGCGGTGGGCAAAGCCATTTGCAATCGATATGATCCTTCAGCATCCCCGGAATTATCATGGTCGATGAACCCGATAGCGGCCGCGAAGCGCTGCAACCTGATGAGCCCGTAATTGTTGCAATGGGCGCGTCTGCGGGCGGCGTACGCGCATTACAGACGTTCTTCGGGTCTATTCCAGCAGATACCGGTGCAGCCTATGTCGTCATTGTTCATCTCGATCCAGAAAGGCGAAGTGAACTGGCGAATATTCTTGGTGCGCGTACCAAAATGCCGGTCATTCAAGTCCAGGAACGCCAGAAGATTGAAGCAAACCGGGTGTACGTGATCCCGCCGGACCGCCGGTTGGAGATGGTTGACCACGAAATATCCGCGACTCCATTTGATGAGCCGCATGGGGCGCGCTCACCGATCGATCAGTTCTTCCGCTCAATGGCCGAAAGACTTGGGGATGGCTTTGCCATCATTCTGAGCGGAGCCGGATCGGATGGCGTGGTCGGCGTTCGTGCCGTGAAGGAATCCGGCGGCATCATTATGGTTCAGGATCCGTCGGAGGCTGAATATCCTTCGATGCCGCGCAGCGCGATCGCAACCGGCGTCGTCGATGTCGTCATGCCGGTGCGCGATCTTGCCGTTCGCCTCGTCGATCTGATCCGGCTAAAGCGATCAGTCTCGATCACCGAATTGCCGAAAGTCGATGAAGAGTTGTTGCGGCGCGTTCTTGCCCATCTGCGTATCCGGACCGGGCACGACTTTTCGAAATACAAACGGTCAACGGTGCTACGCAGAATTGCCCGCCGCATGCAGGTCACGAGGACCGACGAGATTTCAGACTATTACGAAATCTTGCGGGAGAAACCGGAAGAAGCTCAAGCCCTGCTGGCGGACTTGTTGATTTCCGTCACGACCTTCTTTCGCGACAGCGAGGCCTACGAAAGCCTGAGAAAGCTCGTGTTGCCGCAATTGTTCGACAAGAGGGAAATGTCCGAACCCTTGCGCATCTGGGTTTGCGGCTGCGCGACCGGGGAAGAGGCCTATTCAGTCGCCATTCTTTTGCTCGAGGAAGCCGGACGGCACGAACTGAAGCCTCCAATTCAAATCTTCGCATCAGATCTCGACGCCCGCGCGCTCTCGACCGCCCGCGAGGGACGCTACCCGTACGCAATAGAGGCCGATGTCAACGAGGATCGTTTGCGTCGTTTTTTCACACGGGAGGGTGACGGATACCGCGTGCGGCAGGAACTGCGTGACGTTGTGCTTTTTGCGCACCACGACCTCTTGAAGGATCCGCCGTTTTCGCGCGTCGACCTCATCTCATGTCGTAACGTGCTGATCTATCTTGACCGTGAGCTCCAGGAACAGGTTTGCAGCACATTCAATTACGCACTCAATCCGGGCGGATTCCTGTTTCTCGGATCAGCCGAAAGTGGGGACAATCCACCTGGCATTTTTCGAAGCATCGAGCGTAACGCACGTCTCTATCAATCGGCGCTGAAGAGCGGCGACAAACCTCGGTTGTTGCCTCGTCTTCTCGGGCCAATCCGCGTACGCGAACCGATCGCACAACTACGAGTGACCACCCCGGGGATGGCCTTGAGCGATGCCATGGTTCATCGCCGCGCTATTGAAAAGCTTGCGCCACCCAGCATTCTCGTCGATGACGCTCATCGCGTGATCCATATGTCAGAGAACGCCGGGCGGTTCCTGCAACCGGCGGGGGGCGCCCTGACAGGCGACGTCGTCGATCTGGTACGTCCTGAACTCCGCTTTGAACTGCGCTCGGCTCTGCACCGCGTTTTCGAGCAGCAGTTGCCGAGCCTAAGTCTGCCTATACCGGTTCGTTTCAACGGGCAGCCGCATCGCGTGCTGATCCAGGTAAAGGCGGCGGAGACCGACGAAATCGGCGAGGCGCGCAATGCTGTGGTCATGTTCGTCGAAGGCGAGGAAATGGAAGAGCGCCTCGCAAAATCGGACGAACATGCTACGGATGAGACCGTGCGACGGCTCACCCAGGAATTGGAACTTACGCAGGCCCGGTTGCGCACTGTCCGTGAGGAATCCGATGCCGCCAACGAAGAGTTGCGGGCGGCTAATGAAGAGCTTCAGTCGATCAATGAAGAGTACCGTTCAACATCTGAAGAGCTGGAAACGAGCAAGGAAGAGCTCCAATCCATTAATGAGGAGCTCCAGACGGTCAACAGCGAATTGAAACTCAAACTCGAGGCCATTTCTCGCGCGCACAGCGATTTGCAAAACCTGATGGCGGCGACGGACTTCGGTACGTTGTTTCTCGATTCCAGCCTGCGTATCAAGCGCTTTACGGACCGGGTGACGGAATTGTTCAGCGTGACACCTGCGGACGAAGGCCGGCCCATCACCGACTTTGCGCATCAGCTGGAATACGGTGATTTGATCAAGGACGCCCGCACGGTCCTTTCCGACCTTGCGCCCATTCGCCGCGAGCTGAAAAGCCGCAACGGCAGGTGGTATGACATGCGCTTGCGGCCTTATCGGACCGTGGACGATAAGATCGATGGTGTCGTGATTACGTTTGTCGACGTCAGTGACCGGCGGCAGGTCGAGGACGCGCTGCGTGAGAGTGAACGTAAGCTACGCGCACTTAAGAAAAAGTAGCCGGTTTCCCTTACTTTTCCCCTGACGACGTCCCCGCATCTGATCCCATGGGATGCGTTTCATTTTCGTCGAGGAAATGAAATTGGCCGGTTCCTTCCAATGCCGAACTGGTTCGATAATCGCACGTCGGCGTGCCAGTTAATCCACTGATGCGATAATCGCGGCGGGGCGCGGGTAACTGTAGAGGCTAGGTCAAGATCGCGCGGTGCCGCTTCGGTCGGCTCCTTGTAGTACATCGCGAAAGTTCCGACGATCTCAGTGCGCGATCCTCCTATGTCTAACGCAAGAGGCTATGTCCGCAACTCGGAGACTTCGTCGGCACTAGAATTTCTCGACCCAAGGTCGCATTTCTATTTCCCACGTCCAAGCACTGCGTGGTTGGCTCAACACGCTCCAATAGTTGACGGCAATCGCATCGGGATCGAGCATGGAGTCTGGTTTGTCTGGTGGCTCGGTCCGCATTGCGCTGCGAATGCCGCCGTCGATGACGAAATGCGCAACGTGGATTCCGAGCGGTGACAATTCACGTGCCATGCTCTGTGCAAGGCCGCGCAATGCGAACTTACCCATCGCGAACGCTGCCGACCGCGGATAGCCCTTCACGCTCGCCGATGCACCGGTGAAAAGAATGGCGCCATGCCTGTTGGGGAGCATCCGGCGCGTTGCCTGTTGGGCAACCAGAAAGCCGCCAAACGCGCTGATAGCGATAGCTTTCTCAACATCGGCAGGGATCAGATCCACAAGCGCGCCAGGCAGACGCGCGCCGGCGTTATAAACGACAATGTCCGGCGGGCCGCAGTCGCGCTCAACCGCGGCAAATAGCCTGGTTACATCATTTGGATCAGTCGCGTCACATGCATATGCCGTGGCACCCGTTTCTTTGTAAAGCGGAGCGAGCTTGTCAGTTTGCCGCGCTGCCAACGCAACGCGGATGCCTCCGCGGGTGAAGAGCCTCGCCAACGACCCGCTCAAACCCTCACCAGCACCGACGATCAATGCTGTCTTATATTTTGTGGTCTCCATCAACAGTCTCCATTTCTCCGTTACTGCCAACCTGAGTCCGCGGGCAGCATTGAATCGGGTTACACCCGCGACAGGTATCCTAATCCTCAAAAATAAACGTTCATCAGGGCGATTGGCATGTCCGGTTTGAGTGCTTTACCGAAAGCGGACATAAACGGCCATAAATAGAATGTCCGCTAAGGGGCCAAAAGCGGACTCATGCAGTGCGGCAAACAGAACCGCTATTCGAATCACTCGTTGGCGCGAGCGAGCAGCGAGGGTGGGAAGGTGATGCCGCGCAGCAGCGGACAAAGATAGAATTTTCGGGGCACATTGATACTGCCCAAGTAATTGGTGGGCACTTCGGCAAAACAAAGGGGCCACCGCTGCCATGACAAAGAGCGGCGACCCCAGCCACCGATTTATCTTTTTGCAAAGTTTCGAACGGCAGCCATTTAGTCAACTAAGACCACAACAATGGCGTTCCTCGAATTTACGGGTTCCAGGAACGACTCTCGCCTCGGAGAATTAAAATAGGTGGCCTGATCTCGCGTCTTCCGAACAGCTCTTACGAACCGTGGCGCACCTATACCAAAATATACGCACGTATAAGTGCCGGCCCGCAGGTGCGCGGCGCTACCATTGCGGCATGTGGAAGAACGTCCGTGCCGCCACGCTGGGTACTGCCGCGATAGCTGTTTGGTTTGCGGTTGTCACGTTAGGTTTTGGCGCTCAGCTATGGCCCCTCTTAGAGGGAGTGCGATAGGCAATGCCAGCTCTCTCCTTTTTGGCATTTGTAGGTTTGGCACTGATTGCGTTGCTGTTCTACGGGAATGGAACGCTGGAGCCTCACATAGTCACTACCCATCACGCGGTCGCGCCGGCAGCACCCGCACCCAACATGACCGCGCAAGTTGTATCTCAGCCCCAGTCGATTCCTGATGCTCTGACGAAGATTGGGCACGCAGCGCGTGCGGCGCGGGCCGAAGCGCCACACAAAAATAATCGCGTTTCGCAGACCCTCAACTACCAAGTGACCCCTTTATTAGACAGATTTTCTATTAAGGGATATTAGGGCCGCCGCCAAAACGGTTTCTTGAAGCATTCCAGGAAAGACTTCTCGCCGCACGGTCGGATTGGCGCTCGCACCTGAAAACGATGACAGACAAAGGGCCAGAAAAGCCGCGTTCGGAACCGGAGATCATTCCGCCAGGTCGCGCGGAGAGGGAAACTCCGCGCGTGCGTGTTTTTGTCGGAACACACGGCACTGAGCGCGTCTATGTCGGAAAGGTTTCGCCGCTAGGGATTATTCTGGTGACGTTGGTCACCGGGCTTCTGATGGCTGCGATACTGGTGCTGCTTCTGGGTGCATTCTTGTTCTTGTTACCTTTAGCAGTCCTCTTTGTGACTGGTGTGCTCGTGGTCGGGCTGGTGCGTTTCTACTTTCAGCGTGGGCCTTGAATTGATGCCCCGCTAGAGCGCGATCGCTCATGCTCCGTTCACCATCTCGGACTCAATTTCAAGCTTCGTCAACGTTATTCGATTAACGGTCACCGCCAAGGACTCGCTTGGCTGTTTTGGCATGATGCGCAGCTCGAATCCGCTAGTCGCTGAGATGCTTAGACAATTCGCAGCTAAAGAGCCGCAGCCCAATCGCTGCGGCTCTTTTTTGATCCTGAGGCCATAAGGCTGGCCCAAAGGCGCACGCTTTGAACTTCAGTAGTTCCGAGTTCGAACGCGACCGTTTCCGGTCTTTGCACCTTCTATATGCTTTGACTGTCGCAAGTCTTGTGCAGGACCTCGTGCTAGCGCTCTAGACGCTTCGGGTCTAATTTGCCTTGAGCCAGCGTTTTCTATTTCAGCACCAAACGCGAAACCACGCCGCGTGACTGCGCGGTCCTGGAAGCGGGTATTATTATGAACGATTGTGCTGCGGTGATCTCTCCTTACACCCCGAGTGTCGTAGGAATAAGCACGCGTCGCGCGATCTCCCGCATAGTTGCGCGAATAGCGAAGTCGCGGCGCATAAGCGTAGCTGTCCCCTGAGTCGTAAGCATAAGTGCGCAGGCGCGGTCCATACGAATAGGCAACGTAACCATCATCGGGCACGTAAGCGTAGGAGTCGTAGCTGTACTCCGGCTCATAGGCGTAGTCTTGGTAAGCATAGGACGGCTCGTAGCCATACCCGTATCCATAGCCAGCGCCCCAATAAGGGCCGACCCGGTAACCGCCGTAATAGGGTGTCGGACCGACACCGATGCCCACGCCAAAACCCGGGGCACCGATCCACAAGCCCTGCGCGTTGGCAGGAGCCACTGCCGCAGCCAATGTGATGGCGACCGCAATTCCGATTCCAAGTGTTCTCATTCTAATCTCCTCGTGATTTGCCCCGATGCCCGGTGAACGCGGACCTCTCTCCTGAGTTCCTCAAGATTCGATGTTGGAACTGGCACGTCCTTCTCATTCTGGAGAAGATGGGAATCGCGAGGTTCGCCAAGCGCGCCCCAATCGTCGGGAAATAGCTTCGAACCGAAAACCCACTCGACGCATTTACAAGGATGCGGAGGACCCAGGGATTGTGCGCGCGCTGTTGGTGATCATATTAACGACTTCCCAAATCGTTTTGGCTGCGGATTCAGTTCCAAAATTCGACGTCGAGCGAACCTGTCTGCCAGTCGCTACAATGGGAGGTTTGCCTGGACGTGATGCACCAGCTTGCCGGCGCAATGAGCAAGATGCGCGCAACCAGCTCAAGGGTGATTGGAGCCAATACAGCGGAGAAGATCGAAGCCGTTGCGTCGATTTTGTCGGGGTCGGTGGCCCTCCAAGTTACGTGGAACTGCTCACCTGCCTGGAAATGGCGAAACACGCCAAGGAGCTCCGGGAGAAACCTAAGACCGAGACCGTTGGCGGCCATTAATCTTTTTTCCGCCGAGATCGTCTTCAAAAAGATGCTCACTGAATGGGCCTTTTGCGCAAGACCGCGCTACGCGACCGTTTGTCTGGGTCGCGTCTCCGGCATCACAAACCAAACCAAGTTAAACGCGGCGACTGCAATTATCCCAAGCGCTAGGAAAGCAGCTGAGCTGCCCGCGTGATCCGCTACATACCCAGCTAACAGCACGCTGACAGATGCGCCGATGCCAGTCGCGGTACCTACAATTCCTTGTGCCACATTGAAGTGGCCGGATCCGTAAGTGACATCGACGACTATCAGCGGAGTCAAGACACTAAAAACAGAAGCCGAAATACCATCAAGAACCTGAAACAAGACGAGCAAGTTTGGGTCGCGGACGAAGGCAAACAGTAATGCACGCAGGGCAAGTGCGCCGATGCCGACTAGCAACAGTGGACGACGCCCCCAAGTCTGCACACGAAAGCCGATCGAAGGAGACAGCAGCGCAACGACAATTTGTGGCACAACCATACAAGCGGCAATCACAGCAGGCGCCAATGTACTTGATTGCAGGGTGATAAAGCTTCCAAGCAGAGGAAGCATTGCAGCGTTGGCGAACTGGAACATAAACAATACAAGTGCGAACTTCATTAGTGGGCCGTTTTTTGCCAGGGCCACGACAGTGGTTGTGCGTTTGTTATTGCCGCTTTCGTCTACACCATGCGCCAACTGCGGATTGATTTCGTCAGCCCGTATTAGTGCGCAGGACACTATCGTTGGAATTGTCAAAAGCAGTGTGATGAGGAAAACGGATCGGCTCGAAAAGAAGTACCCACAGGCCCCCATTCCTGCTGCCGCAAGTCCGCTCCCGATAGATGCGAAACGAGCATTTCGCCCCAGGCGTTGACCAATCCCCGCTCGGCCAACTAAGCCAAGACTAATGGCTGCGATTGTCGGACCCAGGACACAACTGGCGGCAGCCTGAAGAACGGCAGCCGAAAGAACGACCGGAAAGATTGGCCACGCCGCATAGGCAAGCGCACTGGTTCCGATTGCCGCTACAGACAGTCCGGCAACTAGTCTCTCGGAGCGAGCCCAATCAACCAGCGCACCGCCCGGAATTTGACCGAGCAGAGCCACAAGCCCGCTCACTGAAAGTATCAAGCCGATCTCGACTTGAGTCCATTTCTGAGTGGTCAGATAGACAGCAATGAATGGACCAAAACCCGTCTGCACGTCGGCTAGAAAGAAAACGAACCAGTCAAGTGCCCGGCTACTGCGCAATGACGGTCCATGATATGTGGACGCGTCTGTCGTTACGCCACTTCGGCGATGCTGCCCTAAGTCAAGCAGGTGCGTCGCTTGTGCAAACAGGTTATTTCTCCTCCGCAGACGGGAAGTCGAGTGGTTCGAGCGCGCCTGTTGAACCAATGATGACACTCGGACTGCCGTCCTTGTATTCGGGCGCGGTCTTCAATTGGTCTTGGGTCAGCGCCAGCCTTATATTGCTGTCATTTTTAACCGCGCCGCTAAAATGTAGCGCGCCCCAGTCAACGGCTATCTTGCGACTGCCGACGCCGAGAAAGCCACCGAAATCAATAACAGCCGCGCGCGCATGCCCGGCGGAGTCGACAATGACGTCAATGACAGGTCCCATCTCCTGGCCGTCAGCACCCTGAACGGGGCGGCCAAGAATTCCGCGCATAGGCGTGCTGACGTTGGGAGCAGATAGCTTGCGTTCCAACGCATCTTCGGCATGTGACAATTGCGGTTGTATGATCGAAGCAATTGCCAACCAAATGAAAGACGTTGCGAAATAATGGGTGCGCACGGGAACTCCTAAGCGACTTGATGGGCAACCTAGGCGGGCGGCACGATAGAAAAAGTGATGGCGCCGCTGGACCGAGTCACTTCTAAAGCTACGTCGCCATTCGACCCACGCCGAAGGCGAAGATCGGCTTCCGCATTTTTGAGCCGAAGGCTCTTGACCGTTACTTCATCGAGAAATGGCGGGAGCTGGGGATCGCGCAAACGAACTTCCATGCGCTCACAATCGAATTCAAAACCAAGCGAAGCCGCCAGCAGCGCAAAAGGAACTGCGCTCGCCCACGCCTGTGGCGCACACGCAACCGGATAGAGCGTGGGTCCCCGCTGCCGCTGTCGTTGAAACCCACAAAAAAGCTCCGGCAACCTGCGCAAATCCATGTATTTTGCGGCGCCGAATAAGCCGCTGAACACGCGAAGGACCGGGCCTTTCAGGCCATAGCGTGAAAAACCTAGCGCAATAAGTGCGTTATCGTGGGGCCACACCGAGCCGTCGTGATACGACATCGGATTATAACGTGCTTCGCCTTTTGCAACGGTTCGGATACCCCAGCCGGAGAACGAGTTTGCTCCTAAAAGGGTCTTGGCAATGTTAAGGGCGCGCTCTTTTTTAACGATACCGCTAAACAGTGCTTGGCCGGGATTGGACGATCGGACACGGCACGGTTTCTTATCACCATCGAGCGCTAAAGCGTAGCTTCCGATCTCGGGACACCAAAAGGCGGCTTCGAAATTTTCGGCCAGTCTTTCGGCATCAGCTTCGAGTGCGCGCGCCCGATCAATGAGTCCCATTCTACGCGCGCACTGCGCTACGAGTCGTTTCGCCGCGAAGACATACCCCTGTACTTCGACAAGTGCGATATCGCCTTCCGCCAATCGCCCGTCTTCATGAAAGACAGCGTCGTATGAATCTTTCCACCCTTGATTGGCAAGCCCGTCCACTGATAGCCGGCGGTACTCGACAAATCCATCCCTGTCGACATCCCCCGGGCCATCGATCCACTTTAGTGCTGCGTCTATCGCCGGCCACAGATCCCTGATTGTCTCCTGATCTCCGGTTCGCTCGAAATAGAGTCCGGCAAGCAGTAGAAACAGAGGTGTGGAATCTACGCTCCCGTAATAAAGTCCAAAAGGTATCTCGCGCAATGATGCCATTTCGCCGCTACGCATTTCGTGCAGTATCTTTCCCGGCTGCGCGTCGGAATCGGGGTCCTCCATTAAGGCTTGATAAGCGGCGAGACGTCGCAAGACGCCTCGAGCTATGTCCGGCGCAAGCCAC
>AF_2010_repII_A100DRAFT_1000181_pt1 | contig 10784 bp, 10 predicted proteins | sample AmaForreplIIA100_FD_9198 | JGI IMG/M metagenome (IMG submission 9198) | reverse complement strand
CTAAATGCTAATGAAGCAAAAGTGATTCTAAGGGAGATAGCAAATTCGATAAAGAAAACTTCATTTCTTAATAATAACAGTATCTTATTTCTGATATCTTTACCTCATCACCATAATAATAATCAATCTCTTACATATTGTAAAACCCTTTTTCCACGATTTGATAAATATATTGAAATCACAATAGAAAAAGAGGCCGACTACTGTTATTCCATATTAGACATAAACGCGATAAGTAACAAATCTGAAAAACAGCAACATCATAGCAACTTTAGCCTTCGGGAAAAGGATTTAATGATTGTATGTAACTCATGACGCCTACCAGTGATTTGATCCTTTAGATATGGGCAGAACAATTCTATTCTGTCATTTCAGATAGTCAACACGACAAAGAAAGGATGGAACATGTTTCTAATGGCATTGCATAACAAGATCCTGATCTTCCGATTAGGAAATACTTGCAATAATATTAATAGAATCTAAGAGAATGAATGTATTCACTGCCCTACTAGACGATATAGGTAAGGTAATCCTTTCATATCTCTAAGAACGCTCATATCTTTTCAGATGAGATCCAGAGAAATTTACTGGAACACAGATCTTTACCTCTAACCTACTTATATTCCTACATATATTCCAAATACTCAATAGAAGAAACTACTATTATTCCACCAGGCCTACTTTTGGTTGTAGTAGTTTTAATTGCACCTATCACTTCTTTTAGTCTCTCTGAATCTATTATTGTCATTACTGTATGTCTTGTGGAAGGCAATTCTATGCTAGTTGTGCCTCTTCCTCCCCCAGATACCATTTGCCTTTCTTTTCCATAACCTTTTGAATCATAAAGTGTAGCTTCCAGATTCATTTTCCTTAGTGCTGACAACACCGCAACAGCTTTCTCTGGATTTACCAACACCTCTATCCTTTTTTTACTGTTCTCTTTGCGTTGCCGTTCTTGCTTTAGCTGCTTTCCTTCATCTTTTGTGACTTCAAACGGAAGTCTAGATTTGTCTCTAACCACAGATAATTGATCTACTTGCGCTATTTAAAGATCCGTTCTTAGGCCAACAAGTAAGCTAGGAAAATATAAATGTCCAGTTCCAGGCAGCAGTATCTACATATCTTTAGGTGATTAGTAGGTTTCTGTTTATTGCATCAGCCTAACATGATGGAACTTGAATAAACCGCTATTGATAACGGAAGAGTTAGCAAAACTATGTGTTATTTGGCGCATCTATTTGCTGCACACATGAAAGATTGTGGTAAAATTTGATCTACGCTAGGCCCATGGGTGATCCATGGCTACAGAATAATTCAGTCCGCTGAACTTTCAAGTCCCCTATGAAATATATATCCAGCTATTAGAATATGTTATTTCAACTTTGTGTATCAAAACTCCAAATCCTTATAGACTACAAACCAACACTCTTAATTAGATTTGTCAGTTGACTATACTGTTTGCTGAATTCCCTACCTTTGCTGGTTATTGATATCAGTCCACCATTCAACCGACATATCATTCCCGTTCTCTCAAGCTCATCGAAATGGTTCATCATCTTATCATAGGACAACCTTGAGCTATGTTGAACGCGAGTAGGCCTTGCGGCCTCATTATCGATAGTGTTCTCTTCTATTGCACATAGTATTTCATAAAAGAGTTGAAGTTTATGTCTTTTTTCTTGCCTCAATCTCCATTTCCCTCCTTATTCCACCAGACATTGCATAATATATAGCATAGACAAATAAAGCTAGTCCTGCAAGTCGTGCAACTATTGATCCAATAAATGGAATTGAGTCATTATCAAAGTAGTTAATCATCAACGAATACTGTCCAAGCCAAAGTAATGCAAATGCAGCTGGCACGTAGAGTAATTTAATGTTGGCTCCTTTCACCAAGGATTCAATCGTGCTTTTGAAAACGTAGCCAAGAACTATCATATCAAAAATTTTCGTATAGATGCTCAGATCCGAAAGTTCAACATCATTAAGAAACGGTCGTATGAAAAGTGTAGATATTGTGATGATTAGCGGAAGCAAAATTACAATTATAGGTAATACACCAACCAAAAACCCTCTCACTTTAGAAGACATGTTATAATGAATCAGTACTTTTGTGAAGATCAGTTCAGCGGTAGTATGATCGCCTCTACCGCTATTGCCAATACGATTTTTTAACATATATGATAAAGCTATTAAAGCCAATGCTTCGGATTGTAGTGATAGTTGCATCCACAAGGATATATGATACAATAGATAATTACTATAATTGATCAAGCTCAAGTGTTCGAATACAAATGATGCCCCAAGGATTGCAAAGCCGATCGGTATTCCAAGAAGGTATCTAAACCCAGAGAACTTGTATGATCTAAAAAAGTAAAATGCGATTATGCAGCACAAAGAAATGGATGCAGTTGTAATCAGAAGACTGGCTGGAAATGCGACAGATTGATTCAATAAGATGAACGGGTTCAGTATAGTTGGTTCCTGAACAGGCATTTAGACAGAATCGCCACCATTAATTTACATTTTATACATGATAAAAATAAGCATTCCTCACTTCAGAAGAGTCCTCAAAATATGGCTCATAAGTGAGCAAATGATAAAACAATGTGATTAGAAAAACTACCTATGTTATCACCGATAGCTCAATCCATGAAAACCACATCATCTGTAATACTATCAAACACCGTCAAGGGCTTTTCAGTTTACAAGAATGTGACCGTTGGGGCATCAATACAATATCCCTCAGAGTGGATTAAACATGAGATGCGAAGTACTGATCTTACATTGGTCGTAATGTTTCTTGCTCTCACTAACCCAATTTTTTCAAGCAAAGTAGAATCAAAAATAATGCTTCAAAAGATAAGGGATATGCTATTTAATGAATGCATTACTTCAGTGGTAGTTAGTATTAAAAGAGCCATACCTAGTCAAGACACTTTTGATACATTACAAGAAATCACAAATTATGAGATGCACCTACTGGATATTTGCTTTGATAATGTCAACTTACTAGAAAAATCTTATGATAAAAAGATGGGAGAATTCGAGTGTTCAAAATTGGTATACACTTATACTGATCCATTAGACAATAACATGTACAAAAAGGGAATGAAAATCATTTCTGTACAAAATCAAGAAATTGTCATAACCTATTGTTCTGGAAATCAAGATTTTGACAAATTTCTACCAACTGTAGAAATGATGGTTGGTACGTTTAGAATTATGAGATAATTTCTTGGATTTCTGAGATGGAGGCTCAAATATTCATCATACATTAGAATGCAATTTGTCGTTAGCATTAGAGTTATTAAATGTAAGGCAGATCGAATCTGGGTTTTACCAAGAAATTCAAGGAAAATTAAATAGTTACGATTATCATTAATCTCAAAGTGACATACAGAGTAGGTGAAACTAGACTATATAAAAACCATGAAGGTGAAAAACTTCTTGGCGCTGACAATAGAGATGGATGTGTGTTCTGTGCTGAACTGGTCGAAAATGATAAACCAAGAGATGCTAAAATCGTAACAAGAGAGGATTTCAATGAAATGTTATTTAGACGAGGAATGAAATTTGATAATGACACTGAATTTATATTTGATGGCACAGAATTTATACGAAAACAACCTCCATTTCATTAGGACATTACCACATTTTGTCATATCGTAAATCCAGACATCACTTCTAACGATCATTATTAAGAGTAAAAGTATTTGGTGGTAATATACCAAAGCCAACAGTAATTAAAGGAGAGATTATTAGCGCTAAAAGGAAGCAAGATAACTCAATTTCAGCTCCTCTACACCAAATCAACAAAGAAACCAAAATCATTAGGAGACGACGCTACAATTTTGTAGATAGTTCCATCATTGATTAATAAAACATATAGAACAACACTAATAATAATCTTCTAAGGAGTCTGAATCATCTGATCAAAATGATGGCGGAGGTCTAGATACTTCTATACACGATACCAGTTCAAACAGCGAGAACGATCATAACCATAATGATGTTAGTGGGATTGACGGCATCAATGATAATTATCAACAACATAACAAACACAATCAACATAGTCTTGAAAGCAAGAATAAGTACAAGCTCAAGGTAGTAAATATTCCCTTCCCATAATACCAAATCAAATTTCCAGGTACATTTTTAAATTGTATGATAATTCGCTTCTCTTATTTGTTCATTAACTTTATGAGTAGCTGCGTTGCTCACAAGTGCCGTCTCAAGTATCTTCATAATTGTTTTTGGCCTATCTTCGTTTATCATAACCACAGTTACAACAAATTATATTCATTTCTACTTCTTTTTAGCATGTATCCCATGGTACAGTGAACTTATCTCATTTGGTACCATAATCGACGATGTGACAAAGTACATTTAGGCGCTAATCTTTAACTAACTATAGGCGAATTTGGAGTAGATTGCGAGCTTTGAGGGGTTCTTAGTCGATAACAAATATAGATAAGTCTCTTTATACAGTTGTAAGCTTGAAATACGGACCTAAGGTTAGGAATCCCAGAATCTCTGTTGCTACTATAGTGGGGATGGCCATAGCCCTAATGATCGTTGGTGGTTTATTACCTCTTCTACAGCCGGTAGATAGTAAACCCTTATCGTCTCATAATAGAAAATCACATATTTCTGGTAATAGTGAGGTCAAACTAGATGCACCTTCCCACTCGACTCCAAAAGTGTCCAGTGGTAAGACTGTTCCTAATGACAATACAAGTGCTAGCAGGGCTAATGATGGCATAAATAATAAAGTGGTAATCATAAATTTTGATGATTCGTTTAAGAGTCAATCCTTGTATGCTAAACCAATCCTGGACAAATATGGATTTAAAGCAACATTTTTCGAAGTTTGCAATTGGATAGGATCATTGCCCAAAAATAAGGAGAACTGGCAGGACATTGCAGCATTAAAACAAGATGGGATGGATATAGAATCACATACTATGACTCATGCACATCTTAACACTTTATCAACTACCGATCTAAATTATCAAATAGGTCAATCAAAACAGTGCTTTCTTAATCACGGGTTTATTACTCCGATCTTTGCCTACCCCTATAGTGAAGGTTCACAAAACAATACAGTAGTTGAGATCGTTGCGAAAAACTATGATCTGGCAAGGACTGATAGTGGCTATCCACTTACATTTTTGCATTGCGATGGATTAAAAAATCATCCGCAAACCGATTGTAAAACCTATGCTGGTAATGGAGGTAAATTGACTTTTGATAATAGATACTCTATTAAGAGTTGGACTCATAGACATATTGACGGTAGCTATGATTCAGAAGAAGGTGTATGTGCAAGTATTTGTCATTCTTACAACAATGAACAAATGTTTCAAAAATTTGTAGCGGAAGTGAATAGTCAACTTCAATATAATAACAACAGAATCATAAATGCTATTCCGATAGTCATATATCATAATCTTGTTACATATCCTGATGTAAGCTTCAGCAAAGATGCTGCCGAAATTACAATAAACCTTTTTGACCAAGAGATGAAATACCTACACGATAATGGATTCAAAGTGCTGACTTTAGATCAGCTTGGCTATGATCCGATAAATAATGTTCTCTACGTAAAAAATGGTCAACCGTCTTAGCTCCTTCTCACATCGGATAACAGGTTATTTGGTAATAGGTGATGTGATCGTTCTTGCTACTTTAATTACTTTACCTCAGTCTATTTGTACCCATTGTCTTTTTAAAGCATAGTAATAAAGAAATATCATGTATCGTTTATTGAGAAATCAACGTGTTCAAGTATGGAGGCCTGTGTTTGTACTTCTCAGGTAAGCGTTAGAGATTATTTTTTGACAGTAAAAAGAATTCAAAAATAACGGAAGGGGAGTTTATCTGCAGATGTTTTAGCATCATTATTATTCGTAAAAACTTCCAAAGTAATTGTTCTATTATATTCAATATTCTTAAGTACTTTGATTATTTTTTTGTGGTTTATTAGGTCATCCCCTATCGGGAGATGCTCGTCTGTTCTACCGTGATTGTCGTGCCAGTGAATGTGGATAATTCTGTCTCTAAATGTATTAATATAGCCAAATACCGAATCCATCCCTCCAGAAGTGAAAGCATGAGGGATATCTAAATGAACAAACAACGAATCAACATTTTCGATGATATATTTAAATTCAACCACATCATGTATGCTATTCGAAAGTGGTACATTCTCTAACATAACACGCATATTACACTTATATGCATACTTTACAATTTCCCTGAGACTCTCTACCAAATTTTCCAAAAGGAGTTTTCTCTTTTCACCGTAAAACATGCCATTGAGATTAGCATGAAAATTTATAAGATCTATCCCTATCTTTTTTGCTGTCCCAATTTCTCTCATTGCTTCTAGGATCCACGCATGCCTAACATAGTAGAAGTCTGAACACAAATCTATCCAAAAGGCTGTGTGACCGATAGGTTCATGTTTAAAGTTGTGAAGCAGCCGTGTTATCTCATTCTTCTTCTTGTTAATTAATTGTGGATTACCTTCAGGTCCCTCAATGCCTACCTCGGCATATTCAAATTTTAGCTCATATATTTTACTTATTTCATTCAATATTTTATGTAAAGGGTTTGTAAGCATTCCATAAGTTGGCACATCCAATTCAATTCTTACCGTATATATCCAAAAGCTACTTTTTCAGATTTACTTCAATCTCAATATAGCGATCAGACCTTCCAATTTTAAGTCGGTAAAAGCAGATGTCAATCTAATCGCAACGTCAATTTAGAGTATAGTTTTAGTGGAGAATAAAAATCAAGGAAAGTAGAAAGTGTAGATAATATTTCTGTTGCTGACTACAAAACATAGTCAATAGACAAATGGTTGGTCTAAGACAACCCTACAGTAGATAATCCGCGAGCCACAATAGCTTCTACCTGTTATGGCGGATAGATGCGCAAACCCTACAAATATAACTTAATGAAATATGAGACTCAAATATGATATCCAAGACAGAATACCTTACATTCAATACCAAGACACCCCGTGCCTTTGTGAATATAACCCCGGAAGTCAGAAATATTGTTGAAAAAAGCGGGATCAAGGAAGGTTTATGTTTGGTGAATGCTATGCACATTACAGCCAGTGTATTCATAAACGATAATGAAGGCGGATTGCATAAAGATTTTGACATATGGCTTGAGAAATTAGCACCACATGGTCCAATTGAACTATACAAACATAACGAAACAGGCGAGGACAACGCCGATGCTCACATGAAGCGCCAGATTATGGGACGGGAAGTCCTAGTTGCAATCACCAATGGGAGACTAGACTTTGGCCCATGGGAACAGATATTTTATGGGGAGTTTGATGGGCAACGTAGCAAAAGGGTACTAGTAAAGGTAATAGGAGAATAAATAATAGAAAACATGATACACATCCATACTTGATTACCACAACTTAAGAAATGCGGATGTTTGCATCTAGTAGAAATACTAAATCTGTTAATAAAATAGCGTTAATTTCATTTTTTGAATCATCGAAGTATATCAAAGATCCTTAAGGCGATTCAATTTCAAGTATTCCATCACCCCTTATTTAGGTATCAATTGAGCGTGCACTTGATTAGTTAAGCAATCTATTGTTATTGTTCACAATATCAGGATTTGTCATTTGATGATAATCTGACACTTATACTTATAATCTTCCAGTTTTATTATCAAGTGGGATTCAAATTAATGGGATATCAATACGATGCAAACAAAGAATCCTGCGAATGTTTTGTCATCCCGGGAGCAAATAATATCTTATATATGATCCATGCAAAAATATATAAGTAAATTGGGAAGGCTGAATGAACTTAGCCCAGATGGATACTATTATAATAGAAGATGTTCTTCAAACTTCACAATCAGATCCGACTTTTGAAAAGACAAACTGAACTGAGAAGGACATATGAATCCATAATGAAAAACCTGATTATTTTAATAGAGGGTGTGGATAACAATCATGGCTAATGTTCTGAAAACCTCATAGTGATTTAATCTTCTTGTCAATTATTCTATTCCGATATGTTAATTTGTTATAGAATCTCTCTCAAGTTAATGACGGCACATTTAGGTGTATGTCATTCGTGTTTTTGGACTGCTACTTTTATTAGATATAACAAATTGCAGTCCAAAAAATGCCCAGTTGACAGCGGTGAGATCGACCTTTTCGAAATCAAATAGTCTCAATGGAGTTACTTTCGACCTGTGATCTCACGGAATAAATCAAGTAATGATAATCCTAGATCTACAATTCATTTGACCTCACATTTCTGGTCCGCACAGTAAATATTGCTAAATTCTCATCCTACTATTCCACAACAGCTCTAAAAATTTTGATGTTCTCATTTATCTAACCTCATCTCAATCCAGGTATATGTCTATTAATCAGAAAATAATTATTTTAGTAGAAATGGGTAATTAACAATGTGATAGTGAATGTTTTATAATTAATCATTAGTTGAAAAAATATCAATTGAATAAAGACTTTGGAACTGGAACTTGAGTTGTCATCCCTATCTTATTCATAGTAATTACCTTACCTATTATTTCTAGAGCCTGATTTCATTGTCGTATTACTAATTAGCCATTCAAAGGGCCTTGAATCTATAATTGTGTAATAAAAGGAAACTGAAAAAAACAATATGGATAAAGTTCATGATGTGCCTGTTTTGTTGTTAAATAGCAAGTACATAGCTCATCATCACAATAAAACAGTCCCACCATCTATTACGATAGTATTTCCTGTGGCAAAAGAGAAATTATTGCTTGCAACACATGCTGCTACTTTAGCTACTTCTTCCGGCTTACCCCATCTTTTTATTGATGGTTCATCAGCCGCTTTTGCCCGATCATCATCAGTCATTGATCCATATGTTGCTAGTGTTGATATATTTCCAAGAGCAAGAGTATATGCGCGAATGTTTTCACTGCCATATTCCAATGCAATACACTTTGTCAGTGCAATATTTCCTGCTTTTGCTATGGTGTACGGCGAGCCTTCAACATGCCCCCCGATCGCAGGAGTTGAGGAAATATTTATTATCACCCCTCCGTTCTTGATTCCGTTTCGAAGCATAGAACCAATAACCGCTTTTGATAGACGAATAGAGCCATATAGATCCACTTCTATGATTTTCTCTTGTTCCTCATCTGTTACCTTATGAAATCTTTTATACCAGATATCACGATCAAATGGATAGCCAGCGTTATTTATTAGGATATCAATCCTTTTGTGTTCAGACAAAATTTCCTTAATGAATTTTTGAATGCTAGAGTTGTCGGTCACATCGAGTGCTGCAGCATATACCCTACCTTTGATCTGCTTTATTGCCTGAGCTGCTTGCTCCTTATTCCTAGAGCAAACAATTACTGTCGCACCGTTATTTTCTGCAAACTCTTTTGATATCGAAAATCCGATCCCTTTCGAAGATCCTGTTACTACCACTACTTTATCTTCTAGTAACATGGTATTGAATACTACCTTATATAACACATTTTACAATATAAATATGGAGTGATTAAATGAGGTATAACAAACCATCTATTCTCAATGCACCTGCCACAACTTCAGATTCTGTTGAGAGAAAAATACAAAACACTGTCGAAGGATTACCCCATGAATGTTTTAATTATCTTTTCAATAGAGTAATGCCAGGATGCAAAGCCAATGTCTTAGTTATATGCGACTACGTATCATCTCTGAAGTCTGAAATCAATCCATCCAATAATTATCAAAGGGATAGTATAATCTCGCTTTGTAAATTATCTGTATATTTCAAAAATGACAAAATGTATGAAGAAATGACAGGGGAAGACTTGTTATCATTTCTTGATAGTTTTCGTAAAATTGAAGCTGTGGATCCATTACATAAATGGATTGGAACACATAATCTTTATAGAATTCATCTTATGCGTTTTTTTAAGTGGTTGTACTTTCCGAATATTGAATACAAGAAAAGACCAAAACCTGATGTTATAAAAAATACTTACCAATTAAAAAGAAAGGAGAAATCGATTTACAAGCCAACTGACTTGTGGACAGTAGAAGACGACTCATTATTCTTAAAATATTGTCCTAACCCACGTGACAGATGCTATCATGCCATGTCTAGAGATTCCGCAGCAAGACCTCATGAACTCTTGAAATTAAGAATAAAGGACATTGTGTTTAAGCTCACACCAGATAAGAAACAATATGCAGAAATTCTTGTTAATGGAAAGACAGGTACAAGGCATATTCCACTAATAGACTCAATCCCATACATAAAAGAATGGATAAATCAACATCCTCAAGGACTAAATCCTAATAGCATATTATTATGTGGATTCGGCAGAAGTCTTAACAGAGTAATGCAGGTAAGAAGCCTTCATAGGATATATCGGGATTATAGGAATAAATTCTTTCCAAAATTATTAGAGGATCCAAAAGTATTCTCAGAGGATAAGCAAAAGATTAGAGAGTTGTTGAAAAAGCCATGGAATCCATACATTCAAAGCGCATTAAGCGCCTCGAATACAATTAGGCAGTTGATTCCTCTGGTTTATGTTCTTTCCCTAAAGTCATCAAACCATATACCAAAACTATGTCAGAGGGCCTGAACCAACTTTGACACGATTTTTGGACTCAAGGAAGCGTTTTTAAGGGATTTTATGCTTTGTCGCACGATTAACTATTCTTCGTGTGATACTTATTTGACTACTATGCCTTTAGCTTGCGTCGAGCTCATGAAAATAGAGTACAAATT
>AF_2010_repII_A100DRAFT_1000180_pt1 | contig 10792 bp, 9 predicted proteins | sample AmaForreplIIA100_FD_9198 | JGI IMG/M metagenome (IMG submission 9198) | reverse complement strand
ATTCAACTAGAAGAGACTGGAACTATTCTATATATCGCTCCCGCAAATGTAAGAACATATAGATAGCCATCAGGACCAACTTGTAAATCTGTAATTCCGCCATCAAAACCAGTACCAAATATTACTGGTTTAGCGTCCTCTGGTGTACTTGCTATTTTATCAGCTAGTGAGTTACTAAGTACTAATCCTGTTCTGCTTTGGTTTAGTTTAAAATGATATAGATTGCCGTTGTTATAATCTCCAATAAACATATCATTTTGATATTGTTTACCAAGTTTTGTAGAATTAAGAAACTTGAGTGCAGTAGGAGCTACTGTTTGAAACCAAATGAATTCAGGAGCTCTGTATTTTGCTTTTCCACCAAAGTCTACTAGGTTAGTAGGATGAAGATTGAGTGGTCCTGCATTCTCGTTCCCTATTTCTCCCTTTGGAGTCCAGATGCCTTGTACCTGTGCCCAACCGCTGTTAAAGCCACGCTCCACAAGATTTATTTCATCTCCATAATTAGGACCATTTTCTGTATCCCATAATTTCCCAGTTACAGGATCGAAATCCATACCAAAACTATTTCTTATACCGTAAGCGTAATACAGATTTAGGGGATACGTATTGCCTAAAGGACTGTTAAGTACCGGGTTTCCTTCTTGTGTAACTCTAATTATGCCACCGGTTAAATCAGGTGGCCCTCCAGAGGCTATATTTTGAGCTTGAGTTCTATGATAATGTAGATCACCTATAATAGCATAAACATCTTTATCAGGACCGATCAATACTTTTCCACCATTATGAAAAGGACCAGGGCTAGCGGGAAGGTCTAGAATGAGTTTAGAATTTATTAATTTGTTATCTATTAATTCATATCGGTAGACATGATTCTCAGGTACACCGCTATTACTTTCAGTATAATAAAGAAATACAAACCTAGCAGTAGTTCCGTTTGCTGTTGTAGGTTTTGCAATAGCAATCCCCAACATACCTCTTTCTCCCTCCGAAGCAACATTCACATCTAACACTGGCTTTGGAAGCATGTTACCATTTACGATCCTCTGTACCGTTCCTTGAGCTTTTTCTAATACTAAAATATCATTTGGGCCTAAAAATGCCATACTCGTAGGATTCCTAAGTCCTTGAAAGACTAGATCTGCCTTTAGACTTGGATCATTGATAATTGGCTGACCTCCTGAAAATGAAGCCTGTCCATAGATAGAATGGACGGAAAAACCAATCGTAATAATATTCACGGATATCAGGATTACTAAAAACCAGGTTGTCGCTCTGGCATTGATAGATATCAAATATACATCAACTAGCCTTTTTTAATATATATTTGACTTATAGTTTTTAGCTTTTGAAAAATTACTGGACACATACCACATAGATTTCTGTGTTACCTCCGACAAGTTGTGAGCAGAATTGGGAAGGATAGTTAGATCTAGAAGCCAGATAAAACAATCTTCCCAATCGCATTACCAGATTCAAGCTTCTTATGTGCCTTACGCAGATTTTCTGCATTTATTGGAGTAAACAGATCTGTTAAAGTAGTTTTTATTTCCTTACTATCAATAAGGTCGGCTACTGTATTGAGCAAATGATGTTGTTCTATCATATCGTATGTTTTGAATAGTGATCTAGTAAACATGACCTCCCAAACAAATGTAACACTTTTCTGCCGCAATATACCTCCCATGTCTACGGGAGTCTTAGTTTCAACTATAGAACATATCTTTCCTTGTGGAGCAATTAATTGCTTCATACTATCAAAATGACCATCTGTATTATTCAAACAGAAAATATAGTCTGCATAATCAATGTCTATAATTTCCTTAATTTGAGATTTAAGATTTTTGGGATGATCTATTACGTAATCGGCACCCATTTTCTTACACCATTCTATCGATTCGCTTCTAGATGCAATTGCAATTGCATTAATTCCTGGAGATGAAGCCGATGAAGACAAGTCGTTTACAATATTTTGTAATTGTTTATACTAAAGCGGATACCTCTGATATGTGTATGACTTGATGGCTAGCGTAATAGAGTCAGTCATATTGGCTTTCAACTCCTCGAGAGTTTCGGCCTCACTAATGACTCCTGGTATCTCCAGAAACTTTCCCCTGTAGACACCGGCTTCATGATTATAGATTATAGTGAAGTTAGCCATTGCTATATCTTTACATCATTTAAACCGGAATATAGCGTAAACGTCAGGTTGAAACTAACTGATTACTTCTAGCCAACCGTTACTAAGTTTATCCATCTATCAACGTCTGCCTCTAAGATCATCATAATGTTCCTGAATGATCACAAAAATTCTCTTTCCGTTCCAACTTCTCGTCGTGATAACATGACTTTCATTCTCAAAAGGCACAGCAATAGCAGTAATCCTGTGTTGTTCTACTGCCTTCGTCCAAGCACTTTTCATTCCATACAGATAGAAAAAGAGCTGCTGGCCATAACTATACCATTGATAGTTAGTATAGTCGACTATCCATCATACTCTTGTCAAACATTGTTCATATGCGTTATATGCGAAGGTGTTTCGTTATATGATAAGTATGGCGACCGCTAAAATTGCTGGCCGCATCTTCTCTGGGTCAAAGGTTACAAGATATTTGAGAATTCTATGTCGTAGAGAGGGTAAATTGCATCGGCTGGATAAGATTAGTCCCTCTATCTTCTACAAAGACCTTCAGCCGTATGGGAAAACATGAGGCAAAGTAACTGGGATAATATGGCCGTTACTATCTGGGATATCTGTTTATGCCGATTAAGTCGACTGTTGATTTGGTCAGTGATATGTGATTAAGGGGAATGCCTATCTGTCATGACTAACCCGATCTTCGGAAATGTAGTATTTGTACCACCAAATGGCTTTTATGTCAACATATAAATGTCTCTGTGTCAATACAGCGGGCATTTATGGCAACTAGAGTAAGTATACACATGCAGATAATTTCGCGAAGAAACAGAAGCAGGTGCTTTTTGATTTGGAATTGTATTTATTAAGACATGGTGACGCAGGGAGAAGAACGGCTATTGCCGCTGGTCAGAATTCTGGCGATCTATCACTCACAATAGCTGGCAGAGATGAGATGCATCTTTAGCTAGATCAATCAAACACCTAAATCTAAAATTTGACGCTATTATATCAAGTCCTCTAAAAAGTGCAATACAAACTGCAAAGATAATTGCCAAAGCTTTGGTTATGGAAAAGAGAATATCAATTTGTAACGAATTAGTTCCTGAAGGCAACCGATCGAAGTTATATGACCTATTAAATCAATATACAAGAGAATCAACTATACTAATGGTTGGACATCAGCCGTATCTCACTAACATAATATGCGATATGATATTTCAAAAAAGAGTAAATCAGGTAGGCCTAATAAATCTGAAGAAAGCTGGGTTGGCCAAGATAAGAGTAATTTCATTGATCCCAAATGCAAGTGGTGAATTAAGATGGTTACTCACGCCAAGAATATTAAAGTCGTTAGCAAAAGATGGTTCAAAAAAGTCCTCCGCAGCATATAAGAAAATAGAAAAGGTCAGTGGATCAAACAAGGGTTGAAAAAGTTTTGCAAAGACATCTGCGCATCATACAAAGCTCCCCGAAGAAAGGATATTGATGGAATAATCTCGTTACATAGAGCAGAATTTGCAGGACCAGGTACCTTAGCTGATATTTTCTTAATCACGAGATATGCTCCATACATGTCACTGCCTCAGGGACTAAGGGAAAATAAAGGGCAGAGATTAGTGAGGTAATATCATCTATGATGATGAAGGTCAAATAAATATGCTGTTCTGTCGGCACTCCGCCACTGGATGATTGGTATATGCGGTATCTCAGATGTATAACGCAAGCAATAAGGAGCTAACGACTCAAATTATACAAGGAAGTGATAATGTTATCAGCCAGTAGACAGAAACCTAGACAGATTCCGAGTGCTGGAAACGAAAGTCCTTCAGCGGTGGTCTAGTCTAGTCTGTTAACTTCTGATAATATCGACGTTTTAACACGTAAACCCCTCTGCTAGATAGCACATTTTTGAGTAATTAGTGATAGATGAAAAACGTATGTTTTAAAGGATAACGTGCCAATACTTTATACCTAGTAGTCTTCTACTTAGCTTCTCTATGATGTTACCCTAACAGGTAAAGCAGTTTTACCGTCTTCATTATTGGCATGTAAATAAGCGGAGGTGGAGAAAATGAGAAGCAAGAAGAGGTCGAAAAAATGTTTGACATCAAATAGATAGTTTGGAAGAATGCAAAAGACTAGTGTTAAGTGCACAAATAGGCATACTATCTTGAGTGTTGGGTGTTGGAAAAAATGAAAACGAGCTAGTCTTTTATCGTCGATAACCAGCCACGTCCACCTGGGTCAACTTGCCAAGGAGTAGGTTGAGTGCTAAATAGATGTTGCCAGAAGCCTGTAATAATAACAAGAACCAATATACCTACGTCGATAACTACCCAAGTCCACAGTCTCATACCCTATATTCTATGAACCAGTTTTATAGTACTTGTAATGAAGTATAAATTTTCCGAAATGTTCTATACTAGAAGTGCTCAAACATACCCTCAGTAATAATTACTACGCAGTATTTTGATCAGGGCTTTCAGTCCAGCCATACTTCCTGATAGTAATTGGGGTTACTAATAAGTTAAGTATCATAATTTAGGCCAACTACCTATACATCTAAGGTATCTTCTTACTGCCTTTACCAAATTCTCTTCTGTTCCATAGTTATGATTTGTACATACGTCCTTCTTCAAATTTCTGTTTGTCCTTGTCTCTACTGGATTTAGATTCGGAGAACGCTTTGGCTTAACTTATTATTGCACAATATGAATATAATAAAGATTTAATACACAACATCCTTATCGTCATATTCTAGATAGAAATTGCATCAATAAATCACCATGATCTTTCTGAGGAATTTATTATAGTTTGAATGTATTGGCAGATCCCACTATATTCTTACTACAAGATGTAAAGTACCGCAGAAATAGCATATTAGTACTTTGGAATTAACAAGATGACAGGTATAAACAACCACAAAACAGCAATTGCCGCAATATCAGCGCAAGTGGTCGTAATCGTGGATAAAAGACAGAGGTAAAATGATAGAAGGAATTGCCAATAATATCGAGATCAAGAGAGCTGATGAGATGGCGGAAACAGGATATCTGGCCTATAGAATTAAAAAGAGAAATAACATTAAGCGTCTATCATCGTTAAGCCAAGACACCCTAAGAAATTTGATTATAAAGATAGAAGGAAAAAAAGACGTAGATCAAAAGTTGAAACGGTTAGTAAAATTACTTCCTACAATAGATAAATATTGATCAACTTCCGGTGTAGTATTTGGCACGCCACCATACGCGATCAAGTGCAATAGCTGAGAAGGGGATATTTGACATGCTTGATGCGTCGCATTCACATTAGTGCCACCAGCCGGCGCAAAGGCAGGATCTCCCAAAATAACTAGAGAAGGTTACCAACGATCACGTCTTAAGACAAATAGGCCAATTGTTAGCGATATCTGCCTGTTAAATAGGCGGATGTTTTTATACTGGTCGAAAAGATAGAAGAACGGCGTGGCTACTATAACGGTCGGTAGGGACGAGGAGTATATTGCAATACAGGAGAAACTTCGGCCGACGATTGGTAATGACAATCGATGCAGAGAATGCTATAAGAAATTAGCCAGTTTGGATGACAAGACAAATGCCGATACCCTAATCAAATATTGTCTGCAGTACAAACGCGAAGCCGATATAGCCGATTCCAGTCTAACTATTGTATTACTCAATCTACTACGCTTTGCCCACAAAGTGAACAAGCCATTCACAGATGTGACTCGTGATGACGTACTTGTATACCTGGAACATATGAAGGTCGGAAATAAATGGAAGCGCACCTATGCCCTATCTTTGATAACAGTAACGCGTTTTTTCAAGTGGCTCTATAGTCAAGATATTGGTCCGAAAGAGAGACCCAAACCAGCAGTAGTGGTTAATTTGGGCAGGGTCAAGTTCGACAAGAAAACCTACAAGAACAAAGATATATGGACGTTGGAGGACAATGAGGTCTTTTTCAAATACTGCCCTGACCCAAAGATAAAGTGTTATCACGGTATTGCAGTTGATAGCGCGACCTCATGAAATATTGGGGTTAAAGATAGAAGATATTATCTGACCCCCGAATGGTGGACCACCTACTTTCGTTGTAAGCGGTAAAACAGGTTCACGGTCCCTCACTTCACTCCGTTATCATAGGTATATCCGAGAATGGATAGAACTACACCCTAAGCGTTCTATTCCCTCTTCCATCCTGATTTATAGTAAGAAAACAGGCGGCAAGCTTAATGAGAAATCGCTCAGAGAACGTTACAAGAGCGTACTAAGGCCGTATTTCACCCGTTTATTAGACGAGGCCATCGGTCAGCAGGATAGAAATCAGATACAGCAACTGTTGAAGAAACCATGGAATCCATATATTCCAAGCAATGCTTTTGTAGAGTGTCCCTGAACCAGGTACGCTGCCAGGATTATTGTGTTTCCAGATAAGAGTGAGGTGAACACGCTTCCTAGTTCAAAAACAGAAAGCGCATCTACATAATTCTCATTACATCGAAATCCTAACCTAAGCTATCCAAAAGTATAATTTCATTTTCATCTTCGTTTACTACTGTATACGGGACATACAAGCGAGGGAATGTAATCATAGATTTAAGCGTATTTGACCGCGACGATCTCCTTTTAGTCTTTCATCGCGGCTTTCCATGCGGTAGCTTATCAGGAGGGGCTCTAACAACGTCTTCGCTTATCAGGAGATTGTTTTAGAATATTGTTGTAGATCTATGTGACAGTATATTCTACGTATACCTTTTTTAAGATCATTCTAGTTATTATGAATGGATGTCATCAAAACCAAATACAATAGCTGCGTCTGCGATTATTGCAGTTCTAGGACTTGCAGTGATAAGTATGGCAGATCTTAATAGTCTGACTATTGTACCATCAGCATATGCACAATCGCAAACCTTTACTGCTAAACTAACAGGTAACGACGAAACACCACCTGTAAGTACCCCTGCAACAGGTACAGCACATTTTCAATTGAGCTCAGATGGAAAACAATTGAATTATGATCTATCTACCACAAATTTAAAAGGCTTTATGATGGCTCATATTCATCAAGGTAAGGCAGGAGCAAGCGGACAGCCACTAGTCGAATTATCAATGGGAAAAGGAAAAATTACGTCCTCTGACCTTCAAGGACCGTTGGCAGGTAAACAGATGTCAGATCTAGTAAATATGATCAAGAGTGGAGGAGCTTATGTCAATGTTCACACTCAGCAGAATCAAAATGGCGAAATCCTTGGACAAATAATGAGTGGCTAATACAACAAACATCATTTTTTTTGTTTTCATTATCTGGTCCTCTAGTGAGTATCATATATTTAGGCTATCCAATCAAGATTGGAGATAACAGTAGGCATTAATAGGTATTAATAAGTAATATGTGTAATATATGGCATGGTTGTCCTACTACCTTCTCGTCTATTAACATCAGAAGGGTCATAAAGCTACTAATATTGTAGCTTTATGCTGCGGCATGTAAAAAAATTAATTTATTGTATTATCAGGTATACAAGGACTACGTATAATACACCTCTACGTATCTAGTGAGAAATACAAATAATATTGACAAGAACCATAACTTATATCCTAACAGCAGTTAAGCATGAATAAAATTTACAGGTGAACAGAAATTGTAATAAATTGCAATTATTTGGTAGTACAGAAATAATAAGTACATTACAAAGCGATAAGACGGGTGTGGAAACAAAAACATTCGTAATGAAATTATTCGCCAGCGAATAAGCCTCACTTGTATAACAAATTGGAATTAAGTTATGATGAAGGTTTAAATAGAGGAAGATGAATGATCATTATGTCGTCTGAGATAGCCAGAAATCTGCTACATGTTAGAAATACAGATGGTTTTGGTGATTATGTTATATTGAAGAGATCTACTGTTTCGATTATCTATATTTCACATAGCCGCGTTCTCCTCGCACTAGGAGTATGATACTTACTCGACATGCCGTTCTATTATTGCGAAGGAATTTTGCTCTTGTGAGAAGTACAAGAAGATTGGTGGACCAGAAGATACTTTTGAGCCCAAACACATCGTATTCCATGTGTGATAGTCAGAGAAGCGATAAGCTTTCTCTAGTCACGCTAATATAAGATTTATCATCACGACTAAATATCATAATCATTAGAGAGTATAAAAAGCAAGATTTCGACGTTATTACAAAAAGCATCCTATGTATCTTCCGATATTGTACTTCGCAATTTACAATCATGTTTACGTGTGAAAAAGGGCTCTATACAGCCATCGCAATCATATAATACTCCACATTTGGCACATTGATGATTACATGCTTCTTTTATTGACATATATTTAATGGGATGGTTGTCATTACATAACATTACTATATTAAGTAGCTTGTTTGTTAGAATGGTTTTATTAGACTTTCTACCTCATACATATGTCTCGCAATCTCGATATGTTGGTAAAAACATGAGAAATTATATCAAGCTTCATAAAAGCCATAACTTTGGAGCATAGTGTAGTATAGTTGACAAACACGTAAGAACTGAATTTGAAGACTATGATGTAGAGGCAACAACAATAAAGATAATGGTTGTACCTATCTTGGCTGCACGAATAGAATAAAATATTTAATAACATATATTACACGGCTTACATATCATCCTTTCATATGAATCAGATGATGATCTAATACTCATATTGTAGATGTGATAGATCCATTAGGACCACTGCAAATATATGTACTAGACCCTTACGATCCACAAAATATCTCGATTCACTTGACTTTTATCTTGCACTGACCCCTGAACGTGTATGTCTTATAGGTAAACAACATAAAAGGAATTCTCAGATAATCACATCTTGCGTCTCATTCGTTCTTGCCAGCATTCTAAACAGTAATATCCCTCCTCTTGCAATATGCTTTTTAATCTACTACTACAAATATCACAGCTAAAATGATACTCCAATAGCACAAATATGTGTGACAAAGTGATCCTCTTCGAATTCGTATTTTTGACATCATCATTGTAATGATAACTAGTGGGATCCATCTTAAATTATCCTAACTCAAGTATCTTATTTTATTCCAGCATAAATGGTTAGAATCCTATTCGACTGAAGAAACATAATATCATCTACAGCCGAATAGGAAATTGGTAGGTTTTCATGACATGCCAGTATGCTTCATACCTCGTGTGAATAGATGCCAGTGTTTACTTTTTTTCCACATATAAGTTTGTTAGGTATGTCTAATTAGGCATGCCTATTATTTATACCAACCTTCGATTCTCAAGCTCTGAAAATAGTATTGTAGAGATCGAATTAGATACCAACTTTTCTTATCAGTTTGTAGAATTGGCTTTCCGTTTAAATTTCAGACAACTTGTAGATACTAGACCAGCTAACATAATTTCATACAATTATTTGATAATTTTGTTCATCACAGGCTTAGCTTAGAAGTGTTATCTGTACCTATTGGTTTCTTCAGCTAAATTATTAGATGATGCCTATAGAACTGAAAAGAATGGTGATATGATCCTCGACAGCACGCATTCCTCCGCTTGCCAAGACTAGAAGGTATGTTTTCAGTCTTCTATTATTACATGCTAACAAGATCTTTCGTATGTCTGAAGCGTCCAGTGGTTCTTCATCCTCGCGATGAGACTTTGGCATCTTTACTTTACGTTTGAATTTCGAAGGTATAACATCTATATCGTTATATGCAAAATATTACCTAATACTCGCCATGTAAAGCTGAGGGTGTGAGGTCGCATTAGAGGTTTGTAGATAGGAAACAAAAGTATCCAACAAATCGTATATGTTGATTTTATTCTCTGCCAAATTTAGAATCGTTTCTAGATTGTAATCGAGATATTTATCCGATAAAAATCTCTGGAAATGAACTAGTTTATACTGACATATCTAGACATTAGACTATTTCGTTCCATGCGTGTATAAGAACGTCTTTACTGGCACGCAAATACTTTGGTTACAGACAATGGTTTAATTCATGAATTCATTAATTTATCTTTTCTGGTAGTATTAGTAACAGTTAATTAATACCCCTTAACAAGTGATATTACATGTCTACTGCAGAAAATAAACGAATTGCTGAGACATTTATTGATGAAATATTTAACAAAGGTATTTTGGAAAGAGTGAATGGGTTTGTGACTACTAGCTTCACATACCATATTAGAGGCGAGGATATTACAGGAACAGAAAATTTTAAAGAGTAGGTTTCCTCAGATCGTAGCATATTTCCGGATATCCAGTATACGGTACTAGATAGCATCTCAGAATTTAATAAAGTTGCTACAACTTGGATTGTAGAAGGTACACACGAAAAGGAATTTCGGGGTATCCCAGCAACTCACAAGAAATTTGAAACTGCAGGTGTCAATATATTTCATTTCGAAGGTAACAAGATAAAGGAAGCATGGACAGTAGCCGATGGGCTCACTGCAGCATTACAGCTTGGTGTTGTTAAAATAGAATCTAGCTCATCTCGCTAAATTCAATTCTGGAATAGCACCTACTTACGGTTGATTCCCAATACCGGTTGAAAAGTTGTTGTGTAACAGGCATGCGATCTCCTAGTCGTAACGCGCTTCATCCTATATGTAAACTCGAGTTCGTATAAAATAGGAGAAAAAG
>AF_2010_repII_A100DRAFT_1000177_pt1 | contig 10863 bp, 7 predicted proteins | sample AmaForreplIIA100_FD_9198 | JGI IMG/M metagenome (IMG submission 9198) | reverse complement strand
ACAAGGTACACTTAAGGTTGAATCCTAGTAGGGATCATTTTCTGTCAAAAATTGGTGCGGGAATCGAAAAAAATATTGCATACTGGTCAGGTGCAAACGGTGCGGAATCTGCAAGATGTTTAATTCAATATATGGAAGAAACGAGTGATTCTGGGATCTTTCTAACTTTATTCTACAGCAATCCTACTCTTTATGCCACTGGTAGAGAACTACAAGGAAACAAGACTGTCAATGTTATCTACTACCATTGGCTATTGGACAAGGCAAAGAAGATGGAGAATTTGAAGGTCGTATTTACATTTACTAGGGAGAAGGAGCTAAGCTTCTCCTCGGATCATCCTAGGATCATCTTTAGAAGTGGAAGGTTCTTCTCTAACTTTGATGGGACACAGGAAAGAACCCTTTCGAAATATCACATGCACAGCGAAAACTCGTACAATCCAATATGTGGAAGTAGTGGTTTTATCAATGGAATCATTAGGCGTCCAGATGGAAAGATCGACAGAGGAAAAGGTATAATGCAGAACCTTATGGAGATTGAAGGAATAACACAAGCGAAAATAGATAAAGAACAGTTTTATCTTCAGTCGGTCGGAGCGCATTAGTAGGAGGATCAGCCCAATCAAGAAATCCAAAGCTTGAAAGTGATGTTTTTGATTGATTATTACCCTTTCAACTTAAGACTATTTTTCCAGCTTTTTTTGTACTGCTGACTGATCTGTAATCAAAAAAAATCATTGCACCCGGTAGACTATCAGAACGCCCGATAAAATACGAGTTAGAAAAGTGGTGCCAAGTTGTTCCCCTTGTCCTACAAGAACTGACATTCCTACATTAAAAATGTCTAGGGCAATAACGGATAATCTTGCTGAGATTGAATGCCGCTTATCAAAACACCCCGTACGACCTTACCGACCTTAAAGATAACACTAATTGAAAGTGACAATAGCGTAAAGGTCTTCCCAGCCCGCGAATTGAGGAGCACTCAGAGTAATAATTCCAAATGTCATCGCTAGAGTCCCGATCCATATGCTCGTAACTCGCCTGCTGGTGACGGAGACGCTAACCACAACAGTAGCTATCGCTCTTATCTCCACTTTTTTCTTTTATACAAATCAGAAAACCTGTCTCTCTCTAGCTCCACGTAAACCCTGCCTGGATTAACATACGGCAAAGCCTGTTTTACCTTGTGTTCTATATTATCTATTACAGATTCTATCTTATCCGTATCCAATCCATCAACCAGGTTTACCTCGATAGTAACCAGAACATCTTGCGGTGCAAGATGCATGGTACGAAGCGTTATTATTCTATTAACCTCCGGAATCTCCTGGATTAGGCTAACAACTCTTTTGTAATCCTTCCTTGAGATGGCTTCTCCTATAAGCAATGCTTTATTTTCTCTAGCTAGGAAGAATGCAAATGCCATCAGGACAATCCCTATTAGGAGCGAACTTATAGAATCGTAAATAGTATTGCCAGTTCGGTCTGAAAGGAAGATGCCTACCCCCGCAATTGCTATACCTAACAATGCGGCTGAGTCCTCAACCATAATTGTAATGATAGAAGGGTCTTTGCTCTCTCTAAATTCCTTAAGTAAAGCACCCAAACTAAACTTCTGTCCGTCGGCTTCGATAGATTGTTTTGATAAGGCCACCGCCACCCTTAAGGCATTTGCCTCGAAGGCCGCTGAAATCACCAAAATGAAATAGCTTACCTCCACATTCTGGATACGGTGCACTGTACTCAATAATGAACCAAACCCTTGTTGCAACGAGAGTATCCCAGATATTCCAAAAAGCATTGTTGCGACGATGAAAGACCAAAAGAATTGTTCTTTCCCATAACCAAAAGGATGGCGTTCTGAGGCAGGTTTAGTACTTGTCTTGATTCCTATAAGAAGTAGTACTTGGTTAAATGTATCTGACAACGAATGGAGTGTCTCAGCCAGCATCCCGACACTACCTGTGATTACAGCCGCGGTGAATTTGGCTATCGCTATTCCAAGATTACCCACAAGGGCTGTATAGACTGCCTTTTTTGAGCTGGTGACCACTTTTCCCGATTATATGACCTTGTAAATCATAGTAAATCAAGCTTTACTGCCCTAACACCTGCTTGCTATACAATACTACACCCACTTAGATTGAAGGCAGATCTAGGAAATCATGCTTGGTGTTCTCATCTTACAACTTTAAACGCTGTTAAATCGTAATTCGAGGGCGGTATTCCCAAAAGCTACAGATTATGAATTGTGATCGGAACATGTCTTCATAGAAAATGACTTAATACATTCTCGAACACGCTATATGGTTGCGCACCAATAATTTCAAGTGGTTGCTTCCCATTTGCCAAGAGAACAAAGCTGGGGGTTGCATTAAGTCCAACACTCTCAGCAAGATTGAAGTTATCCGCGACCACCCCTGCATATTTTCCAGACTCAAGACATTGAGAGAATCGATTAATGTCTTCAATCCCTAAATTTTTTGCAAACTGCCTTAAATTATCCTTCGTTACCCATCCTGTATTTTCACCTTTCCAGTTGTTATATAGCGTATCATAGTATTGCCAATATTTTCCCTGATCAGCAGCGCAGTACGAGGCTTCTGAAGCTAGAGTTGAAGCCCTGTCGGCCGGTAAGTCATTAATTGGGAAGTCTTTGAATAAAAACCTGACCTTCCCAGTGTTCACAAAATTTGTAAGTATTAACTCCTTGGAATCTGAATGAAACCTATGGCAATATGTACATTGATAATCCCCAAATTCGATCAGTGTTATAGGAGCTTTGCTGTTACCTAACGCAGGAGCATTCGTGATCGTGGGCGCTGATATTTTCTGAATTATGGCACTGGCTGTTTGTGGATTAACTAGATCATGAGTTTGTTGCTGCGACAATCCAAACCTTGACGATACAGTTCCGCTTAAAGTCACTCCAATCATAATTACTGCGAATAAAACACCCAAGGTTATGAAGATTTTTCGACGGTTTCTCTGCGAGTTCTTGTACATCCTATTATTCATTTCCAGGCCTCCGGGCAGCTCAAGTAACTAGCTGACAAATTTGTAAGATAAATAAATTTTTCCCCGCTACTGACTCGTTCACGGATTTTGTTACTAGTCTGACCATCGGCTGAGTAATCTAAGAACCTAATTATGGAAGAATCATGTTTGTGTTAGAGCTTTCATAAAATTCGAAAATGGTATTAGATCATTAATAAATAAACAGATCGATGACGCTATTCAGAATATTCATCCTATGATGACTATCTGTAGAAATGCTGACACTAACCTGATGTTCATGAAGATCGCTATAATGACTGATCTGTATCTCTATTGGGGTCGAGCTCGTGAATCTTTGAAAGTCTCAAAAATACGCAGGAAATCCAAGTTCTAAAAAGGCGCCAGAAGCATACCAGGTTCTTCTTCTGATTTATGACGAGGGTAGAGGTACTATCTCACTAATAGAGATGTACTAAGAGTCAATTCGGTTAATGATGAATTGGCAGAACGCATGGTTATCTCAATGAAGAGCGCTAGTTTAAGTCACTTTTTTCCATCGGCGCGAATAAGATTCCTCTTTGAGGTCAAGTCCTTTGAACATCTGAAAATATGCTTGTCTTATTTTATTCTGCTTGTCTAATTCAGATTGGATCCAAAGCGTTTCAAATATAGATATGCAAGAAGAAACGGTCAATTCACTATTCGAATATACAGCCGAGCCAGACGCCTGTTCAAAGGTATTCTTCCTATCATCAGCAATTTCTATAGCTACTGAAGTTGATTGATCAACTACGATGCTCAAAATTTTCGTTTGCAGCGGCTTTGTGATGTATTGGACGCGTATCTGTTCGTGCCCAAGTCCGAGTTCTTCTTGAATTCTGTCCTTATGAATATCATTTCCTACTTGTATCAGCACCTTAACTGTCACGTCATTTGGGATTTGCCGTAGTAGGTTCAGCATACCACTGTACTTTGCCCTATAGAAGGAGTTGGTAGTAGAAAATAACAAAAGAATCTCATCCTTTGCTGACATTAACAGATTGTTAACGATTTTCCTTATTTCTGCTGGTTCGTTAATTGTGTCCGCGAAATAATTTCTAATTCCTCGTTCGATTTGCTTGATTTTCTCTTTTGCAGGAATTGCTTCGTTACAAAGGTTATCAAATAAGTATTGCTGTATGTCTACAAAAGATTTGGCTGTGATATGAACAAGGGGTTGTTCCTGGCTTCTTGCCTTTCGGCCGTCTCTCTCTATCGCATAACAGACGTAATCAGCTCCATCTGATATCTGAAAATTACCTTTGACTTTGTCTTTGTGGAAAACCTCTCCATATTTCATAATTCGTTTGCAAAAATGTAGATTTCCTTCGTTGATGTCAGTAACGAGCCTTACTCTTATTCCTTTACTTTTAAGAGTTTTCATCTCGTTCAATAGCTTTTCATTTTCTGCTAGTAAAGCGATTCCATTCTGATCGATACAACTATCGAAACTTTCCTTTAGGTCTGAAATTATTTGCAGTGGAAATATTGCTTCTTGTTCATGAGGATACTGGGTCTCTATCTGAGCACGAGGCCAATTCGTAGACAAAGTCGATTCTACTATTGTTACTCTTGCCAAGTATATTTAAAGTCAGTTGTTCATCCTGAGAATCTCGAAACCCAAGGCTGCCATCCTCGATATTTGGCATTTATGGTTACGTTCCTTTCTGGTCTAGACAAGCTTCTAGTCTTGTAAGATGATCTAAACGACGTCTTTTCTTAGGTTTATCTAATACTACATCTACCGTTGATCGTTAATTCTTATTATTCTACCTGTCTAGACATCCATCAACCAAATAATAACTCGAGTATGGTTTCTCACCTTTGGATGACGGCAGCTTAAGGTATTTACACCTTACTTTTCACTCGACGAATTTAGGAAATATTCCCAGGATCTAGATAACTGAAAGCAAATTCCAACTGTTACCTCGATATACCAAGGTAAGAACCCATAGATGACGGCCACCTGGAAATCGGTCATTTCGCTTGTTTGAACCAAATCACATAGGCTCAGTCCTGTGGCATATGCGTCGCTATTTCACTCTATTTGGCTCATTGTAACTGCGGGTTTTGTGCAAAGCCGAGTTACACAGAATTAAAGTCGGAAAAATTAAGTTACTATCTCTAGCTTCTAGTAAATATAATAATGATAGTCTTGATTTGATGTTCACTCTAAAATATCATAACTGCAAGAACGACTCATAGCAAATGGGCTATTCTATAAATCTACTTTTAGTTTCCTCAGTATTTATCCTATTGGTGTTTTATTTAGTCTTCACAAGTTTCAGCACAATTTTCAATATTGATGCACAAGCAAGGAAACATCCGGGGCGAACAGGAAATAACGAGATCATTTCATCTAACGGAAAAGAACCACACAACCAATCGGGTGCTGGATCACCTGCTTCCATAGCTTCAACCCTAGAACGTTCTATCGTTGCGGCAAATTCCACCTCTAAAGGCATTGGCAGTCATGGAATAGGGATCATCAGAGATGCTCAAAGTTTCGCCAGCCATGAGAAACAATTTGTTCTGCTCAAACTGAGACAGGTTTTAGGTGAAAAAATACCCCGTCAGTATATAGTGGTACTCAAGAATGGAGTAACAGAAACCCCGCAATTACTGGCGCGGCAGGTAATGACAACGGGAGCAGTTGTGTCGTTCATATACAATAGTGCTATCAAAGGATTTGCAATTAAAGTACCAAACGGACAAGTCCTAAATTCGATCTTGGCAAATCCTGCAGTGGATTTTGTAGAGCCAGACGTAAGGGTACAAGCTTTTTCTCAGGTAGTGTCTACAGGATATTCAAGAGTGGGCGGGTCTTTATCCGTTTTAGACAGTTCTCATCAACAAGTTAGCGTAAATGCGGGAATTGCTATTATTGATACCGGAATAGATCTTAACCATCCAGATCTCAATCTCTTCAGACAGGTTACCTTCGTTCCAGGCACATCAACAGCCAATGATGATAACGGACATGGAACGGCTGTAGCAGGTATAGCCGCGGCCAAAGATAACTCTGTCGGTGTAGTAGGAATAGCACCTGGCGCAAGACTGTGGGCAATAAAAGTATTAGATAGCACTGGCAGCGGTAGTATTTCTACTATCATACAAGGAATAGACTATGTGACACAAAATGCCGGACAAATAGACGCCGCTAATCTGAGTTTTGGTTGCAAATGTACTTCCTCTGCACTCGATATGGCCATTAACAACTCTGTCGCCGGGGGCGTGACTTATGTTGTCGCGGCCGGAAATGCAGGAGAGGACGCTTCATTTTGGTCTCCTGCTAGCAACCCAAACGTTATATCGGTAGCCGCGATGGCTGATAGCGATGGGAAGTGTGGTGGACTAGGACCTCAGACTGCGTACGGACCTGATGATACGCTAGCCAGCTTTAGCAACTTCGGCGATAAGGTAACTATAGCTGCTCCGGGAGTGAATATATATACAACTTATATAGGAAGCGCCTACGCATCGTTAAGCGGCACTAGCGTGGCCGCGCCATTCATCACTGGGGCTGTCGCGCTCTACCATTCTTTACATCCGGGAGTATCGCCAGCACAAGTCCGTAGTGCACTTCTCTCGGTAGGAAGCACCCAAGTTACTCNTTGCAACGGAGACGGGCAAGGATATTTCAGTAATCCACACGGTACTGAACCGATGCTCTACGTAGGTGGCTTAGCGCNCCGTTAGCCACCAAGCATGCCTCGCTTTACNAACTACATCATGGTTACCCGAAAGCCTTACATAACGACTTGTTCGCTCGGATCGTTTGGTTAGTTCGTCCTACCGTATCCTGTGAGCCGAATTTTCGTTTGAATCAGGCACGAAGAATANATGCAATNGTATGAGTATTTTCGAACGTTTAATTGNCAGTGATGTTTGTNCGGCGATTTATCTATCTCTGNTTAGTGGCATCGACGAGATAGAAATGTTTAACAAAAGTAGATTCTCGCTTTAGAGTTGCGAAGGTAATCGAACATCTTAAGACAAATTTATATCTTGCAAGCCAGATAGTTCCTGGCTTTAAATATCATATTGAAGTAATGAGGAAAAGCGTAGAACAGGTTATATAGTGACTATCGGAAAGGAGTACCGATCGACCATGGAAAGTTGTTGCATATCGAATATCGGCCAAGTAAGAAGGAAAAGAAATATTTAAAGAATATCAGGCTAGTCTATAATACAGGTACGGCTGCAGTTTTACTAAATTACAAGCTTCAAAGGCAGGAAATTGAAAATTCATAACTAATATTGATGATCGATTAAACCTACAGGTTGATGATTTGAAATAATGAAAGCATCAGATCTTTTTATAAAATGCTTAGAAGCCGAGGGAGTAAAATACATTTTTGGTATGCCTGGCGAGGAAACGAATGACCTAATGATTTCATTGTTAGATTCAAAGAAAATCAAATTCATACTGGTAAGACATGAGCAAGCAGCAGCTTTTATGGCTGATGTCTACGGAAGACTGACGCAAAAGGTAGGGGTTTGCCTATCTACTTTGGGACCAGGTGCAACAAACCTCACTACCGGCGTTGCAAATGCCAATATGGATAGATCTCCAATTCTCGCTATAACAGGTCAAACAGACACAGATGTACTACATAAAGAATCTCATCAGAATATGGACGTTATAACCATGTTCAAACCTATTACAAAATGGAACTGGTCAATACGCAATGCAGACAATATCCCAGAAATTATCAGAAGGGCTTTCAAAATTTCATTAGAGGAAAAGGCTGGAGCCGTACATCTAGAATTGCCAAAGGACATAGCAAAAGAGAAATCTGACATTAGGCCCATACGGACTCAAAATTTCTTTAGATCGCGTCCTAATCAAAAATTAGTAAAAAGTGCTGCGAGGTTAATTTGTATGTCAAGAATGCCTGTTTTATTGGTTGGTAATGGTTGTATCCGGGGGAATGCGAGCTCACATTTAAGGAAATTTGCAGAAAAAACAAGAATGTACTCGATGAATACATTCATGGCTAAAGGCGTAATATCAGATAAATCAAAAAGACATCTGCAAACCATAGGCATCAAAGAAGCTGATCATGCTCAGGTCGCTATGAAAGAAGCTGACTTGGTTATTGCTGTAGGTTATGACCTCGTAGAATATAGTCCTAGAAATTGGAATGGTGATTTGAAGAAAAAAATTATTCACATTGACTTTACTCCTGCTGAAGTTGATACGTATTATCCTCCCACAATAGAAATTGCGGCAGATATCGGATACACGATAGATGCTGTCTTGGAAGAGTTAGAGAATAAAGGAAACAAACTAAATCCGAAAATAGAATATATCTCTCGGTCTGAGGTTCCGGCTCTTTTGAAACAAGTTAAACAAGAAGTAGTCTGGAGGATTGAAAGACACAAGGATGATTATTCATATCCAATAAGACCTGAAAAATTGGTGTATGATGTTAGAAGTACGCTAGATGAGGCCGATATTATTATTGCGGACGTGGGAGTTCACAAACTATGGATAGCTAAAGTATATGCTACGTATAAACCAAATACGTGTATTATTACTAACGGATTTTGCTCAATGGGATTCGCACTTCCAGGAGCAATTGCTGCACAGCTTGCAAGACCTAAGCAGAAAGTTGTCGCGATGTGTGGAGATGGTGGTTTTTTGATGAATCTTCAAGAACTTGAAACAGCTGTTCGCCTACGCCTCCCCCTCATAATCATTGTATGGTGTGACTCTGATCTAGGCATGATCTCCCTAAAACAGATAGATGAATTTGGGAAAAGTGCCTTTACGAAGTTTAACAATCCTGACTTTGTTAAACTAGCCAACAGTTTCGGGGCTTATGGATATGATGTTAAATCTAGCATGGATCTTCCTCGCGTGTTAGATAAAGCGAAGGAATCGAATCATATCCCTGTCGTGATTTCCGTTAACATCGACTATTCTAGAAATCGTATACTACTGGACAATAGCTATGTTGGGTAGACTTTTGAAATAAATTACTCGCCTATCGCACATAAGGAGCGTTCAAGTACACATGCTTTTACCTTTGCACTGCCTTATCTCTGTGCACTTTTGATGAGAAAGGGTTACAAAAGTCGGTTTTCTGGCATTGGTTCACATCACCAGTTTAAGCTTNACCTAGACAACTATTTAGTNCNANGATCCATCGACTTGATGCCTTTGTCTCTGTCCGCTCGAGTACGTTTGATGATTACTACCGCCAGTCCAAGTCGTCTAGTAAGGAGTCTAGGTCAGGTTTAGTTAGGCCAATCCCCATCTTGGCATCTCTTCTAGAGACAATACTACCTCTTTCAAATGCGATAATAGCAGGAACGGCGCTTATCGAGAACTTGTCCCATAGCGGATTCGCATCTTCATTGAGTTTGGCTCCATACGTTTTGTAACCTGTGGTAAATTTGGATTTTGCAATAACAGATTGAAAAATTGGTATGAATCTTTGGCAAAAAGGACACCAATCTGCGTAAAATAATACTAGGGCCTTTTCTACTAGAAACAAGTTCTCAAATTGAGCCGGATTAAGGTGCTCCATAATTACTTCATGGAAAATAACTAAATATATATCAAGTTACGTGGTTTTTATGGGACCAGAGATTGCTATGTTACCTGCTATCAAAATCACTGTTCGGCCTTTGAAAACGTCAACTCTGGTTTGACCGATGATTCTAGTACTAGCGTCAAAGAATTCTTATTATAAGCGTCACATCAATTCATGTCGAAAAGTTGTAAAGTGATTTTTTTTATTATGAAGTGAAAGAGATAGAAACAAAGTCAACTTTTTACTTATTGCATTTGATACTATACTTCTCCTCAGTCACCTAATGAAAAGAACTTTTCTGTAATTTTTCTCAAAGTGTCAAAATTCTGTTCAGCCTCGATTATTACATTATTGTATTCGTACCTGACATTGAATGATTTTAGTATCGTACGAAATAAACTCGATTTCTTACCATCCCCTGTGATGTCAATCTTATCTATGATAAGCAACTTCTCGTCTAGAAGCCATTTGATCTTTCTATAGGCAGTGGTATGAGACAAGTTAGTTTCACGTATGATTTGATTAACTGATTTAGATTGATGCATGGCTGCATCTAAAATCTTTTGTAACTCTGTGTCAGCCAAGGCAGCAAGGATCGCACGTTTCAATCTCTCGCTTTTGATTAGCATCCCTCCTCCTCACGGTCCTCTCGTCATCGGATCATCATAAAGAACATGAAAAAGAGGCTAACAATTTCAAAGATATAAGTGTTATAGACCTTACCATCTTAGATTTGGTCCTCTGCCTCTTCCTGCCTTGATTCTTTCGTTAACATTTCTAATAGTACCATGAATTGCTTTATGTAACTCGGCTAAAGCTTGCTCCATCTCTCTTTTGAATCGTTTTTATTGGTCAGCCTTTAGTGCCAGCATTAGAGCAGGAAAGAACATCTTAGGTTCAACAATAGCATGTGATATTGCGCCTGTGAATATTGGTATAACGCACGGTATTAACATCGTCTACTGACAATTTTCTTGGACTTTCCAATTATGACATAATTTTCCATGTCAACCAATTAAACATCATCTTTTGTGATTTCGCATAATATATAACTAGTTTACTTGTCGCCAAGTAACTTAACGGAAATTTTTTTGCTTCCGACTCTGTAATAATAGTCCATTATTATGAATACTAAATGTTTTTTACTACACTTAAAGTAGGAGCTTTAGTATACTATTACATGTGTCCCAGATATTAACAAGTCACAACCTAATACTGCATGACATTTGCAATCAAATACTAGAAATTGACAATACTATTAGGTTCGCAGGTTTTGCCA
>AF_2010_repII_A100DRAFT_1000175_pt1 | contig 10941 bp, 14 predicted proteins | sample AmaForreplIIA100_FD_9198 | JGI IMG/M metagenome (IMG submission 9198) | reverse complement strand
TATCATCAGTGTAAAAGATGTGGAATGATGTATGAATGCGGAAGTAACAGTTGCGGCTTGCCATTCCAAAATGGCAAGTGCCTCTCCTGTGTTTAGAGATCTTTTCGTGATTGTCATGCTATTGAAAGTGTTCACCCTTCTCCTGGTCATAGATCTTTCAAGACGTGTCCCACTTGCATGAACTATGAGCAACAGCGAGAACTCGGCAACGGGGTACCAGTTCTTTTAACATTTTCTCTCCTCATTGCCCGGCAATATGCGTTCCTCAATATCAAACTATGATAATGGCACTAATTCGTAATTTGTAATCGATATATAATTTAGTGTGAGTCAAATCGTATGATTTCCTGTTTCACACAAGAATTCAACGGGATTTCCTGGCTTCAAACTGCTAGTAGGTAACGTTAGTAATCGGGACACTACAGTCAATAATAGTAATAACACCAGGCCGTTCGCTCTGCAACAAAATTTTTGAAATATCTGCCTGTAACAAAAGAGATACTTACTTCTTTTGAGAATAGTTTGTCGTCTAAATGAGAAACGGAGCTAAACAACTTGACGTAAGGTGGGAGAACTGCGAGTTGACCTATACTGTTATCACTATTGCTATACATATACTTGTACTGCTCCCTATGCGTGAGGAAGGACGGTCAGATATGATAGTCCCAGCAAAATAGTTAGTTTTTGCTCTTCCGTATTTATGATATCAGAAAGGGACAAGCGAGTATTTACTTTAGTGAAGATATTTAAGAAATAAAGAACATGTTTAATATGAAAATGATGAAATTTGATAGGATAAAGAAGTTAGATAGAGTATACCTGTTTATGATTGGTGCTGTAGCGGTTGTAGCAGGAGTAATATTGTACATAATTGTAATGCAGCATGGACCAGCAATATGCAGTAATGCGGCCACTTGCGGCTAAAAATAATTAATCAAAGAAGCATTTGTAAAATTTGTCGTTAGCTGAATGCTGGCCACAGCGCTGACTAAATATGCTCAAACATCTACAGGTACTAGTAACAAGCGGAGGAAGCTCTCTTTGTTTTTGATACAGGTGCAGACACGGATAAAGATAATGCAAGTCCAGGTTGTACTTTGAGTGCAAACGGGTTGTCAGCACTACCGATCCGAGTGGGATTTACACATACGCTGGCTGGCCGCTAAAGGTCGAGCTTTTCAGGGATAAGACGAAAGAATGACTAACCCTCTTCTCGCCTTTGTCTATAATTTTATTTTGATTTAAAGAACTGCTTATTTATGAGAGCATTCAAAAGACATACCTATACAAATGGCTATCTCTGAAAAAGATAAAAACTCGGTAAAAACATCAAAAAAAACGGATGTAAACAAGTCTCCAATTTTTAGGTACATGGTATCAGAAGGTCACACAGTTATTTTTGATTTGCGACAATTCCTTAATTGTGGCGAGTTCTATCATTATAATATCAAATCCTATTCTTTCCACTCCCTCAAACAGATAAGCGGTGCTCCTGTCCGCACTATTAAACAAAGTGATCAAACTATTTCCTTCAAAGCACCATATCTTAGAGATAATGATCTTAACATCAAGTTAGAATTTGAATTAACAATAGCGGCAAAAGACAATAAAACTAAAGATATGTCTGCTACTATTCATAAAGCGGATGTGACTGTAAAAAGGGTACAGAGGGCCATCGTGTTCCAAGGAGGAGTGGCGCTTGGGGCATATGAAGCTGGAGTATTTCATGCATTGGTAAAAAAGCTTAGTCAGCGAGATCAAGACGAAGGAAGAACTGGCATTGGGGAGGAAAAAAGACCATTGTTTGACATTGTTGCCGGCACATCCATTGGTGGAATGAATGCTGCTGTTGTAGTTAGTAACATTATCAACGGTAATAGCTGGCAGGATTCGGCTCAGCAAGTCATAAAATTTTGGAAAGATCAGGAATATCCTTGGCCTACAGTTGCAGAAAATTTAGATAAATATCCAATCTATCGTTTATGGTGGGATACAGCGCACAGAGTAGGTGAGGCATTGAAACATTCTGCAATACAACTAACGGATCCCTATTCAAATATTAATTCATACTTTAAGGAATGGAATTCATCTTTTGTAGACATTCAGCTTTTCCTTAGGGATTACTTTATAGATGGGTGGTACATTCCAGCCACGGCAGAAGCCGCAAGAAGATATTATTCTGCCAAGCAAATTGAGACCTTTGGAGCACATAATGTTGCTGCAGGAATTTGGCCTTGGTCAATATTGGGAAAGTTCTTTGACTTTACAGAACCAGACAACCTGGAAAACTCAATGCCCAGACCTGACAACAAGCACTTTGCCATGTTCTCCCTCAAAAGGACTTTAGAAAGGTTTGCAGACTTTCCAATTAAAACAAAAGAAGGTCAACCACGATTTCTATTAGTGGCTGTTGACGTACAAACAGGTGATGCTGTTACATTTGACAGTTATTATGATAAGTCCAAATACCATGATGATAGAAGCACTATAGATCACAAGGATGGCATTGGGATAGAACATGCACTAGCAACTGGAACTTTTCCAGACTTTTTTGACTATCCAAAGTTTAAAGTTTACAACTCTGAAATAGATTTAAAAGATCAGGAGCATAATTTCTGGGATGGCGGCTTTAGAAGTAATACTCCATTAAGAGAAGTCATACAAGCTCACAGAGATTATTGGTATAAAACAAGAAAGCAGGAGCGAAATAAAAAAGAGGGAGGAAGAGAAACAAGAACAGATGACGAATATGAAGATGACGTGCCAGATCTAGAAATTTATATAGCTGATTTGTGGCCATCTCAACTTAAGGAAGAACCGACTTCTTTTGATCTTGACTTTGTAGAAGACAGAAAGTGGGATATTATCCTTGGTGATAAAACAGACTATGACGAACAAGTAGCGAATGTGATAACTGATTACGTGGATTTGGTCCGTGGATTTAAGAATCTGGCAGAGAGAAGAGGTGCTTCCAAGGAAGAGATAAATTACCTTTTAAAAAGATGTGCAACTAGTAAGAATACAAAAGGACTGACAAGAATATATGAAGAACTTTTACAAGGAAGGTTTAGGTTAAACAAGGTAGTACGAATAGATCATATAGATGACGGTAATGATGTATCCAAAAAGATATTTGATTACTCGCATACCACTATAGAAAATCTAATGGAATATGGGTGTCAAGATGCACTAGTTCAAATGGATATGCAACAAATAAAAGATAGAATTGCCGAAATAGCCAAGATAATTGGTTGTGATACTCAAGAAGGAAATAGTCCAAATCATATGCAAAAACTAGAAGAAGATATTCACCAAATTCAAGAAAACATGAAAATCCAAAATGGCCGTACAAGACTAAACGAGTTAATAGTTAATTTTGTAAATAGTATAGAAGAATCTATATCAGATAATAGTACTAGTGAGAGCGGATTATGTTTGAAGGAAGAAAAGGCATCATTAATTTCAGCAGCAAAGCAATTTCAAGACGCAATAAAAAACAGAACAACAATAAAATACTGTAAAAAAATTGACTTTTCAAAAGCAGATAACTCAACTGAAGAATAGTAACCATTATCAGCACTTTAAAGGAACTGATTTGGGACCATCGCCTGTGTCACCACCAGGCCGTGGCAGAATCTCTGATTCTTATACTACATTTCTAGTAAAGATCGGCTCTTAAATTCTTTATATTATGTTGCTCTCAACGATATCTTAGATGAATACTAACGAGACAAATTATAGAAAAATAGGAACTGTAGCAGCGATAGCTATTGCAATCGCAGCTATGATCATTCCGGGCGCAGGCCTTGCGTCAACAGTACTAGCCGACAAGGGCGGTAAAGTGAGCGACAGTGGTAACGTCGTCCAATCCATAGACCAGTCCAACTCTATCAGCGCATCCAATAGCGGTAACAACGGCCAAGCGAGTGCAGATCATAACACTCAATCTAACAGCGCAGCTAATATCGCAGACGTTGACATTCACAATCATGGCGGCGGTAAAGTCAAGGATAGCGGCAACGTAGCGCAAGTCATTAGTCAGAGCAACTCAATCACCGCAGCCAATACTGCTAACGGTGGTAGCGCAAGTGCGGATTTTAATACTCAATCCAATGAGGCAGCCAACGTAGCAAATGTAGACATTTCCAACCACGGCGGTTATCACGGAGGTAAAATCAAGGATAGCGGCAACGTAGCCCAAATAATTGCACAAGATAACAGTATTACCGCTACAAACTCTCCTCCCCCAACACTTCTAGCGTGCCTTATCGGTATAAATTGCGGTAGCGCAAGTGCAGATCATAACACTCAATCTAACAGCGCAGCTAATATCGCAGACGTTGACATTCACAATCATGGCGGCGGTAAAGTCAAGGATAGCGGCAACGTAGCCCAAATAATTGCACAAGCAAATTCCATCATCGCAACCAATACTGGTAACAGTGGTAGCGCAAGTGCGGATTTCAACACTCAAAACAATGCTGCGGCCAATCTCGCAGACGTAGACATTTCCAACCACGGCGGTTATCACGGAGGTAAAATCAAGGATAGCAGCAACGTAGCCCAAATAATTGCACAAGCAAATTCCATCATCGCAACCAATACCGGTTTCCTTGGCAGCGCAAGTGCAGATTTCAACTTCCAAAACAATACCGCAGCCAATCTTGCAGACGTAGACATTCACAACCACGAAAATCATTAACGAAATCCTTCATTTTTATTTTTTTACTAAACCAGATCTGTTATCAATTGAGCTAGCTCATTTTATGTGAACACAGTCATTTCCAAGTGAATCCATAGACTCTCGAGTCTCGAGCATCAGGGATATGATTCTTCAGAAATTATCAAACCTACTGACTGAATCTCCCTTGACATCGTTTAGAAAGGGAACTGTGGGAAACGCAAGGATATTCGAGAACATAGTAGGCTATGGGGGGATCACGGACTCAGTTGATGAGGATGTTCCCCTAATAGACTCAATACCGTATTTGAAAGACATGATTTTACAACATCCCCAAGGGCGTAATCCAAATAGTATCTTGATGTGCAGATTTGGTAAGAGTATTGGAAGGACTAAAAATGTATCAAGCTCTACTCTAGATTATACCAATTTTATAGAGAGAAGTTATTCCCGAAATTATTACAAAACCCGAATGTATCGTCAGAAGATCACTGACGACGCCACCTTAGGCCCTAATTTAACTAGGCTTTTTTTTAATGATTTAAGGTAGCAAATCGTATATATTCTATACTTAGCGGCCGAAATTCAGTTGGGTACTACTGAACTGACCAGTCAATATTGAGACGAAATGAGAGGATCGGTGTTATTGAAAAGCCCTCAGCAACGAGCCGGACAGACCGCTGGCACGATCCAGTTACTGGCTCGTGGGGGCTAACGATAGTAGCATTACTAATCTATTAAATGTTATAGTACACTGTGATCTAGCTACCTAGCTACTTAAAAATTAGGTTGTCCACCTTAACTCAAATAACTTATCTCAGCACTGGTACTAAGTCACACAGCTATAAAAATGAGGCTGTCCATATTGTACCAAGTTAAAGTTGCGCTTAGATGATGAGGATGAAGTAAAAAAAGATCGACTATTTAGGGACTATGATACCGTATTAAAGGAAAGTGCAGTATTAACAACTTTCGGCGGTTTTCTGTTCGGTTTTCTCTTAAACATATCCATTAGAGGTGCAAATCAACTAGCCTATCTTGAAAAAATTATTCTAGTCTTAGCCTTATTCTCCATAACTATTGCTGTTTCACTTTTTGTTATGCCCGTAATTTATCACCATCTACAATTTCCGTATAGTGATGTAGATAAATTCAAGAAAAGAGCACATAGATTTATACTATTTGGGCTTATTCCTACGGCGTTAACGCTATATCTTGGATTAGTAATAGCTTTCTCGCCATTAATAGATAATTTGGCATTTCTCGTCGCTGGACTGCCATTTATTCTCGTTTACATTCTTTATAGAATGAGAAAATAACACACGGGCTTATGGACCTTAGCACTGTAACTTGGAAACGAACCAGCGGAAGCGCAAGCGATGTAACTGTGTAGCTACTAAGCAAGTGTCGCAGTAAATTTTACCGAGTCTGGTGCACCTTTAGACGCAGGAGTAGATAATGGCGTCATGGGATTTCCACCGGCCATGGTATTACTAGCCTTGATGTTGTTTATCAAGATCGTAATATAGTGAACCTAGGTTAAATTGGCAGACAAGCTTTGTACAAAAAACGGTTCTCATACTACAAAAATGTGTTTAAGCTCTGTACGATACCTTTGCAATCTTCTCAAACCCTGTGGTTTCTAAACACTTTGAATTGCCATGTCTAAGTCTTGCAATACCACTGGTGTTACGTTGATTTTTCGCCATAAATAGCAGAACTTTAGAAGCTAAAAAATTACAACATTCTAATCTTCTTCTATTTCACTTTCAAGAAAATAATTGGAATGAAGCAAAGAAAGCCCTCCATCTGCATATATGAGAGTTCCAGTAATGTAGCTTGCATCGTCTGAAGCCAAAAAGATGGCAATCTTGGCTATTTCTTCAGGTTGTCCACTCCTATGGAAAGGAATTTGCCTTTCTTTTTGTCTTATACTTTCCATTTTTCCAAGAGAGTGTTTATTTGTTATATCTGTGTCAATTAATCCAGGTGCGATAGCGTTGACTCTTATTCCTTTGTCAGCCAATTGTAGTGCAACAGTTTTGGTTAGAGTTTCTATCCCTGCCCTCGATGAAGTAAAAGGATCTACTCCAGACATTGATAAAGTATATGCTTCTGCATCTCGCTTTGATATTGACTCATAAGGGGCTGATATATTAATAATTGAATATGTATTACTACTCTTACTTGTTCTTATAGCCTTTTCATCTCTCCCGTTTTCGTATTCACTTTTATTTTCCAGATCGGTCATTCGCTTCACTGCCTCCCTTATACAAAAATATGCGCCCTTTAGACCAATATCTGCAACCTCAAATTCTTCTAGTGTAAAATAGGGAGAGGCCTGTGATTGGTAGTAGGAAGCAGCTGTAGTGGGCATTGTATTCGCCTCTTTTTGCGACAATCTTTTTTCAGCTATAGCTGCATTATTGATCAATACGTCAATTCTACCAAATCTTTTCATCGTCTCCTCCATTAAAGATACACTTGTTGATTCTTGTGAAACGTCTCCTATAACGTAAGAAATTTTGTTATTAATACCACCAGTAACTTTCGAGATCTCCTCCACTGTGTTTTTTAATTGTTCTTCTTGTTCAAGGTCATTCATCATTACATGATAGCCCATTTTTGCAAATTCTATCGCAGTAGCTTTACCGATACCCCTGCCCGAACCTGTTACCACCGCGACTCTAGTTTTAGAGTTAGGATTAAGATGTTCAAATGGCACATTAAAGATAGGTCTATAAAGTACATAAATCCTCGCCTGTCGCTCTTCTTTTCCATATGTCAATGAAGATTAGTGAGAACACAATGCGATCCTTTTCAATATGGATTTGTTGGCAATATGCTCACTGGATATATGTGCGGTTTTATTCCGTGTAAACTATCTGCAGGTCATGATCATCTAAAAATTATGAAATGTTCAAAAATAATGCTTCCCAAGGACAGAGATCGAGCTCTCTCTAGTTGTGCAAGCTGGGTTGAGGCGAGCCTCTATCTATTCTCTATATACCCCATTCAGGCAGAGCAACGTATTTTTATAACGGTCCACGGAATGATTTCAAACCAAACGAAATTTTTTACTCTTTAATCCAAATATGTTCCACCCTGTGTGCAGGAATTAATTCTCTTTGTAAAATTGTATTGGAAGCCTCTTCTTTATAGAAGGTAATCGCGACATAATCTGCTATTACCTGAATATTTATAGTTTCAAATTGTCCTTTAGTCTTGAGAGCATCAAATTCTTCGAGCGGTACAGCTCTGGGTTTATTGTATGGGCCTTTTGTGTAATGTATAATTACATTATACACTTTTGTGCCATGGAACTTGACGATTTTGCTTTTACCGGACGTCCCAATCTTTATTCTATTCAATTTTGTTTTATTCGTACTATCAGATAAAAGTGTTGGTTTGTCTGCTATTGAAGAACCTGACTTGATTACTCTAGACATATTCTTGGAATTTGCTGGATCTATGTTCATGGGCGCATTCACAGCTACATTTTGTTCTTTCCTCTTTGTTGATCCATTTTGAGCTAGTGTTTCTCTGATATTTTCTAAATTGTCACGGGAGGACGTTGCTGTGAACCAGACAGCAACGTCAGGGTTTTCTCTTCTATCAGCCACGCCGTTAGAAGCTTTGCTTGCTTTTGTTATGTCGAGGGTAGTAGTATTGGGAACACTAGTCGAAAATTTATTCCGGTCGTCCTTTTTATTGCGCTTTTCCCTTCCCCTTTTGATTTTACTTATATCTTAGAGTATCAGTACTATCCATATATTTGTACTAATGGCCAAAAATAATCTGAATGTAATATATCACAATTACGTAGCTATAGGCATCAGTGATCGTCTTCATCATCGGCCGAAGCAGCATCAACTTTGTATTTGACTTGACGTTTATCGAGTATCGCATATAATTCGGTCATTGCTTGCTGATTCTTCTTTAAATTAGCTCGTATCTCAGAAAGTATATTGTTTTTGCTGCTCAAATGTCTAACCTGTTGGTAGAGCCATAAAGTATAAGAATGTATGTTCAAATAAAATTATTGAATTCGACAATCCAAAAAGATAAGTTTCCATTATGAACAAAAAAAGTTTGGGAGTGAATTTCAAGGCTGCGATATCTACAAAAAATAAACGTTATTTTTTCATTGTGGATTTCTTTCAGGCTGTAGTTTAGTACTTAGGACCTGTCGCGGGTGATGGCGTGGGTGTAGTTGTTGCACTCTTAGGGACTGCAGAGGATGAGGATGCATTACCAGCCGTCGCATTACCGGCAGTAGCGTTACTGCCGCCAGCTGTTTTATTTCCTGAAGTGGCGTTCTGCGCGAATGAGGGTGTTGTGCTGGAATTTAGCGCTGTTGCTATTACAGCCAGAGTTAGCACCACAGCTGCTACAATAAAGCCTTCGATTTTTCGTGTTTTTTGCATGTCAAAGATCCATGATCTTAAAAATATATAAAGACTTTATATGAATTATCATCCGTGTCTGTTCTAGACAGAATGCATTCACTTTTGCACTCTTGATTCCGCGCCTATCGACTTTATCTGGGTACTAATCTGCCTGCGTATCATTGCCAGAACAGCGAATGAAACAGGCTTTTGGATAAATTCATCTATCTTGACGGATGGCAGGATACTCTTGAATTCTAGATCATTATCTAGGGACCAGGTTATTGGTTTTTGCATCACGATATTGATGTTATTTTCGGTTAGTTGTCCTAGGCATTATATTATTTCTCATATTTCAATTATTCCTGATGTGTATTCTTTATTTCAGACCTTAAGGGCGATTTTGAACATCATTAGATTAGTAGACACTAAGTCTGCATTGAAAATGATACTTATGCAGCCTTAACTTTTTCTCTGACCTGCTATGTTAAGTAGCATGGACTAAAGGTCCAAAATACGTGAATAATATATAGGGCAACTACCCATATGCGAGTTTGAATCTTGATATAATAGTCACGATTAGGTTGAATTTTGAGCAATTTAATTCGCTATCCTTGACATGCCAATGGCCGATATGCTCGGTTATAAACAAGCATGGCAAATATTGATACATAGATAAACTATAATGACTACATCATAGTTAATGTCCGTTGCAAAGATAGTGGAAATTATAGGCTCTTCCAACAAGGGTTGGGAGGATGCTGCACAAAATGCAATCAATGAAGCCATGAAGACACTTCGTGAGATACGCGGCATTGAGGTTACGGATATGACGGCAAGAATAGACCCTACCACGGGAAAAATTAGTCAATACCGCACAGCAGTTAAGCTTTCATTCGGGGTTGAGCATAGTAAATAAAATTCTAACATAAGGTGTAATTTCCCAATGCCGATAAAAATAGGAAAGAAGAAATATGAGAAATTTGCTGACGCATCTGCAGCGATTCAGAAAAAGAAGGGCATATCAAAAGAGAGAGCGAACGCCTACGTTGCAACGGTAGAGCGTCGGCAAGGAATAGAACCAAGAACAGGAAAAAGGACTAATGCAAAGAAGAGAACTACACGAAGGACTAAGAAGTAATTCTACGATTCTAAATTTGTTCTTTGTGTACTAATGCATGTATACAAGTCAACACCTTATAGTAGACACTAAATAATTTGATTATCAGTTATTGATATTCTGTGTCTAATTCTCCTTAGTTATTACATCTAATGTATGACCAGTACCATCTCTATGATCTATTGCAGTTTGTTTGTCTGGGAAGTCTACGTTACATTGATTACAATGATATATTTGATCCATCTGGATAGTTTTATATGCACACCAAAAAATAAATTAGTTTCGGTGATAGAGGGTCCCTAGTGACCTAGGCTCTCCCTTTAATCAGGCTAATAGCATTCCCTGAAACCACTAAATAGTTTTTTGAACAACTTTTAAACAATGACTGTAACGGCCGATCGCGCAAAAAAAAGTTGGATAGATCTGATCAATGAGTCAGTTCATACAAGTGATGACACAGATATTGGGGATATTCATGCAGTAAGTAGAAACTTTGTGGTTGTAAAGAGAGGCTATGTGAATACACACTATTATTACATTCCGATATTCAAAGTTAAAGGATAGGATGGCAATGTATTATGGATCAATGGAACAGAAGGCGAAATCAAAGCAAATTATAAAATAGATAGAGTACCTGATCCAACACGGTATTATCTCAAAGATTACCCGTATTACAATCCGGCTTACTTGCCCGATATATCTATGATTCCGGCAAGGTATAAACCGACCTTATATCCAACTCAAGTCCTCCT
>AF_2010_repII_A100DRAFT_1000172_pt1 | contig 11059 bp, 14 predicted proteins | sample AmaForreplIIA100_FD_9198 | JGI IMG/M metagenome (IMG submission 9198) | reverse complement strand
ACTCCTCCTACCACAATTATCTCCACCACTACAAACAAAGACGGTTCAATTACCACCAAGGAAAAAAATGGTCTCACTATCACCGAGTGGCCAAATGGTGATGATGGTTCATATACTTCAAAGTCGGCGACTGGTGAGACCCTAATTCACAAGGTTGACGGTACAGATACCTACATAGACAAGGACGGCCATTGGTACGTGCAATTTCCTCAAAATAAAGATGGTATGTGGTCGTATCATTGCGAGAACGGTACAACTTCTACTTTTGACCTTTACGGTAAATTAATCAGGCATCGCTTCCTCCTCCTCACTTCTGACCCGTGGTACTTTGAAATTTAAATTCCGATCTTAATCAATACAACCCGAAGGTATCATTCCTTATACACAAAAAATGTTCTAGAAATATATTAGATATTCTAAACGAGATGAAGAGGACGCAAAAAGTAAATTTATGGTATCAACGTCACCGGCCCGAATCTGAATAATCATCATTATCTCATGAGAGGGCGCGGGCCGTGTATTGTCTCACGCGAAATCTCGTTCAGTACCCAATTCAAAGTATCTAATTCTATCTTGAGGGCCTCTAAGTATATCCTGTTATGTCCAGGGAACATTTCGTCCTTTGCCTGTTGAATTTTCTCTCTAATTCGTTGTTCCAATAGTATCATTTTACTCATTGAGTGTCGATATGTTTCTTCTCAATAACGATTTATTGTTTGGAGAACGATCGGGAGAGGGAGTGTTCATCGTCTGGGGTAGGACACTTGTCCGAATTTTTTACAATAGTTTGAGCAAACCACGACGCAGTACAATTAATTCTAACCCGCCCCATCATCAATTATGGTCTTAATAGGATTTTCAGAAACACTCAGTCTGGCACAGTCAATTGGAATAGTAGGAACAATGGTCCTGACCCTATATTTCTCGAAGAGACAAATACAGGCACTATCAAGTGACACGGAAACAAGGGTTCTCAACGACCTGGACGAGAAATTTCACAATATGGCAATGTTGGTCATGGAGGATCCTTCGATAGGAAATGTGATTGAAAACGTAAATAGATATACAAACGTGAAAGAGATAGGGTTTTCCTTCTACATTCTATGGATGTGTGCCCACGCCTATGCGATGCGACAGAGAAGAGTACTTGATGATAATGAATGGGCCGGTTGGTTACAATGGATGAGAAATTGTTTTCGAAGAGGGAGAATAGGGGAGGTATGGAAACAGATAGAACCCGACGGTTGGTTTAATCCTGCCTTCCAAAAATTTTTGAACACTGAAATCGTTCCAACAAAGTGAGAACCGATGGGTTTAAAGCTCGGGGGTACGATATATAATACTGGTATGACGGGTACGACCAAGACTGGTAAGACTACGAAAGTGGGCCTCCCGTTACCGATATAATTGGTAACACAAACGTACAAAGTACGTGGCGATATTCCAAGAAGTACCTTCATTCGAAGGGCAATAGAACAATACTTGAAAGGAAAGAGTGGCTGCAATAAATGAACGTCACTGACTACGCGCCACTCTTGGGAAGTGTAGGGGGTGGTTTCGCGGCACGCGCCCTCGCCGGATATGCAATTAAACAGGTTGTCCGAATCGCGGCGGTCATCGTGGGACTGTTTATCGCGGCCTTGGCGTATCTGGAATACCAAAAAATCATCAATGTCGACTGGGTAAGGTTTGAATCGTTTTCACAGAACGGCATAACGTGGGTTATAGATTCCTTAACTCATATTTCAAACAATATTGGCGCGCCTCACACCGCAATATCAAGTTTGTGAATCTCCAACATAATTCCACTGACCTCAAGTGTTTCGGCAGGTTTTATGTTGGTGCACTAGTTTTTGCCCCGATTCTTTCATCTCATTCGGCATTTGCGTACAACGATCCGAAACATTGTCAGGGATATAATGCCTGTTTTTCGATCGGTTATAATGACGGATATTCAGACGCACAAAAAGGAGTTAGTCCGGCGTACGCATGCATAGGTCACAGTCAGAGATGGTGTTCGGGATATAACCAGGGATTTCGCGCGGGCAATGGCGGAAGTAATATTTACTATGGTCCTAACACAGGACAAACCGCGAATCTAGATGTTCGCGGTGATAATAATAAAATTAGTATTGACCAACAGACGAATAATCAGATAGGAGATATGGCGGGTCTTCACTTGTTCATAAGGAAAATAGTCGAACCGGGCTGCCTAAGTGCGTGATTTTTTGTTTTAATTCGGATATAAAGATCAATTGAGAACATTCCCAATAAGACAAAATAGAATTCACCCCCATTATTCAGAAATGCGATCCTTTTTCTTATTAAGGGATTTAGGTATCTGTGTTTAATTAAATGAGAAGTACAATCTTTGTCGTTTCAGTGATTTTCGTCTTAATCTTCTCTACTGTTTCATCTGGAACAATAAGAGTAGTGAGGGCGGGCTCGATAATCGGCAATCCTATAGTTCTCAGTAAGGTTTACGTGGCAAGTGGAGTGCCAGGAATAACAACTGGCAATAACACCGGTCCCCCAGGGAGTATAGTAAATGTTCCTTCCGGCGCCTCGATCTCCCCTCCTACAAGTAACACTACGGGCATGCCATCACCTGGAAGTATAGTTAAGATTCCTCCAGGAACGACGAGTGTACAAACTACAAACAATGACAGCGGAAGTATAATGAGGGAAAAAGGGAATACCACTTTTCTTCCTTTCAAACTTGGTACGGCGTTTAACACGGGGCATACTCCTCCGGCACCAGGATGTGGTCCCGGTAAAGACAACTCAACATGCACTACTAAGAATAATAATAATCAACTATCACAAAGATCAACATTAACACCACCAACACCAACACCGTCAGTAGGATGTGGTCCCGGTAAAGACAACTCAACATGCAGTACGACATCTTCTACTAATCCATCACAATAGCCGTCAACTAGTCCCCCATCCTCAAACAACGCGCCTTCTAACAACTCTTCCTCATCAAATAACCCCACTTCAAACAGTACTACTTCCAAATAGACCGGCATCTTGGGAACTCGACAGTTTCGGTTCGATATTTGAAATATAATTTGACGCGCCGTAGAATTCTTGTCGTTCCATCATCCAACACTTTTGGATCGATCTGACGGAGACACTCTGCCGCTGTTTATAATCCCGTGTAATACAGTCATGACAGGCCGTTTATCAACACCATCTTTGCAATACTGACAGCGGTCAATTGTTTTGGTTACGGATTCTATCTCCGTACTTTATCCACTCTCTTCAGAGTAGTATATCTGACAAGATAGATATCATAATCGAAGGATTTGTACTAAGATGTCTCAAATGATTAAACTAGTCTTCAAAATATCAACGATTTCTACTATATTTTGTTTCTGGGCGTACAACCGATAAATAAAATGTTGCGTCTGTTCGATAAGTTTCCATAGGGCAACGGGCCGTGAATAATTTGTGGCTGAACTTTGAATACGCATGAATGGCGATCAAAGGAAATTTGCGTTTAATGGTATTAAACACCATTCAATACCAATCACTATACAGTATAGTGTGCTTGAATGGTGAATGTCAGCAAAAAAGCAAGTCAAAAGCCTACAACCTAATGACATAAAAATCGATCTTGAAACTTTTTAATAGTATATTTTCAATACAGATGAAAAAATGGCGGCGGCTTTAAACAACGTCTATTATGATATGCTTAAACAGAGATTAAATCCTGAACCTGACCAAGTTCCATATCAAGGGCGGGCCTTTTTGTTGTGCAACTCCTGTTTCTGGTGTGCATCGATCCTTTATGATGATGTCCAGCCGTTTAGGATGTGTCCTATTTGCATGAATAGTGGGTTGGAATTTATGCCTATATCAAATGGCGAAACTTACAACTTCGATAATGACAAAAGGCATGGAGTTACATTAGAATTTAACCAACAAATAAATCGAACCGCGTAATTTTATTATTACAAAAATTTAGAATTAGTTGCCGCCATCATCTTGATCTTGGTTCCAATGAGTCCATCAGTGTGATTATCTTTTCATTATAGGCTTGGTGCAGCTGAGATTATTGATTCATTGTTATTGTTGGTTTTCTCGTTTTTGACCAAAATAGTGTTATTACTGTCGTAATCAAGAAGTATGTTTTTGATATTATCGTTTTCTATCAAGGTATGAACAATTTTCTCGCATTCCTCGGTTGTCAGGTCAAGATTAGTTGTAGAGGACATTTTAAGTGAGTCGATTGCCTCAAGTTTCCAATAATTCTGAATACCCTTGCCGACCAACATTTGGGCTTCGTAAACCACTTTACCAAACGAAGTAAGAGAATAATTTTTGCTGTTCTTTCTCATTATGAGACCAGCCTTTACCAGGCCTGACATTCTTGAATAGTACTGCTTTGTCGTGAGTCCTAATCTGCCCATTAGGATATCTGTGTTGCCGGAAGATAAGGCGATGGTGTTAAACATGATCAACGATTTGTCGTCGGAAATCGCCTTAAAAGTATCAGTGATGGCTAGTGATCCCATTTTCGGAAGTATTTACTAGAAAAAATATAAAGGATTTTGAAATCTATCTTCTGTTTGAATAAAATATAAGAGAATCCTAGTTGAGAGTTACCTTCTCGAAGAATTTCGATATAACTAGTTCCAGGTTTATGACAACGCGGATAACGAATTGGAATTTATGCCAATATCAAATGGAGACATACAACTTCGATTTAGACAAGAGACATGGTGTTACGTTAGAATTTATGCAATCATATGTTAGAATGATTTGACGACCGTAAGAAATTTTTATTGTTAATGAGATAAAGTAGAATGATATGCCTAGATCAAAGAGAACCAAAAAAACGACAACCAAAAAAACACGAAACGAGGTGAGGACATTAGTGCCCACTCGCGTTGATGACAGAGGCAGACAACTACAGAGATCTACACGTCTGAATAATATTTTTGACAGTTTTAGGCGCGACGTAGAAGACGTAATGAATCCGTGGTCCTCAATGTTGGATTGGCGTTTTCCAAGAGAGTTTGGGATGTTAAGACCGTATAGGACAAAAGAAGACGAAGGAGTATTATCAAGAACGCCCTTAGTTGATATGGTCGACAAAGGAGACAGATACCATCTGCGCCTTGAAGTCCCTGGAATCGATAAGGACAAAATACAATTGAATGCAACAGAAGACTCTATCGAGATATCTGGAGAACAATCAGAAGAAGAACACGGTGAAGACAAAGGACGCAATTACATTTACAATGAACGTTCTTACAGTTCGTTCTATCGAAGTATCCCAACACCGGAAGAAGTAATCCCCTCGAAAATCAGCGCCAAAATGCGGAATGGGATTCTTCAAGTGGATATTCCAAAGAGAGAACCAAGTAGACCTGCCGGAAGGGGTACCAGAATACAAATAGAATAGGCATAAAAGTCCGCGATATTAGTATAGAGTCAGACGACTGGAGGGAGAGAGTAGATGCAGCCTTAGAAATGACGCGTCGTCTGAATTAACGTCGCTGGTAATACGGGGAATTTCGTGGCGGTTAATTCAGGAGAGTTTTGCCCAGTTGCTCTGCATCCATTCAAGTGGAGGGACTACATACAAGTGTCTATTTTTTAATTTGTGAAAATATCGACCAGTACTACATCCAGTAGGAGACGGGAAAGAGGATCCCCCTACTTCCATTCCCACTGCTTATCGATAACATTCCCCTCGGCATCTACTTCATTCTCAGATACTCCTACAAGATTGTTAAGAAATGCCAATTTGCCTGTTGATGTTGTTTGATAGAAAAATGCCGCGCGCCATTTTATGGTTCCTGACGGAACAACCCTTCCGAAACCCTCTCCAGTAAATGTCACCACTCCTGGTTCTCCCGCCATAACTATTCCTTGTCCTTTACCATAGAATGCCCCCGGTGTATTGGTAGGTCTGTTTACGTACGTCGCTGATTCGGTTACCTGCGTTCCTCTCATATTCCCGCCAAGTGACACGCTTATTTCCATACTAGGACCGTCGACATCCACGACCCGTCTACCCACACTCTTTCCCTTTAATTCTGCGATTAGTTCTCCTAACATGTTCAACGGATTCTTACATGATATATAAGACATGCCGCGCGACGAATACTTGCTGTAGGGGGACGGTAACAACAGTATTTTTCTAAAAGAAATAAAAAACAATTTTCTAAACCATAAAATTATGAGAAAATACCGTAGTCATCGTAGTTCAGATGTAAGAAAAGTGTGATACTAATGTACTCGATATCTTAGTGCAGTATGCCTAATTCAATCCCAGAATTAGCTCACCGTCGTGGGGTTTTACTTTAAGAAAAAAAGGTGATTGTTTTAGTAATCTCTGATCTTCAATACTAAGTCTATGGATGCCCGAACATCATTCCAGGTCCTTTCACCATTCCATGTTGCATCATTCCAGCGCCATAACTCGACATTCCCGGACCCATCATACCGGGACCCGGCATGCCACCGCCACCCCCCATCATCATACCCATCGCCGCAAACGGAACTGGGGTAGAGGTTAGGATTTTTCCGGTTCCAGGATCTACGAGAACACCATGGAAATTGTTGTTACTATCCAGTACAAGTGCCATGTACACTAGAAAACCGTGAACCACTCCGATTCTTACAGCAGCCGAGTGTGCATTGGCCCCCACCGCCTTTTCTGCAGTCGTTGATGCATTAGCTAGACTGAAGTGTATTTGTGATGCGATGGCCTTGGCAATAGTAGGGCCGAAAGGAATAGTGCCAGTTATGTTGGCACCCACTGCCATCATGTTAGTTTGATTTTGGCTGCCCGTCATATTACTCGGGCTCATCTGCGCTTTTACGGCTTCGAATGAACCTGTGCTTATTACGACAGCGGTTATTGCTACTACCAAGAGTGCCGCTGTCATTTTTCCTTTTGTTTTGATGTCACTCATGTAGTAGGATAGTCTTTGAAATCCCGGTATATTAAGAGTCCCAATATAGACCACTTGTCCTATATTGGTTTGATTGGAGCGGCGTTTTGATTCTGTATCTATGTTTTCTTCTTGGAAATTGACCAGCACGTCAGACACCCAGTCACGAGGGTAACATTATTTTCAGACACTCGCCCGGTCTGCTTTTCGAACAAAAATCTGCAATTAGTTCGAGTCTAAAAAGAAAGGAAGGCGCGGCTGATTATTCCCACTCCCAGAATTTGTTAGAAACGTTCCCCGACTCTCTCTATTTCATGTTCGAATACGAAAACATGCATGATTCATGTTTTCGTATCATCATCATCATGCATCGCACAAAAGAAAAACTTATTATACTTTCTTAACAAATTTGACAAGAATGAAGGGAAAGAGAATGGTATCAATTCTGGTCATAAGTGTCATATCGGCTGTCTTTGTATCATCAAGTGTTTTCACCAATATTGCGGCAGCTCAAACCAGCAAGGCTACAACCGATAGTAAGAACTTTAAGGACTTCCAAAAGTGTCTTTCCAGTGTCGTGGCAGCGAAGGGATATGCTACGAAGCAGGAAATAAAAGGCTGCTATAGTCCGATTTACAACCCTACCTCAAATAGTTCTACTACGACCGCCTCAAGTAATGTCTCTCCCTCGTCCTCAAGATCACCCCCTCCACTATCTCCCACTCCGTAGGCGGTGCCAACGGGCTCTTTTCACCTAGGATAGTAATGAGCCATAGGGAGTACAAAAATCACCTTCTTAGCTAAACCTGCACGGCAGGAGGCTTGGAAATGGAACGGCACGGAATTGTTTAAACGTAGAAAAAATAAGGTAGGACGAATTCAGTCCGGGTCCTACATCCGAAATTCGAATGATTCGACCGACCATTTGACCTACAAATTGCGCCGTGTGAGAATACTAAGACGGTTTATATTCTTTAGTGTGCAACCCTTCAGAGCAAGATGGTTTGCACTTGTAGTCACTGTAGTCATGAAGGAACTGTTGAGTGTGAGACCGCAAATTGCCACTGTTGTTCCAGAAAAGACCATGATGTTAATCTGCTAATGGATAAACAAACAATAGAGGAAATGACGACTGTTAAAAAGTTCGAATGAATTCCCCCTACGTTAGCTCGAAATGCATCGTGCGCCTCAAGATTCGGAGCCCGACGAACTCAATCCTGGTCCCAAATAATTTGACTAACACTGAACAAAGTGCGGGCGTAGATGTTCACGGTAACAATAATAAATTTAGTATTAACAAACAGTCGAATAGTCAAGTAGGAGACCATCGAGGATTTTCATCGGATCAGAAGGAGAACGGTCAAATAGGCCTGCCTAAGTGCGTGATTTTGTGTTTTAATTCGGAAATAAAGATCAACTGAGACCATTCTCAATAAGGCAAAATCGAATTTACCCGATTATTCAGAAATGCGATCCTCTTTTCCTATTAAGGAATTTAAAAAATTGTGTTTAATTAAATGAGAAGTACGACCTTTGTCGGATTATTGATTTTCGTCTTGATTTTCTCTACTGTCTAGTTTGGATTAATTAGAATGGTGAAGGCAGACTCGGTTATCGTGATCTTGATTTCTTAAGTTAGTTACCTCAATTACGTATTTGGATTTGTGTACCCGCGTATGTCGCTCAATCTCTTCTTTAGCGAACAGCTCATAGCATATCCAGCAGCGTCTATATTTCCAGTTCCCTTCTATGTCTGTCACGTTGTTCTTAGTCTTGCCTTGTATATCAGCTAGCTAGTACTAACTAATGCTAGATTTTTCTCTCTCTTACTTATGCAACTGTAATCATAAATTCGAAATATGTTCAAACTCCTTAACGATTACTCCGATCTGCGATATATCATTCATATGGCTGGGTCAACGGCGAGTCGCATTCTCAATTCTTAGGACTACCGCGCGCCATGCAGTACAGACAAGTGTTACCATTATGTCAACAGATTACTCGATTAGGGATTGGAATAGAAGAATTAATGGCATATCATTCTGCCGTTATTAAGAGGGCCGATGAGGACGGTATACCTGTGTGTTCCGCGCCATACCGTCTAATGATGGATATTGATTATTATAACAAACTTGGTGGCCTGAAGAAGGAATTGAACGACACTTTTATGAACTTACAAATGGTAAATCTCGTCGCGGCGCGCCAAAATACTGCGGCGAATATTGTGATGAGATTACTATCCTTTGGTATAACTGAAGATCAGATTTTGAACGCATGTCGGGTCATAGAAATGAATGGCCGTAATTCGAGTCCATACTCAAACAATTTTCATTTTGGATAAGGTTCCTCTTGACCGAATGATATATACTAAGATCTTTTCAATGAATCTATTAGTAGTCAAATATATCAATGAAATCTCCTATAATTCTCGCAATTCCTGTGAAGGACTCCTAATAAACGATTTTAGAACAGTATTGTCGGAATGAACCACAGGAATGTAACGTTCGCGATCGCGGCCATCATGACAACAATATTGGCGATATCAGTAGGATTCGTTGCACCACAACAGGCACTCGCGTACCATCACCACCACAACCACGACAATGGCGTGAAGGTAAATCAACAGATCGGGCAATTGAATAATTGCGCGGGTACGAAGGATGACGGTGAAGAACCAGGGGAAACCGGGAACCTGGAAAGAGAAGAGGTAGAAGAAGTATTATCACCAACCGTTTGCCTTAACACTAGCGACAACCAAGTTGATATAAGCCGCTGATAATAGAAAGACTCGTTTCTTTTTTTTCTTAATTGAAGTTACACAGGGTCGAATGCGACAAACTGTTTGGTCGCCCCTAGATAACGCGATAATGACTTTGGCCAGATTACAGTTCCAAGTCATAACAGAAAATCAGATACTAAATGCATGTAGACTTATCGAACCGAATGGTCATAATTTGAGCGTTAAGGATCAGTAAATGCATAGACACACAGTAGTTTAATTTTCCTTCGGATCTGTTAGAAGTTAGACGTATGTGAGAATGGACACAGTCTGAGTTCATATTCCGCGCGGTCAATAAATTCTCACAATCAACTATATGCGGCCGGGTAATGCCGGGAACGTCTTTTTCTGTATACATAATAAAGACCTAAGTCAAGTAGACAGTAAAGTGCTCCTATCCTCACAACAGCTGACAATTATCGTTTCACTATTAATTACAGCAGCCATTATTCTTTTCAGGATCAAAAGAGTACGATCCGGGACAAGAATCACCGCTGCAAGAATATTAGGATTCTTAATTATTTATCTTGTCGCAGTCGTTTTTGTTATCTCGACCTCCTTTCTGTTGCGTGGTATTCAAATCGTTTTCTTAATCCCTTACTTTATCGTTTTTTGTTTAGCCGCATATGGATCGTACCGATATTCGAATAATGCTCTTAAATTCTGGAAGGGTGTAGACGGGTCAATTTACGTTAAGGGTGGATTGATCCTATATTTGATCTATGTCGGGGTATTAACCCCTAGAATAATACTGGATTTCATTTTCGTACCACANGGGTATTTTTATGTCAATGAGGCTCAGCAGTTAGTNACAGTAAACGCTGGTACAGTAGGGTGGCCTGTTGTCATAAGCGCTGATTTACTCCTAATGTTTGGAGCNGGCCTGCTTCTCGGTAGAAATATCAGACTCTTGAAACGATACTTTAGAATCAAACGGGGTAAGGAAAGAATTTCAGAGTGGCCATAAACTCGTGATTTGTTTGCTCTTCCTTCACCATTTTCTTACCCCATTGCCCTAGGACCANTTTACAATTTTATCTGCTCGCCCGACCAATAGCGCTTATCCATATTTCGAGATCGGGTATTGTCAACGATCAACAACCATTTGACATAGAAATCGACTTTGATACTTTTTAATAACATGTTCTCCACTGAAGAAAATTGGCAGTGCAATTGAAAACCGTCTATTGACTCAGAAAATATCTCGTGACCAGGAGCATGTTTCTTACAAAGGAAGGACTTTTGCGTTGTGCGATTCCTGCTTCTGGTGCGCATCAATCCTTTATGATGACGTATTCAGACCATTTAGGTCGTGTCCCACTTGCAAGAATTACGATTTGGAATCTATGCCTCTATCGTCAGATGA
>AF_2010_repII_A100DRAFT_1000171_pt1 | contig 11108 bp, 11 predicted proteins | sample AmaForreplIIA100_FD_9198 | JGI IMG/M metagenome (IMG submission 9198) | reverse complement strand
CAAAGATATTTGTCTCTGCTTTCCGTCAGGGGCGTTACAGCTAAGTTTAGACCAATATTTCTATCTATTTCAGTTATCTCAAAATGAACCTTATTTGAATATCGTTCACGAAGGCTGCGGCTTGTTATATCCTTAAGGATAGGCATTAAATGCTCATGACAGAATGAGTGACAAGATTGTGCTAGGAGTGTCTGGCCTTGCTGTTGTTGTGAACCGTCCAGTATCCTAGATGTAGATGAGATACTGGCACGATGGCTATGCATGTTAAATTTCTTGAACTTCGCCAAAATCAATTTCCCTTTGGAATCAACGACAGCTGCAAACTTGACAGTTCTACTCGCGTACAATGCAATCAAGCATATTTCATGAAAGAAGTCTACTTCTTCCAATTGTCATTCATGAGGTATCTAGTTATCATAATATTAACTATTGGAGAGAACATCGTAACCAATATACAAAAAATTCAAAATACGGCCTAGATCAAGTGCAAGTTTCAAGCCAACGATCTAATTTAAATATAAAAATATCGAAAGTCTTTAGCCAGCTATGACTTGTAAGGGAATATGTATACGTCATAAGGCTCAGAAACCTCTTGGAACAGGGCGTTATTCTAGCGGACAAAAACGTTGCCAGATATGTGAGTTATTTTTAATATGGAACGGCCTGTGGTGTCCGTGTTGTGGTTATAGGTTGAGGACAAGACCACGTAATTTGAAATATAAAGCCAAACTAAGAGCAAGAAGGAAAATACAAGATAGAATTAATGATACAACGGCAAAAGCAGCATCTAAAATAACTTTGGACTGCACTTCATTCGAAAGAAAGCCTTACATGCTTATCACCGATAAGTATTATATAGTGATGGCCGTTAACTCACTATGGAATGTAGATGGTTACCATGTACCGGTAACTGGTGATACGTATTGTCACCGTTAATGGAATTGTATATAGTCGATCTAATTATATCATCTGGATTCTCATGATAGTGAGAATACTTGTTGATCATTCGTTTAAATTCTTCAATTTTAACTAGAGTATCTTGGGATAAACTACTTTCATCCCTTACGTGTCAAGGTTGATACGTTGGATCAGCGGAATAATGCGATATCCATGGCGGCGTTTGTTGAGCCATGATGATAGGTTGGAAGTCTGCAATCGCCTTCTCCTGTGATGTCTGCAATCGTCGCAGATCCAAACTGATCAGATTGAACGCTCCGCTTATAGAAGGGATCGCTGGCTAGATATTGGCCTGGTGATCCACCATGTTTTCTTTTGATATGAACTTCCAGATTTCACCGTCTTGTCGAACGTTCATTACAATATGGACAATAATAGGGAACCTTCATTTAGTTTCACCTATGTTTATTTTTGTTGCTACAAGGTCAGTCGCAGCGACTGTGAAGTTGAATAGATTAATTCATTTTTAAATTGATTTGATGACCATTATCGTAGTAGAGAATTTAAAGCCTTAACTAGGACAATTCGTTAGTTTCAACCTAAAGAGCCGTTCCAAATTGTACTTTAGTACATTCGTCGATGGCACAGACACTGGTAGTAAGTAACTGAGCTTCAAAAGAAGGAAAGTTCATCCCCCCTATTTTTTAGTCATAACTACGTAATCTATATCTAAATAACGCAAAGTGCATTTTTACATGTAAAGTACAAACAAACACTACTTTAAACTAAAGAAGTTAATATTAACATCTTCTTTGAGCTGGCCTATTCTTAGGAGACCAACATACGCTGTAAGCCCTGTCATGCCAAATATTCCTAGGTAGAATTGAATTGGGACTCTATTGGGATCGATCTTACCAATACTAGTAGCCGGATTACCATCTGATATCCAATATTCACGCCATCCTTTCATTCCTAATACATAATCTCCAACAGCAAACTGATTGTTTTTTGATTCTACTACTCTGCCAACACATCCCCCTTCAAGAGCTTTTCCCAATTCGAATGGCGGTACATAGCTTTTGCGCTCTCATACGACCACGTATATAAGGATCAACGGACATCCAGATATTTCTTATAAGGAATTCACCATGACGAGGTTCAGGAACCTGGACTCCTACAATCTCAAAATTCTCATTTGTTGGCATACCAATTGGACGTTCTTTCAGGTGAATTTCACGACTGACTACCAAGGTTATCGTATATACAACAATCTTACTTTAAGAAAAAGTTTACACACTAGCCAAACCCAGGCTTTCAATGCTCTGCATGAACGTACCGTCGATGCAAAACGTTAAGGTTATTGTTGGGATACTTTTGTTATTGTATATGTTACGAAGTAATCTGAGACACCACCGCTACACCCAACCGGTGAATCATAACCTAGGTAGTGTCTTGTTATTGTAGACTGTCATGTTGCGCTTGTTAATGCACCTAGTTGGTCAGGAGTATATCTGGTCATGCATTGTAGGCCTACAAAATGGATACTTTACCGTCTAACTTGGATTTGGATCGATTGTTCACATATTGTTAGGTTTTAAGTACTGAAATTTCTTAATGAGTAGAAACATGTGATTTTATGGTTGATGGTTGAAGAATCTGACCCAGGTTGAGATTAATACTTATTGGATTTGAATAATTGGCATTCCTAAATGAATCTGTAAACATTATATACGCTGAGACTTGTTTTATCGTGCTGTCTGATATCGTGGTTGCAAATTCGGCTTTACCTGGAGCAATAGTATCCACGCCGTGTGGTGATGATGAGATCTTTAATAATGTCCTATTTGGGCCATACACTTTCATATATGCATATTTGCCGAGACTAATTGGAGCATAGTCTACAATTACTTTAACTTGATGCAATTTAGTGTTATTAGTAAGCGGCAAGAAATGTGCATACTCTAATCTTTGAGTGATGGGTTTACTGACGAGGGCAAATGCAAGATTTCCGATATTATTAATACAGCCATAAAACATGTTGCCTAATGTAGACAATTGTTGTAATGAAACAAGACTGGTTATAGCTAAGACAAGCATCAATTTCATGGTAGTGCCCATTGGTGTTATCATTAGTTACTCATGTTATATCTTAATAGGATTCAGAAATGTACTACAATAGCTCAAATAATTTTTCGAAAAAAAGGAATCTTGTTCTTATGATGAGAAAATAGAGGATATGCAAATTGGTGCTTTTCAGTTCCTGATTTTAGTTAAATCTTGCCATTAACTTATCATTTTCATGTAGATAATACTATACTCCCATCAAGGTTGACTTATTTGTGTATGTTTATTGTGAAGGAACATACTGCTTTGCTGGCAGTTGCAATGCTTGTACAAATTGCCTGATTATCAACTGTGACTCTTATTGCTTGTTGAGATAAATGAGATGGAAGATCGTTATTTGTAGTTATTAGATTTATCGCATTAATTAGTTCCGTTGCAATTAGTCTATTTGTCATGTCAATACCTTGTGTAGTGTCTACTCTACCATCGGCCAGTTGGTTTATTATTTTTGCATTCACATTTACTGGAATGGTACTTTCAACACTACCCTTCGCCATAAATATTGCATTAACAATATTACTTGCAATTGCTTTCCTTATAAGAGGCAGTAATTTTATTAAATTAGAGCTATTACCTCGTATTGAATTTGTTGCGTGAATGGTTATTGTAGTATTATCATTACTAGTAGCAACTACAGAAGAAGGATTAGCTAATCTAGAAGTGTTTGGATTTACACTTGGAACAGGAAGCTGAGCCGAAGCTTTTGATTCAATAGTGATGTTTTGGAGACATGACGCTAGCAATAGAATGATCAATGCTGACGTCGTAAAAATAAGATATTTAGTCATTCATACTCTTCTTGTCTTTTTGATTTAAATAAACCATATTGGGCAATACGATTATACAAATATGTAAAGTGTATTTGATATGAAGATCTAGACCTAATCCTTTTACAATATTTTTATGATTTTCTTATTATTTAATTATCTAGCTACTGTTGCTGTTGTTGCGAAGACATTTATTTGAAGGCACGAGAAATAAATGTCTTCGCACCTGTTGTAACAATAATCACCATCACAAATTGAACTATTCTGTATTCTTTAGTCCCCTGTATCACTGCAAGTAGGGGCTCTAGAATCGTTGTTAGTGGCTATATTGTCGCGAGTCTGAAAGGAATATTGGCCTTGGAAAGGCATTCACAAACTTATAAGTGGACACGACAAGCGCAACGTGTCGCTGAACTTACGTATGATAACACGGCATGCACGAGTGCCGCGGTTAGTTTACGACAGCAAAATAGATTACATGATGAAAAATAGCTATTTGCTAAAATATCAACAATTTTTCAGCCAGCAGGCTAGAGGACCATCAAAGCTGATCCTCTAAAATGTATTATACAATGCACAAGTTAAATGAAGTTGGAGATAGGCCATCTAATCAATTACGCACGCCAATATAATCTCTATAGACTGAACTTTTTTTATGAAGCGTTATCGAACTTATTGCTGATTGAACCTTACAATATTTGTTACATATTGCTTAACTTTTCCATTACTTCGTCGAAACTATTACACTCGTCGTTTATCTGTGCAATATTTGCTATGTCACGTATTTCGAAGTTGTTTATGAGATACCGTAGACTACGTCGTGTACTAAGATCATTACCGTCCCAACCCATAGAGGAATGTAAAAGGCCAAGCATACATCGACCGTTTTTACCATCAGAATATTTAGATTTTATGAACTTGTACTTATCCTTCTCTTGTCCTAAGATCCGTATGACATTTTCGTACTTGTTCGTTTTTATCTCTTGCAATCTTTATTCCTAGACATTAATATGATTTTTTAGTTTTTATTTTTGATTCTCTCAGGTTGATAATTAAATATAATTTCATATGTAAAGACATCTGAAAAGACTGGTCTACACATTTCTGCTTGACGAGGTAGGCGATTATTTTTATTTTTATTTTTTATGGTCATTGCCTTAATCGATTCCCGAAAGCTCTTTAGTTTGAGTCGAAATATGAAGGTCTTCTAGTGAATCTCAATATTTCTACTACTACTATCAACAAAGAGTTGAATGACATATTTATAAATGGACCACTGACAGTTCCACCCTTAAGACTAGATAAAATCGGATTCCCTTTACAAAATCCAACTATTTATGAACTTTCTAAACATTCCTAAGATGGAATCGAGATACGCGAAAGGGATGAGTACGCCGCGAAGCCTAATGCACAGAAGTGATCAATAGGAAGAGAAAAGACGCTACTTGACATATCGAAAGCAATGGTGTTTATTATCTTATCACATAATCGTTTCTATACAAGCGGATGGATAGACCGGAATAATGCAAGCATCCATGACTAATTCTTCAATAACGACCAGACCAAATGAAGACTAAAAGTTGTCATTCGATTCCTGAGATAGGTGTTCGTATTNGAATAGATGTTCATGATTAGAATGCGTAAGGTCTAAAATGGTTTTCTGTATATATTTTTGATTAATATTTTTGAAAGTTTGTATTTCATTTAAACCTGTGACTAGATACAAAAATACATTTATAGATTCATCTTATTTAATTTATTATTTATTGTCAATCCCATCTACCAGTATAGAAAAAACAATGGTGTTACATGACTCTAGAAGCATAGATAACGCATTATTGGGATTTTACGCTAAAGCAAAGTCTAGTTATGACTGTTATGGAGTTACGTCTCAATCCACACTGCCAGAATCTGAGGCAATTAATAATACATTATCCAACCTCAAAAATCAAGGTGTCAGATTAAGACAAATCACAGAAATCACAAAGGATAATGTGTCTTACTGCAAAATACTGATGAAAATTGCAGAGCTTCGTCATTTGGATGGAGTTAAAGGTAAAATCCAACTAAGTGACACGGAACTCTTTGTTACTACCATCACCGAAAACGAAGAATCACATCAGACTGCTCAAGTCATTTACAGTAATATAAAACAATTAGTAGAACAGCAACGGTCAATATTTGAAATTCTCTGGAAAAAGGCGGTACCTGCTGAACAGAAAATAAGAGAAATAGAAAATGGAATAGAACCACCTGAAACTAAAGTATTGGAAGATCCGGCTGAGATATTTAATCATATGAAGTATGTTATTGAGAATGCGTCTAAAAGATTAACTTGTTCATCAAGTGGTGCAATGCAGATGGTGTATGATAATTTCTTTAATCTATACAAAAAAATACTTGATAAACATAGAAGAGGAGAGGGAGAAGGTATTCGATGGCTAACAACAATAGATAAAGAAAACAAAGATTTAGTCAGAGTATTTATAAATGCTGGTGCGCAGGTGAGACATGTCAGATATCTACCACCAATGAATTTTGTTGTTGATGATAAACACTTTCATGCGACTATTGATAAAATGGAAGGTGGTAAAATAATGCAGAGTCTCTTGATCAGTAATGAGTCTAAGTACGTTAACTATTATTCCTCTTTGTTTGAAGAATTATGGAATAATGGAATAGATGCCGATATAAGAATAAGGGATATTGAAGGAGGCATAGATCCGGCAAATATAGAAATCATTCAAAACTCCCATGAAGCTTTGAGACGTTCTTTGTATCTACAAAAAAATGCAAATGAAGAAGCGTTGTTAATGTTTTCAACACCAAATGCTTTTCGTAGACAGCTGGTTAATATTTTGCAGTTTAATGAAGATCCTTTTGTAAAAATCAAAATACTTATTCCCGGTGATGAGCAAATTAAAGAGACGATCGATAAGTTAAAGGTCGAATATCCACGCGTCGAATTTAGAATATATGAACAGGGTTTGAATAGCAGAATAACAATCGTGTTAGTCGATAGGAAAGAATGTATGATAATAGAAACAAAGGATGATACGAAAGATGATTCATATGCTGCGGCAGGCTTGTCTGCGTACTCTAATAGCAAATCAATAGTTTTATCATATGTTTCGATATTCGAGAGCTTGTGGAGACAAACTGAGTTGTATGAACAATTAAAAATCCATGACAAAATGCAAAAGGAATTCATTAACATAACTGCACATGAATTACGAACTCCTGTTCAATCGTTACTTGTGTTAACTGAAGTTCTTTATTCCAAGGTTAAAGATATAGAAGAGCATAAATTGTTAGATTCTACTGTCAAAAGTGCAAAAAGGTTGCAGAGGCTTTCAAATGACATCTTAGACGTTACAAGGATTGAAAGCCAATCGCTACAACTAAACAAGGAGCAATTCAAGCTAAATAATGTAATTTTAGACGTAATGACAGACCTTAAAAGCCGAATTGTAAATGACAAAGTCGAATTGTCATCCTACCAATCAACACAAGATATCTTTGTGAAAGCGGATAAAGAAAGAATAACTCAAGTTATTTCTAATCTGTTAAATAATGCAATTAAATTCACAGAGCAAGGAATTATATTCGTCAATACAGAAGTTAAAGATAATGGATACGTTTTCGTTACCGTAAAAGATACTGGTCAAGGCATACATCGTGATATATTACCCAGGTTGTTTTCAAAATTTGCATCAAAATCATTCCAAGGGACAGGTCTAGGATTGTTTATCTCAAAAAATATCGTTGAAGGACACGGAGGTAAGATATGGGCTGAAAACAACTCTGATGGTAAGGGAGCAACATTTACTTTTAGCCTTCCAGTCAGTCAGTCCCTATAGACTAAAATATGGTACCACAATTCAGAGGCCATACCAGACATGAAGCTATATTGCTCACCATGGACGAATGTAACCTGACGCTGTAACAAATTCAATAATACTTGTGTCGGATGTGGCGCCATAATATGTCCAGTATGTTTGAGTCTAAAAATTGCAAATGCAAAAATAAAGATATATGTTGTACAACCTAGGATTAGTCTATACTCAATAATATAAGATATCCAAGAGTTTTGGAACATACTGGCTCATGATTTTAATCTGGTAAATCTTTCATCATCATATCGTGAAATTCAGCATCTGTCATACTATTCTTGCTTTTTACCCACTCTTCAACATCTTTGCCTACTAAATATCTTAGATTTGGATTTTGAGTATTAATAGCTGTAAGCACAGTTTTTGCTACAAGTTCAGGCTCAGATCCATTCTGGAAAAACTGGCTAGATGCAGCCGCACGTCTTTGCATCATCTGAGAATATGGTGAGTTAGGATGTTGTGACCTAATCATAGCTTGATGAAAGTTAGTCTTGACAAAACCTGGTTCAATTAGAATTACCTTTATTCCAAATGGTTCCAGCTCATATGACATGGATTCGCTTAGACCTTCAACTGCAAATTTTGTAGTTACGTATGCAGAACCTCCAGGAAAGCCAAACCTTCCAGCTCCAGAACTGATATTTACAATAAAGCCAGACTTTTGTTCTCTCATAATAGGAAGAATTGCTTGAGTAGTTCTTATCAATCCAAATAGATTTGTCTCAAATTGAGACTTTATTTCATCCATTAAAAGATCTTCGAAAGCACCCATAAGTCCATATCCTGCATTATTAACTAGCACATCTATCCTGCTTACTTCATTTGTTATTGATTGGATTGCATTCTTAACTGATGAGTCTTTGGTAACATCTAATTCAACTATTTTTAATGGTAACTTTTCTTTGTCAGCCTGAGATTTAAGAACCCGTCCCTTCTTGGGATCTCTCATCGTAGCATACGTAAGGAAATTGTTCTTTGCCAATGTTAAAGCTGTCTCTTTACCTATGCCGCTCGAACTACCTGTCACAACAGCAACTTTTTGATGTTCCATCTCTTTATCCTGATCTTGACTCTTCAACACGAGTCGTATTAGTTCTTTGCTTTATGAGGCTTTTGAGCACTACCATCTCAGGCCTAGAAGACCTTTCAAACGAACGTTGAACCGACAGGAAGGTAGGGATGTTGCTTCAAAACTGGTTCTGGTCTATTCAATCTTACAGGCTGGTTACGCGCATATTACGGCATCCTTAGCAATCTATTTGATCTACACATCGATAGTCTGAAATGGAATATTAGCCAATATCCTTTAGCCTAGAATCAGTTAAACCACATTCCTTGCATTTGTAAATTATTGTATTTTCCAATTCTTTGTCTTGTAACATGTTAGCTCCACAACAAGCACATTTCATCATATGTAAGGACTTGGAATTTGTTAGATATAATAGTGACTCCCCAACAATATATTTTTCGATACAAACATGCTTAGATGCAAATTCATGACAAGATACACACATTTGAAATCAGATTAGAATTGCTGCCTCAGAGGCTGAGCCAGGTACACCAAGTAATAGATATGATCCTTCAAACGGTAGGAGCATCATTACATAATGGCGCAGCAAGCTTTAATATATTCAGACTATCTACTAATACTTTAATGGCCTGGACTAAGGTTCGGCTAACCTGTCGTATGATAGGAATGGAGTTGTAATATGTATTTTATTTCCTTAGGAAGTGCTATTCTTTCGTCTCTCCTGATATTATGTCCAATGGCTATGCTTGGGCAGCATCTAGCATTTGCACAAAATTCAACTATGACGATGAACATTGTTAAGCTTCTGACTAATGATGCTATTCAAGCATTAAACCACAAAGACATCAATGGTGCGCTTGAACATTTAAGACTAATTGGTCAGCAATTCCCTCAAGCATTTGTACAAAATTCAACTATGGCGATGAACCTTGCAAAACTCTTGGCTGGTGACGCTATTCAAGCATTAAACCACAAAGACATCAATGGTGCGCTTGAACATTTAAGACTAATTGGTCAGGAGCCAGGGATTAGTGGAAAATCATCGAATCTGATGAATCCATCCTCTGGTGTTGTGGTTCGTCTGAAATAATTCTTGCCATGCAGTGAGCCCTCTACCCCTTGTGCGAGCGGTGTCAACTAAATTATGTCGTCGGACGCCAGGAGAAGCCATAACAGGTTTCAGAATCTGTTTATTCCACTTTATCGCTCCAGTAGATTGATTCAAACAAAACATTCCTCCATTGTAATAATAAGATACAGAAAATATTATTAAACACGTATTCGATTTTATAATTATTGCATTCTTTATATCTCTAAGATTAAAAAGCCCACGTTTTATGATGAAATACAATTTCCTTCCATATATACACTAAAGCCTCCATTGCCGTTGAATACCATTAAGTCTACTAACATCGTGAGGTATCTACAAGTACGCCCAGACTGCTCAACAACGCGCAACAAACCCCATCGATGGTAATGGACCATTTACTTCTGACTTAGCCCAAAAACAAACAAACCCTATACACAAACACATCTATACTTCCACTTTTTTGTTTGTCTATTCCAAATAAAGTTGCATAGAAGGAATAAACAAAATAGACTCAATTTCCTGCGATAACCTATCCTAGTTTCATACTACAGTCTAACAATATAGAATTAAAACAATGTTCGAAGTTCATAATACTATGGCAGCAAGAATAAATGGAGTTAGGAAGAGAGTTGCTAATGCATAGTTGACGTCATGCCTATCTTTTCTGTCATCTCTCTTTTCACAGCAGTAGGTTCATGTGGTTTCTCTCTGGCAGGAGTCATTCATAGCAGAATCCAAAATTTACTGACTTGATAAGAGAAACCATTGAAGATAAGTTCAAAGAGATGATATTAACTGACTGCTTCTACTTTTTGTCCTAACAGAGTTCCGATATAGGAGAAGTCATTCTTCAATACTGCCTCCGTATACATTGAAAAGGTAGAACTATCGATGCAGGATCCATGCATAGGATATACCATACTTGGTGATAGTTTTATAAGCCTTTTAACTGTATTCAGTACAGGTTCCTCACTGGCAAAGATTCCGGAAGCTCTATAAAGTGCAAGCATTTGTTCAGATAGATCGTCTGATACTACTGGCTTATTGATGCCAGGTTGCATAAATAAATCCGATGGAAATAAAGACTTGGTTGTGTTTTCAAATATCATCATACTGTCCCAATGATGTACGTGTGGTGTCATGACAAACCTAAGAATCCTTTTACCTGTTTTTAGCGTTTCATTATCCCAAACAATTATCCCAAACATGGACAGCGCTTTGGTGTAAAGAATATTCTCTCCAAAGAAGAAACTAGACAAGCGAATTTACAGGCTTTGGCTACATGGGCATTATACCTTCCCCTTGAA
>AF_2010_repII_A100DRAFT_1000170_pt1 | contig 11185 bp, 9 predicted proteins | sample AmaForreplIIA100_FD_9198 | JGI IMG/M metagenome (IMG submission 9198) | reverse complement strand
GAGAGACTCTTATCGAGCTATCGAGAAGGCGAGAGCTCGCGTATCCTCCTTGATCGGCTCCAGAAGAAAGGAAATAGTTTTCACATCAGGAGGAACGGAAGCAAACAATCTTGCAATCAAAGGAATTTCGAACCGAATTAAGAGGTCGTACCCGAAGAAGAATTGCGTGATTGCCAGTTCCATTGAACATGAGTCTGTTTTAGGTGCAGTTAGAGATCTTGAAAGGAATGGATTCGAAGTGTGCGTCATTCCAACCACTAGTGATGCATATATCGAACCTGAGACTCTTAGGAAGGTTATCACATCTGATGAAGTTGCTTTGGTTAGTGTGATGTTATCAAATAATGAAGTTGGTACTTTGCAACCTATCAAAGAATTGGCGGCCATAACTCATCACTATGGAGGAGTATTTCACACAGATGCTGTTCAAGCATTAGGAAAAATACCGATCAACGTAAAAAAGCTTGACATAGACCTACTTTCAATGTCCTCACACAAAATTCATGGACCTAAAGGTGTGGGAGCGTTATACGTGAATGAGGGATTGGTTCTTGATCCTATTATGAGTGGAGGGGGGCAAGAATCCGAGCGCAGATCAGGAACTGAAAATGTTCATGGTATAGTGGGATTCGGTAAAGCATGCGAAATTGCGTTGTCTACTCTTGATAAGTATCGAACGTCAGTTGTCGCACTTAGAGATTATTTGATTGCTCAGATCCTTGAAAAGATACCAAATTCGCGTGCAAACTGTTCTACCAGAGAAAGACTACCTAATATTGCTCATTTCACATTTGTGGGAGTTGAAGGAGAGGATCTCGTGAACAAATTGGATGAGAGGGGAATAGCTGCTTCAACTGGGTCAGCATGCTCTTCGAAATATCAAAAGCCATCGCACGTCTTGAGGGCAATGGGGTTTTCATACGCTGAATTAACGGGATCGCTTCGATTGAGTATTAGCATTCTAAATAACAAGGAAGAAATAGATAGGGCCGTCTCCATTTTGGCAGATGTGATAACAGAATTGGGGAGCTTGTCTCCTTTTGGTACAATGACTAAACGTTAATGCCACTATCTGCATACTTTGACCTCACTTTTGAGTTCGGCGTAAGCCTTATGGCAACATATGGGGTGAACCGAAATCCTTGAAACAAAATAACAAAGAGGTTGTCGAACTGTCAATCGATTACTACGGTAAACGCACAAGACGGCCATGGGCCATTCTTATGAAACCGGCGGTTTAGTCATTCAATTATCGCAATCGCATCGTATCTGCTGACCGTCGTACCCTTCTTCACCAAAATATCTCGAATAGTTCCTTCCTTGTGGGACTTGACAGCCACTTGCATCTTCATGGACTCGAGTATCACTATAGAGTCACCAAGCTTGACGGATGAACCCAAGTTTACTAGTATATTAACTACTCTACCAGGAATTTGGCTTGTCAGGTTGTTGTTTTCTGTCGACACGGCCGAGGCTGAGGTACTTTGTATCAAATCAGCAAATTTGAAATGTTTCCTTATCGTCACAGGTAACCCATCGAGAACTATCGATGTTTCAGAACTAATTGCGCGGATCTTCTTCGAGTAATGAAAGGAATTCTCCAACAAAAATTCAACTTCGTCAGTACTTGATTTGACCAGCTGGACTCGGTAATCTTTCTGGTTTATTTTGAGGACAATAGATCCATCCCCCAAGGTATTGACTATTTCTCCATTTACTTCCTGTTTGGTTTCGGCTATTTTAAATTCCATTGATACCCCTTCCGATACTTTTCCATCTACGCGTGTTTAACTTTTTGTTGGTGTTCTGAGAATAATCATCCTTGCGGCCATCCAACTTTGATTGTAAGAGCACAGCTGCAATCGCAAGCGAAGAATTTTGTTTAACCTTCTCAATGTGTTCCTTCTCCATAATATCAAGTATCTTTAGTCTATCTAGATAATCGGTAGAAAGATCTCCGCGGATAAAATCAGCATTATTCATTATAGTTTCGTGCAAAGGAACTGTAGTGTTTATCCCTTCAGCTTCAAATTCTCTGAGTGCGTTTTTCATTCTTGCACGTGCCTCTTGATGATTCTGACCCCACACAATTATTTTTGCAACTAGTGAGTCATAATATCCCGATACAGAACAACCAGAATAGAGATAACTATCAACTCTAATTCCTGGACCATGAGGAAGGTTGCACCGACCAATCGTGCCGATTGAAGGTGCGAAATCGTTGAATGGATCTTCAGCGTTTATTCTACATTCAATTGCAGAACCATGCAGCTTCAGGTTTCCTTGGTCGAATATTATTGCTTGGCCTTGGGCAATTGCGATTTGAAGTTTTACCAAGTCTAAACCTGTAACAACCTCTGTGACAGGATGCTCAACTTGAAGTCTTGAATTAATCTCAATAAAATAAAAGTTCCCGTCTTTATCTCGCAGGAATTCCACGGTCCCAGCGTTTAAATAATTAACAGCTTCTGCTGCCGTAATAGCAATTTCTCCCATCCGCCTTCTAATTTCACTGCTAACAACTGGAGAAGGAGCCATCTCAATTAATTTTTGGTGCCTTCTTTGAATTGAGCATTCACGTTCGAATAGATGCCTAGTGTTACCACTTGAATCTCGAACAATTTGAAATTCAATATGCCTTATGCCCTGAAGACTCTTTTCAACATACAATGACGCCTTCCCAAAAGCGGCTTTTGATTCAGCAGCAGCCATCTCAAATTCCTGCCTCAATTGATTCTCGTCTTTGGCCAACCTAATGCCCCTACCGCCACCACCGAACGCTGACTTCAATAGGACAGGATATCCAATGTCACGTGCAACACCTTCAGCTACGTCAACGTCATCAATAACTCCTTCGCTCCCTGGGATTACCGGAACATTTGCTTTTTTCATCAACGCTTTACATTTCATCTTGTCGCCGGTCATGGTCATCGCCTTGCCTGACGGGCCTATGAAGACTATGCTCTTTTTCTCACAAGCGTTGGCAAAGCTATCGTTCTCAGATAGAAAACCATAGCCGGGGTGGATTGCATCTGCTCCCGAAGTAGTTGCAGTTTCAATAATCTTTTTGATATTCAGATAGCTTTCCGAGGCAGCAGCTGGGCCCACATAGTAAGCTTCATCGGCATTCTTCACATGAGCAGAGCGGGTATCCTCATCAGAATAGATAGCAATACTTTTAATACCTAGCTCCCTGTTGGCTCTTATAATTCTGAGTGCGATTTCGCCCCTGTTCGCGATCAAGACAGTTGAAATCATTTAAACACCTACTCCTACCACCCCTTTACAAATTTATATTTCCATGTTTCCTCAATGGTCGCGACTCTCTTTTGTTTGAAAATGCTTCGAGTGCATGAATTATCATTGACCTGGTTTCCATTGGATCTATTACCGCGTCAATAATTCCCTTTTCTGCAGCAATGTATGGATTGGCAAATTTATCACGAAACTCCTTTGCCAACTTCTTTTTAGTGTTCATGGCATCAGGTGATTGTTTCAAATCTTTTCTATGTATTATTGTTATAGCTGCCTCCGGACCTAGGACCGCTATTTCTGCCGTAGGCCATGCGTAATTCAAATCAGTACCTAAATTCTTGCTCCCCATTGCAATATAAGCTCCTCCGTAGGCTTTCCCGATAATACAAGTAATTTTGGGAACAGTCGCTTCACAGTATGCATAAAGAAGTTTGCTCCCGTGCCTTATAATCCCATTGCTTTCTTGGTCTGTCCCCGGCAAATATCCTGGAGTGTCTACTAAAGTTACAATTGGGATATTGAATGAATCACAAAATCTAATAAATCTGGCAGCTTTACACGATGAGTTAATGTCCAACGCTCCAGCCAAGTACATTGGCTGATTAGCGACAATACCTACAGATCTTCCTGCCAACCTGGCAAGTCCTACGATAATATTCTCCGCAAATAATTCATGAATCTCAATAAACTCACCTCCGTCTGCAACAGATTTTATAATTTGTTTCATGTCGTATTGCTCGTAGGGGTTTTCTGGCAAAATACTCAGAAGTTTTGGATCGACTTTATTTACATCATCGGATGTCTGCAGCATCGGCGGATCTTCACTATTGTTCTGAGGCAGAAAAGATAACAATTTACGAATCTTATCTATGCAATCATATTCGTTCTTGGCAACAAAATGTGCAACGCCTGATTTTGTCGCATGAGTTTTGGCACCACCCAAGTCTTCAAATGATACATCTTGACTCAGGACTTCCTTTACTACCTCTGGTCCCGTCACGAACATTTGGCCAACGTTTTCCACCATTATCACAAAATCAGTCATTGCAGGCGAGTACACAGCTCCCCCTGCACAAGGGCCTATACTTGCAGTGATTTGTGGAATAACTCCGGAGGCCATCATATTCTTAAAAAATATACCGCCGTAGCCGTCGAGACTCATGACTCCTTCTTGAATCCTTGCGCCTCCTGAGTCAATTATTCCAAGTATGGGAGCACCACATTTCATCGCGTGATCCATTATTTTAGAAATTTTCCTACCAGCCATTTCTCCCAAGGAACCACCCAAAACGGTGAAATCATAAGCATAAATGAAGACCTGACGGCCGTTTACATAGCCAAACCCAGTAATAACCCCATCGCCGTAATATTTTTTCTCGGAGTCTTCACTTCTGTGAGTTACGTATTTATCGATTTCCACAAAAGTATTTGCATCCAAAAGTATATCGATCCGCTCTCTTGCTGTTAATTTGCCTTTGGAGTGCTGAGCATCTATCTTTTCCTGACCGCCTCCACCTTCAGCTAATTTTTTCAGCTGATAGAGCCTTTTGATTTTTTCCTCGTGCATTTAGAAGTGAAGTTATTGCCAATATTCGGTATATAAATTCATTACAACGTATTCTGGAATCATGTGGTCAGAAGGTGGAATTCTTGAAGGATTTCACCAGAGTCGGATAAGTTATCTCAAATCTATTCTCTCAATCCCGCTCTACCACCCCTAGCTCTACGGAAGTAGTTCATTCCCAAGTTGTAATTCTCAAATACAGCCTGTAGGGCCTCTATTTCTCCAATCAGGGTCTGAATCTCCAAGGGTTTAGTTTGCGGTTTCTTTCTAAGTGATTCCAACTCATGATTCTTTTCCACAAGTAGCTTTGCAATGTCTCGTTCATACTCACTTGACATTCATAGGATTTCTGGTAGATCCAAATTTAATCTTTAATATATACATGATAGGTTGAATTGCAGAGAACCACAAATTCGAATAAACAAATGATACGTTATCGGGGCACCCAGAAGTTGATTCCATATGTTTCCTGGAAACTAATTTTAGGTAGCGGCGAATGCAAAACTTTTGCTCCAGAGCTCGGAGGTAGAATTTTTCACGTGTTCACACTTTGACGGTACCATTCATATTTTTCTGCAAGAGTGCAAAGAGATCCCTCCGGTTTAACTCGTTGAACCAATATTGATTGTAGTGACTAACTGTTAGCAACAAGAACTCCAAGAAAGGTTTATACTCAAAATCTTCAGGAAGTACTTCCAAAGCTAACTTGGCTTCTTCAAGATAAGTCTTGCCCTTTTTTATAGTAAGTTCAAATCCTCTCTTCACATCTCCGCTCAATATTGAGAAGAATAAAGGCCAAGAAGGAATCTTGATCCGGCCATTTCTAATGGCGTCTTGAATTTCATTTCCGCAACCGACTGATTCTCCAGCCTTTGCCATCCCCAAATGAAAAATATCTGCCAGCGGTTTGCGGTTGAGCGCCATATTTCTACCAGCAGTCCCCATAATAGCTCGGTACTTCTTGTAACAGCCAATCATGTTTTCATCGCTTATCGATTCTGGCCTAGTTTTCAGCTTTGTGTCTATAAATTGGCCTACCCTAGCATCCTTAAAGCCTTCTTCGAAGGCTTTCAATAATGTATCTCCTCCTTGCGAAATTTTTTGTCTCGCGATCTCCAATATATATGGATTCATAAGTTTGTAATCATCCAAGTAATCGATGTCTTCATCTTTGTCCACGATTCTATCCATTGGTTCACTCAGGTCAATTGCAATTATGTGTCCATCTATTAGCGTATTTCTGGTTTCTGCTGAGATAGTTTCCTTCTGGTACTGTGCAGCTCCGTCGAATAGCGCTCGCAATACTGGGAAGGTCATGATCACAAAGTTAGAATTCAATATTCTGTCAACACGATTGGCAAGAACTTCAGGTTTTGATATCCTTGTTTTGATCTCATCGATCTTATTCTCCTCTAGACCTAATTCTGGAGTCCCCATTTCTTCCGTAAATTTTCTAAGTGTGGTTGTAGGATTAGTGTCAGAGATTATCTGTGTATGTAACGAAAGCAAATATCTCTTCGTAAATTCTCGGAACTCCTGTTCGGTATTTTGATCATATTTGTGAAACTGTTGGTAACCTTTTTCTCGGAGGATAACGTGCCTTAGAATATCTTTTCCTGATTTTGTGCTCATTAAAGCACTCTTCTTAAAAATAAAACCGTCCTTACTACTCATGTATGGGTTTCAGTATATTAGCTCGTTATTTAACTTTAAGAAGATATTTTGTTGGATATCAAATAATCTACTAAAAGGTGATCCATCAAATCAACAGTCGAAGCCTATCTGGAGGCCATGGCGACGCGTTCCTGCTCATTTTTCTTCTTTATCGCGTGACTTGACATATCATTCACAGAAGCTGAAACAATCTCCTTTACTAAAGCTTCTTCGATAGTTTGAGGATTTGAGTAGCTGGACTCGCGTACTCCTTCAGCAATAAATCTAAGAGCCAAATCAACTCGTCGTAGAGGCGCAACATCGACTGATACATGATATACCACCCCTCCATACACTATACGGGTAGTATCCTCATTAGGGGAGGCGTTTTCAACTGCACTTACAAGTAATTCCACAGGATTCTTCCCGGTCTGTAAATAGATCATGTCAAGGGCTGTTCTTATTACTGTTAACATCCTAGCCTTCTTGCCCCCCATTCTGCCAGTATTTTTTGCATACCTCTTTCCAAAATGCATCATCTTATTTGCAAGTCTTTCCACGATGTTGACTTCAGCTTTCCTAAATCTCTGCCGTTCATGCCTTCCGGATGTGACCGGTATAACAGCTTGTTTCAAAGATATCACCTTTTGTAAGCCCAAATCTTTCACCTGAATTTTAGTCGTGTCCCATTTGTTGAATAACAAAATATTAACTTGTTCTTTCCCACTCATCATTATCGCCTTGGTTTCTCCTTCTTGCCACGTACCAGCTCGTTCAGTGATACAGCATTCACTTTAAAGACCTGCCAACGTACACCTGGTATGTCTCCCATTGCTCCACCCATTGATCCTCCAATACCTTCCAGAACTACTTCGTCATGTTCATCGACAAAATTTAATGCCCCATCTCGGGGTAAAAATGCTGTAATTGATTTTCCGTTTTTAATAAGCTGTACTCTAACGCACTTTCTTACTGCCGAGTTCGGCTGTTTTGATTCTATCCCAACTTTTTCCAACACTATTCCGCGGGCCTGGGGTGCACCCTCAAGCGGGTTTGCTTTCTTGTCCAACAAAAGCATACGTCTTTTGTAGTACTTATTTGCCCATCTGGCACGGTTTCTTTTTGTTCGTAGAACCCTGCCAGCAAATAGCCCTAATGGAGACTTTGCCAATTAGTACACCTGATTCGCCCTCTCCGCGCTCTGTTCTGGACTTACTATTAAAACATTTGAGATTTGGAAATATCTCTTTGCCAGTAATCGTGCCTTTTCTGCATTCCTACCCTCCCTTCCAACGACGACTCCTTTCCGTTTTGGATCTACAGAAACAATCGCTTGTCTCGATCCATCAGATCGCTCATTAATTTTTATGTCATTGACCATTTCAGAATTCAATATATTGCGTATGAACTCTGAAGGATCATCAGAGTATTCGACTAACTCAACTTTTTTCGTGACAACGTTCTGCAACTGTTTGATGGTCATTCCCCCCTTTCCTATAGCCAGCCCCATATGACCTTTATTTACGATAAATATAACACGCTCCATTTTTTCATCCACAATGCAATCCCTGGCACTTGCGCTCGTCACACTTTGAAACAATGATATCAAACGCAGCTCGTCAGTAGTAAGCTTGATCTTTTCGGTCATACCTTGGACCTCTGATAAATACAATTTGAAACCTTCAAACGACAATTCATGCTGATTGTTGCAGTCCAATTTAAGTCTTGACGCTGTTGCCGACACAGTAAAATAATATCACCGTCAGCTCCCTTTCCAAAATCCAAGCAAAGCTTCATTTGCTAAATCACCTTCCCAAGCTTTTCATAATGCAACAATCCTACATGGTATATAGTCTTTTATTGTATCCATGTCACTTCTTCAATACCGGCCGATTAACCCAATCTTTGATAAGCCTATGTCTGCTCAGCTTTTATCGAAACGATTGAGGTTCTAAACGGTTTGCCACAAAATTTTCCTAATTGCATGGAATTACCTTCGTACTGATAAATCTTTATTCCCATTGAGAGTGCTTGCTCCTCAACAGTGCGTCGAGTAGCACTATCGAGGGACCTGGAGATCAAGATAAGATCTGATCCCTTAAGTGCTCTGATCACCTCTTTTGTGCCGCATCTGACTCTATCATTGTTCGCGGCTTCCTTTAGGGTCTTTTCAATCATTTTCATTCTTATCTTTCACCTGCATATACAGATCAACCATCCCGGTACCTACAGGCACCGTAGCACCTACTATAACGTTTTCTGTTACTCCCCTTAATGTTTCTATTTGGCCTTCAAGAGATGCCTTAGCTATCGTCGGAACCGTTATTTCAAATGCCGCCCTAGCCAATACTGATGTCTTGGTGCCCGCAATACCATGTCTCCCTATTTGCTGGAGATAGCCCTTCGAGGTCATCAGGTCAGCCACGAGCATGATATGACGGATATCTACTTCCAATCCTTGCTCCTCTAGAGTATTAGTAATCTCCTTTACTAAGGCTGTTCTAGCAGCTTCTATCCCGAGAGTCTGCCAAATTTCGTAAACATTGTTTGTTGTAACTCTGGAAGTGTCAACACCATTAATCGCTACAACTTTTGCAAGGTTCGATCCGGCAGTTTGAATGACCCATTCTTCCTCTTGTTTAACGATTGTAACCCTTTCGACGTCCGGGACCCCTTTGACCCTAGAATTAAGCAATTTGTTCTTNAATGCTAACAAAGTCTGAGCATCGGGCTCGCCAGGTATGGACACCCTTATCTGAAANTTAGTTGTATTGAGGGAGACCTCGTATTTNTTCTTTGAACCTTTCAACACTTGGTAAACATCTTCCAACTCGCAGCCTCTCTCTNCAAGTTTGCTNTCAGATACATGGAATGTAAGCACTCCAGCATAATCAACATCNGTCTTGTCGATTAAATCACTAACTCTCGTGAATATAATTTCTCGAGCCACCTCTAGGGCCTTCTCCCGAGTAACTCGATGCTCAGAATCTAAGTATATGTCCATTGTAGGGGTTACAGGCTTTTTCCTAGCGTCAACGAGCTCAATTAGCCTTGGAAGCCCTAATGTCACGTTTCTTTCCTTAACGCCAGCAAAATGGAATGTTCTCAGTGTCATTTGGGTACCAGGTTCTCCTATAGATTGGGCTGTCACAACTCCCGCTGCCTCTCCTGGCTCAGCCATAGCCCTATCTATAAGATCAAGGATTTTCTTCATTACTCTATCCAAGCCATCCTTACTAATTCTATTTTCAGATAGAAAAGTATTCAAGTCTGACTGAATTTTCGGGTTCAGCTGCTTTGAATTATTGGAAATAGCACTTTTAATTTCCTGCTCTGTAACGATTCTAGCTTTATCTTCGACTTGTTCATTCACGATCAGTCTTGAAATATTCACTGCTTCTCCATGGTCGCTTTTTGCAGGATCAATGCCGTCTTCTCCGTAAAGGTACTGTATAATGTTCCCNTGAGGGTCGCGCACCGTCCGATCATATTCTATTTTTAGATGCTCGAGAGCGTTGATCAAACGNCTCTGCATATAGCCTGACTGCTGAGTCCTGACTGCTGTATCCACCAAACCTTCTCGCCCACCCATAGCATGAAAGAAAAATTCTAATGGATTTAGCCCATCTCTGTAATTTGATTTGACAAACCCCTTCGCATCAGGATTTGTATCATTGGTTTTAAAGTGTGGTAATGCCCTATTATGATAACCCTTATGGATTCGTCTCCCCCTTATGGATTGCTGACCCAATGCCGCCGTCATTTGTCCGATGTTTAGTGTCGAACCCCTTGCACCTGTAGATGCCATTATGACTCCTGAATTGTTATCTGGAAACGCTCTGTCTGCAGTTTTTCCTGCCCTGTCCCTTGCCCTGGACAATTCATTGACTACGTAGAGCTCCAACGCTTCTTCTGGCGCCAAGCCTCGTGTCAGAGGAAGTGATCCATCCTTATATTGCTGAATCAATTCGTAAACTTTTTCATATGCCTTATGTATTACATTAGAAATTTCAAGCTTTTTTTCTGGCTCTAGCCATAGATCTGAATATCCATATGAAAAGCCCCTAAAAGTAATGAACGTTTTTAGCATTACTAAAATTGAATCTAAAAACTTTCTTGCGACATCGTTACCGTAATCTTTGACTATCCTATGCAAAACACTATCAGGCTCCTCAGCTCCAATCGAAGCCTTGTCTATCACCCCGCTGAGCAATTCCCCGTTCCTTATTACTACATCTTTTCCTTCTCCCTTAATCGCCTTATTCCATTTCGATGTGATTACAAAATTAAAATCCTGAGGGAGGAAAAGCGTGAATAATTGTTTACCAGAGAAAAACAGCTCTCCGTCCTTGTCAACATGAGGTTCCGGGAGTGGTCCTTTGTACCCGCCCACAAGTGCAAGGTTTGCGAATTCCTCCCTAGTTAGAGTCGTACTATCACTCGTCAGAATGAAGGCTCCGGTAATAAAGTCTCTAATCCCTCCAATTATAGGACCACCGTATCTTGGCGAAATCAATTGATCTTGTACCCTCATTAATAACGCCGCCTCCGCCCTAGCTTCCTCACTTTGTGGAATATGGAGATTCATCTCATCGCCATCGAAGTCCGCATTGTATGGAGGACATACTGCTGGGTGAAGCCTAAAAGTACGATACGGAAGGACCCTTACATAGTGTGCCATTATCGACATACGATGCAACGAGGGCTGCCTAT